>Ga0316208_1002347_pt1 | contig 15503 bp, 11 predicted proteins | sample 3monopyrite_MG_FD_204944 | JGI IMG/M metagenome (GOLD analysis project Ga0316208, IMG submission 204944) | Microbial mat bacterial communities from mineral coupon in-situ incubated in ocean water Damariscotta River, Maine, United States -... | ecosystem: Environmental > Aquatic > Marine >... | reverse complement strand
ATACTTATTTCCCCAGTGTTCCCCGTGTCCCCAGTGGTTTTTAGTTTTTACTTTTATTTCCTTTGCGTACTTAGCGTTCTTTGCGCCTTTGCGTTGAAATCTCTTGATCTTTTTTAATATATTTAATAGGTAAAAAATATGACAAAATTAACACGTGAAGACTTAATGTCTTTGGAAGAGTATGCAGAAAAACGTGCTGATTTTCGTAAGCAGGTTTTAGAGCATAAGAAAAATCGTAATGTTGCGTTAGGTGAGCATGCGACTTTGTACTTTGAAGACGAGAAAACAATTCAGTATCAAATTCAGGAAATGTTACGTATTGAAAAAATCTTTGAGGCGGATGCGATTAACGAAGAGCTTGAAGCCTATAATCCATTAGTACCAGATGGAAGTAACTGGAAAGCGACCTTTATGATTGAATATGGTGATGCTGAAGAACGAGCGAAAGTGTTGGCTACGCTGGTCGGTGTTGAAGATAAAGTCTGGGTTCGGGTGAATGGCTTTGATAAAGTTTTTGCGATTGCCGATGAAGATATGGAACGTGACACAGCAGAGAAAACATCTGCAGTACATTTTATGCGTTTTGAATTAACGCCGGAAATGTCGAAAGCAGTAAAAGAGAGTAAGAATATTGCTATGGGTATTGATTATGAGGGGTTTGAACAAACAGTAAATCCGATTGCAGAATCATCACGGGCTTCTTTGATGAATGACATTCATTAATAATGAAAAATTAAAGCAAAGGCGAGCATTATGCTCGCCTTTTTTGTTTCTAATGAGGCGTTTTTAGGTATCTATTTGAAAACTATGACTATTGTAATGTGTGAATGATGTCCGTAATATCATTAGCCTTACACTATAGGCTATTTATGAAATTAACCGCATTTTGGGAACGCGTTACCCGTCATCGAAAAAACAGAAAACCTGTTACTAGCAGCGATGTGAGTGCCAGTGAAGCTGTTACGGACGGTTCAGCAAAAATTATTCAGCGCAATAAACATGCTCTTTCTCGTAAGGATATGAGTGAACATGCATTGAAAGTACTTTATCGCCTGAAAAAAGCAAAATATTCCAGTTATTTAGTCGGTGGTGGTGTGCGTGACTTGTTATTAGACATGCATCCAAAAGATTTTGATGTGGCAACGGATGCGACACCGGAACAAGTGCGTAAATTATTTGGAAATTGTCGTTTAATTGGTCGTCGTTTTCGCCTGGCACATGTTCACTTTGGTCGGGAGATTATTGAGGTTGCGACTTTTCGAGCGGCGCATGATCAGGCGGGCGGTGAGGGTATAACCAAAGATGGCATGATTGTTCGGGATAATGTCTACGGCACACTTGAAGATGATGCCTGGCGTCGTGATTTCACCATTAATGCTTTGTATTACAATATTTATGATTTTTCGATTGTTGATTATACCGGTGGTTTGAAGGATATAGAGAATAAAAGCATTCGCATCATTGGTGATGCAAATGAACGCTTACAGGAAGATCCGGTACGCATGTTACGTGCGGTTCGTTTTGCCGCAAAATTAAATTTTAGCATTGAACCTGTATTATCTGAAAGTATAAAAGCAAACATCCATTTGCTTGATGGTGTACCTGTTGCAAGGTTATTTGAAGAGGTTTTAAAGTTATTCTTGCATGGTCATGCCCGGGCCTCATATGAATTATTAAAAGAATATGATTTGTTAAAACATTTGTTTGCACAAACCGCAAAGTATTTAGATGCTGATGGTGATCGCTTTATTACACAGGCTTTAATTAATACTGATTTACGTATCCAGCAGAAAAAACCCATTGCACCTGCTTTTTTATATGCAGCATTATTATGGCCTGCGGTTAAACATCAAACCGGGAAATTAAAGCAGGAAGATTTATCCTTGTTACAGGTTTATCAAATAGCCGGTCAGGAAGTTTTAGAAAAACAATTAAAACAAATTCTCATTCCAAAACGTTTTGGTATTCCGATGCGTGAAATATGGACAATGCAGGCGCGCCTTGCTTCTCGCAAAGGAAAACGTCCGCTTAAATTATTACCTGTACCACGGTTTAGAGCATCGTACGATTTTCTTTTGTTACGTGAACAGTCAGGCGAAACACAGCTTAAAGAACTTTGTGAGTGGTGGACGAATATTCAAGAAGTGAGTGAAGAAGAACAGTTACTTATGTGTAAAAATCTGCCCAGAGGCCAGCACAATAAATCATCCAGGAAAAAGAAGAAAGCCTGATTTAAAATGGATAATGTATTTATTGGTTTAGGCAGTAATTTAGATGAACCTTTGTCGCAGTTGAAAAAGGCCATTGAGAGTTTAAAACACGTAAAAAAAAGTAAATTGTTACACGTTTCCGGTTTTTATCAGAGTGCGCCGATCGGACCACAAGATCAGCCTGATTATATAAATGCTGTTGCCAAAATGTCGACCAATTTAACAGCTGAACATTTACTTGATGAGTTGCAGTCTATTGAAAACAAGCAGGGGCGTGTACGGAGACAACGCTGGGGCGCGCGAACACTGGATCTGGATGTATTATTATTTGGCAATGAAATAATAAATACAGCACGTTTAACGGTACCGCATTGCGGAATAAGTGAACGAAATTTTGTATTATATCCACTAAATGAATTAGTTGGCTCAGATTTTTACATTCCAAAAGCAGGCGTACTAAGTGAGCTTTTGGCAGTAAGTCCAATGACAGGAATTGAACGGTTAAACGAAATATGAATGCAATGGATAATAAGCCAGGATTTATCGTTGTGGAAGGCCCGGTCGGTGTGGGTAAAACGACACTGGCTAAACGACTTTCGGAATCCTTTAATACTGAATTATTGCTTGAAGGTGCGGATGAAAATCCTTTTCTTAATCATTTTTATGAAAACAAGAAAAACGTTGCATTTCAAACACAGTTATTTTTTTTATTCCAGCGCGCTCAACAGATGCAGGATTTAAAACAAACAGATATGTTTCGTCCTGTACACATTGCTGATTTTATTATGGAAAAAGACCGGTTATTCGCAGAGCTAACATTAGATGAAGATGAATTTAAGCTCTATCAGCAAGTTTACCAGCATTTAGTGATTGATGTGCCTGTGCCGGATTTAGTCATTTATTTACAAGCCCCGGTCGGTGTATTACGAAAACGTATTTCTCATCGTGGTCGTAATTATGAACGCTCTATGAATAATAATTATTTAAACCGGCTTAATGAAAGTTATGCTCGTTTTTTTCACGATTATAATCAATCGCCTTTATTAATTGTCAATGCAGAAGAAATTGATCTTGTTAATAATGAAAGTGACTATAATTTATTATTGGAACAAATTCGAAAAGTTAATAGTGGTCGTCATTATTTTAACCCTGCATCGGTAGCGATATGATTTCGATAAATGATTTACGTGAGTTAAAAAAACGTAATGAAAAAATTACGGTGCTGACTGCATATGATGCAAGTTTCACTAAACACCTTGAGCAAGCCGGGGTTGAGGTGATTCTGGTTGGTGATTCTCTTGGCATGGTTATGCAGGGTCATGATTCAACCGTTCCTGTTACTGTAGACAATATGATTTACCATACATCAATGGTTTCCCGTGCCCGTGAGCATGCTTTATTAATTTCTGATTTGCCATATCATTCTTATTTAAATAAAGACGATGCATTAAAAAATGCACAACATTTAATGCAAGAAGCGGGTGCGGATATGGTGAAGTTTGAAGGGGGCGGCGAGCTTGTTGATATAGCTGATCACTTAATTAAACATGATATTCCTGTTTGTGGTCATTTGGGTTTGTTGCCTCAATCGGTTATTGAGCTGGGTGGTTATAAAGTTCAGGGGCGAGAACAATCTGTTGCGGATAAAATTATCGAGGATGCTAAAGCATTAAAGAATGTGGGTGTTGAAATGATGGTGCTGGAATGTATCCCGCAACAATTAGCAAAACGAATTACGGATGAGGTTGATGTGATTACGATTGGTATCGGAGCAGGCGCAGATTGCAGTGGACAGGTATTAGTGCTGTACGACCTTTTAGGCATCACTCCCGGTAAACGGCCAAAATTCAGTAAAGATTTTCTTGCAGAATTAGATGGGAATAAATCGATTACTTCAGCAATTGAATCTTACGTTAAAGCGGTTAAAAATTTAGACTTTCCTGCTGAAGAGCATTGTTTTAATTAACTGTTGTAGTAATCTTCGATTGGCTTTCCACTTTCATCCATTGGTTGAGTACGAAAACGTTTATAACTCCATTGATATTGTTCCGGAATTTCACAAACACATTTTTCTATTTCGTTATTTAAATAGATGACCGAGTCTTCAATTGATTCGGTATTAATTTGATCAAGCGGTTTGAAGACAACATCATAACCCTGACCATTTTTTAATCGTTTTGCATAAATTGTGAGTACTGTCGCGCCGGTTTTTTTCGCAAGTCGGGAAATTAAAATCATGCTGTAGGCGTTAACATCAAAGAAGGGAACAAAAACACCATTTCCAGCACTGGGTTCCTGATCGGGTAAAATACAAATCAGTTCATTATTTTTTACTGATTTGAGCATCGATCGAATACCATGGCTGTCTGTCGGAACAAGTTTTACCCCAAAGCGTTCTCGCCCTTTTCTAATAATGGAATCGAGTTGTTTTATTTTGGGTTTTTGGTACATACAGGTAGTAGGGTATTTATCTGCTAAATAATGCCCTAACAATTCCCAGCATCCCAGATGAGGGGCTGCGAGGATGACACCTTTATTTTTCAGGAGAGCCTGTTCGAGCAATTCTTCTCCTTCAACGCTTTTAATGGTTTGAAATAATTGTTTCTTATCCCATTGCCACATGGGGCTTATTTCAGCGATGGTTTTTCCCATTTCAATTAAACTGTTTTTAACAAGGTATTGTTGTTGCTCTGCTCTCATTTCAGGGAAACAGAGCCGAACATTTACTTTTGTTACATGACGGCTTCGATTAGGTATCACCGTCATTAACCAACCCAGGAGGCTACCGAATCGATGACAATTTTTGAGTGAGAGGAGAGAGAATCCTCGTATGAATGCCTTAGTGAATAAAGCGGTGAATGATTGTTTAAATGCTTTCAAGCGAGTTATCTTTTTTAAAATAATAATATCTGAATTTTGTCAGTTTTTAGTTAAAAGTACAAAATTAGCCATTACAATATGCACACATATTTGGGAGTAGGGTGTAATTAATGCAGGTTTTTTCTGATTTAAAACAAACACAGGACTTGTGTAAAAGCTGGCGTGATAAAGGTGAGACGATTTCTTTTGTGCCGACTATGGGCTGTTTACATGCAGGGCACCTGAGCCTGATAAAAAAAGCAAAAACACTAGCAGATCATGTCGCTGTCAGTATTTTTGTAAACCCTTTGCAGTTTGATAATAAAGATGATTTGTTGAAATATCCCAACACATTAGACGCAGATGTAAGCATACTAAACGATCTTGCTGTCGATCTTGTTTTTACGCCAGATGCTATCTCCTTTTATCCTGAAGGGGAAAGTCAGGTAGAGCAAATTGAACCGGGTGCAGTGTTCACTTTATTGGAAGGCGCCAATCGTCCCGGCCATTTTGCTGGTGTAGCGACGGTTGTAAAACGCTTATTTGACTTAATTCAACCGCATAGTGCGGTGTTTGGCGAAAAAGACTTCCAACAGCTTATGTTGGTTCAGCAACTGGTGAAAAAATTTGCTCTTGATATTAAAATTTATGGCGAAGCAACGTTTCGTGAGCAAGATGGCTTAGCCATGAGTTCCCGGAATGTTCGGTTAAGTGAAACTGAGCGAAGCAAAGCCCCGGAAATTTATCGACAGTTGGAAATCATCAAAAAAGCCATAAATACCGGTGAACATAACTATGTGTCTCTTGAAGAAAAGATGCATGAAAACCTGAAAGCGGCGGGCTTTGTACCGGATTATGTCGCTATTCGGGAAATAAATTCGTTATTACCACCTCAAAATCATGGTGATAGCAAGGTCGTCCTGGTTGCCGCTAAATTAGGCGGTATACGGCTAATCGATAACCTACGTATCTGAAAATCTCCATTTTGGAACAAGACAATGCGTGTTATAATAGACGACTTATTGTGTCTTAAAATGAAAGAGCCTGATTTATCGTTATGAATACCATTATGCTTAAAGGAAAATTGCACCGCGTCACTGTGACGCATTCTGAGCTTGAATACGAGGGTTCATGTGCGATTGACAGACATTTGCTAGAGACCGCGGGTATCCGTGAATATGAGCAAATTGAGATTTATAATGTAACAAACGGTGAGCGTTTTACGACTTATGCGATTCTTGCCGAAGACAATTCTGGTGTTATTTCGGTCAATGGGGCGGCTGCTCATAAAGCAAATCCCGGTGATATTATTATCATTTGTGCTTATGTGGGGCTAAACCAACAAGAACTGGCTAACTTTAAACCAAAACTGGTTTATGTCGATGACAAAAATCAAATTACCCACACTCGCCATACCATCCCCGTACAGGTCGCTTAATCAGACAATTTACCCTTGTTTTTATATGCAAAAAGCAGTGATTGATTTATAGTTAACACGAATTAATGTTTATTTTCTATGTTCCCCCACTAAGAAAATAGTTAAAACTTTTAGAACAGCTCAGTTTTGCTGGTTGAAAACTGAAGAATTTTGGTAAAATGCCGAAATAGTAAGAGAAGCCTACAATATGGGCGCAAAAAGGCTAAAATATTACTGAGGTTTTTATAACGCGTTAATAGTGGGAGATACCATGGCTCAAGGCCAAAAACAGTCGCTTAATAACCATTCTGGCAAGGAACGTCGAGCTTATCCACGTTACCCTATCGCTTTAAAAAGTCAGCTTATTCATCCAGGTCAGGGTACGCATGCAGCAATTATTAAAGATTACTGTATTGGTGGTATGTACATCCAGTTAATTGATTCAACACTGTTAGGTGAACCCGCTGCAACTTTTACCCCTAAAATTGGCAGCACAATAAATATTCTTACTACCGTTGTTAATAATGGCGTTGAAAAGCAGCTTAATTTTAATACAAAGGTGATGCGCGTTGAGATAGATTACATTGGTGTATCTTTTATTAACCCCGATATTTCAGCTGTGCAAACCTTACATAAATTTGCAATTGCTAATCCGGGTAATAATGTCGATGCCGAAGAAGAATTCGGCACAACGCAGACGGTTTTTAATGGAAAATCTGCTTCACAAATATTAACGGAAGCTCATCAGCTGGTTGCTGATGAATTGTTACCTTTAATGGATAAATTTCATAGCAGCATTTCGGAACACTTTTTTGATGCTGCGAAAGAAACGTTTGATTTAGCAAAACAAAATGCGTTATTTGAATCTTTGGGGGTTTTAGAAAAAAATAAAAACAAAATTACCGAAACATTCAAAAAGTTATATGAAATTAGAATTAAAAAATATTCACCAAGTAAAATATTACACGAAGATGAAGCTGAAAAAGAGAAAGAAGTTTCTTTAGAGTCTCTATCTTTAGTTGAAGCAGATGATTTAGATAACTGGTTATCGATCTCCAGCATTATTACTAATGTTGATGCTGATCATCGTGATGAATTAAGTAAAATAGAACGCAGAGCAAGTGCGTTGTATCAGGCTAAAATTACTAAGAAAAATAATCCTTTTGGTCCGGCGTTATTTGCCCAGGCTTTTCAGGACTCATTAGACGATATTGAAATTAAGCATGGAGTTAAACTGGTATGTTATACCGCTTTTCGGGATGTTTATTTATCAATCGCCGAGAAACTCTATAAAAATATTAATAAATTTTTTGTCGAAAATGATGTTTTACCAAAATTGAAATTTAAGGTTAAACGTTCAAAAAGTGCATCCTCTTCAACAGCGGGTTCTGCACAAGAGCCTGAACAAGAATTTGAAGATGATTACCCTGAAAGTAACTATGCTGATACACCATCAGGAACGGGTGGTATGCAGGGTAGACCGACCGCTCACTCGACTTCAGCTCAACCAGTCATGCCCGTAAATCGTGGTGCAGGACCAAATAGTTTTACTGGTAGCTCTCCTGCTCAGGGTCGGGAATTTGTTAATTCGATGCATCAACAGCATGCTCCATCTCTTTCATCTCATGGCGGAGCAGCAGGTGGTTCTCAGGGACTTTTAGATGTCTTTAGTGACTTGCGTGGATTACAACAAAATCTTGATCAGGTTCAGTCGGGCATACCCAGTGATCAACTTTCAGCTGAACCTGCACCAGTAACTTTACCTGGGGGTGGTATTGCGCAACATTTTACTCCCACAGATTTACTGGATGCTTTATCGAGCCAACAATTAAGCGGCTATGATTACTCATCACAATCCGACAGCAACCAACTTGATTTTAAAGAAAAAATTCAATCAATTTTAGCTGCTAAAGACGGTACTGAAAATAAAGTTATCAGTGCGCGAGAAGGGCAGGTTATTGATGTCGCCAGTAATGTATTTAGCTCTTTAATGAGTGATTTTCAGGTAGCAGAAAGTGTTCGTCCCTGGATCAAACAGCTTGAAGTACCTGTTCTTAAGATGGCAATTATGGATACAGATGTATTTACGAATACATCACATGTTGTTCGTAAAGTCATTAATAAAATATCTGAATTAGAAGTATTAGCTGACACCGATGATGCAGAAGAACAACAAGCGGTAAAACGTGCATTTGACTGGTTGGTTAAGGTTATTAATGAAGACTTTGATGGCACACCAAAAGTTTTTGAACGTATAGCGCAGCAACTCGATATCTTAATAAAAATTCAGGATCAGGCTTTTGATAAGAATTTGAAATCTGTGGTTGATGAGTTTTTGAAAGAAGATGAAGCCATTGATGAAAAAGAGTCAGAAAAAGAAGAGCTTGTACTTGATGTTGAGGATGAATGGGCTCGTCGCGTTAGCCGTATAGAGACAGGGGACTGGGTACTATTTGATGCCTTTTCAGAAACGCCTACTCGCTTAAAAGTGGGGTGGGTGGCAAGACGTAAAGGTAAATTTGTTTTTGTAAATGTATTAGGTAAAAAAGAGAAAGTATTAACTGCAGATGAGCTAATTGAATTATTTAAAGAAGGGGAAACCCTGGCTCTGGATGGAGCAGAAGAGCCGGCAATGGATCGCGCTCAATATTCAATGTTACAAAAATTACATAAACAATTATTATTCCAGTCCACGCATGATCCATTAACGGGTTTAATGAATCGTCGAGAATTTGAAACTGACCTTGAGAAAGCGATTGATGACGCTAAAATTTCAAATGGTAAACATGCGCTTTGCTATATTGATTTAGATAAATTTAGTGTAATTAACAACAGTTGTGGTTATGAGGGCGGTAATGCATTAATAAAAGAAATTGCTGAAATACTGAAAAAACATTTAACTGAAAATGGTGTGTTGTCACGCTTTAGTGGTGATGAGTTTTGCATGCTCTTATGCGGTCAGGGAATGGATGATGCTTTAGAAATTATTGAAACCATTTTAGAAGAACTTAATAATTATCGTTTTGTTTGGGAAGATAAACGCTTGTCTGTCGCAATGAGTGTGGGTTTAATAGTTATTAAAGGCCATGGCCAGAATGTAGAAAAATTATTACAAGACGCAGAAGCAAGCAGTGGCGTAGCAAAAGAAATTGGCGGACATCGTGTTCAGGTTTATCACGAAGGGCATGCTCGATTAACCAAACGAAATGCAGAAGTGAAATGGGCGGCAAAAATTGATAAGGCTCTCGATAGCGATGATTTACATTTGCGCTGTCAACGTATTATGCCATTAGCTACTGATGACAGTTATCATGACCATTATGAAATTTTGTTAGGTATGACGGATGACTTAGGTGAACAAAGTTCATTGCAAGAATTCATTAATGCTGCTGAAAACTATAAACGTATGGCGGATATTGATCGCTGGGTAATCAAAACATCATTTAAATGGATTGCTGAGCATAGAAAAGATCTTGATCATGTTAGTAGCTTCTCTATCAACCTGTCAGGTCATTCATTAAATGATATGGGCTTGATGAAATTTGTAATGGAGCAAATGCGTATTACAAATGTTCCGATTGGTAAGATTTGTTTTGAAATTACTGAAACATTAGGTATTGCAAGTTTATCTGATGCAGCAGACTTTATTAAACGATTTAAAACAACAGGTTGTACCTTCTCGCTCGATGACTTTGGTAGCGGCATGTCATCTTACGGTTACCTTAAAAGTTTACCTGTTGATTACCTTAAAATTGACGGTGTTTTCGTTAAAGAAATGGCCACTAATCCAAATGATTATGCTGTTGTTAAATCGATTAGCGAAATTGGTCACTTCATGGGTAAAAAAATCATTGCTGAATATGTTCAGGACGATGAGACTATTCAGCTACTACAGGATCTTGGTGTGGATTATGCTCAAGGGTATGGAATTGAGAAGCCTCGAGCCTTAGACGACATACTTTTATAAAAAATATTTTAGAAATAAAATGTACGATTGTACAGTTTGTATTCCTCGGCTATGTATCAGGTAGAGTCAAATCAAGGCTCGCTATTCATTAAAAGCAAGCTAAGCCGTAAACACAAGGCGCAAACAAAAAAAGGAAAACGTAGCTTATAAATAATAAGTGAGTTTTCCTTTTTTTGGCTTACAACGCGGCTATTGTGGTTCAGATAGTTTTTAGCCGGTGTTGCGCATTCCGGCGGCTATCGCACTTATGGTTCTGAGTAACGGATGCAGCCATCCCTCTCTAACATCATCACTCAAAGACTCATCCCGATATTTTTTAATTAACGAAAGCTGAATTTGATTTAAAGGATCAAGATAAGGATTACGACGAGTTAATGATAATGCAAGGTGAGGCGTTTCTTCCATCAATTCATTGATCTTGGCAATATTTAAAACGTTATTAGTTGTTCTCTCATATTCTGTCGAAATGATTTTATAAACATTTTTCGCAGTATCCTGATTTTCACAAAGTGACATATAATTTTTAGCGATTTGCATTTCACCTTTATATAACGCCATTTGTGAATTACTCAGTAGCGCTCTAAAGAACGGCCAGTCCTTATACATTTTTTGCAATGTATCTAAATTATGTTCATCGTTGTTTAGCCATTTTTCAAGTGCTGTACCGATACCAAACCAGGCAGGCATGGTGTGGCGTGATTGTGCCCAGCCAAATACCCATGCAATAGCACGAACCGAACTTTTTGAACGGTCTGCTTTTTTACGATGTGAAGGACGAGAACCAATATTCATTTGTCCAATTTCATAAACTGGCGTGGCTTCATAAAAATAATCCAGGAAACCTTCAGTATTGTCAGTTAACTGACGATACTGGTTTTCACCTTCTTGTGCTAATTCAGCCATGATCTCAAGGTATTCTGGCTTGTCAGGTTTTGGTTCTTCAATTAAGTTACGACTGGCTTTTAATAAACCGGTGACACCCATTGTTAACTCATAAACTGCCGTTTGTTGATTAGAGTATTTATATGAAAGCACTTCACCTTGTTCAGTAAATTTTATTTCACCATGTACGGTGCCAGTTGGCTGAGATAAAATTGCATCATGTGTTGGTCCGCCACCTCGGCCAACAGTACCACCACGGCCATGGAACATTCTTAAGCGCACACCACGTGAATGTGTGAGTTCAGTTATTTGTTGTTGTGCCTGATATAAATTCCAGACAGATGCCAAAATGCCACCATCCTTACATGAATCTGAATAACCCAGCATAACTTCCTGCAAATTACCGGATGCTTTTAATAATTCAGTGTAGGTTGCGTTATCAAATAACTGGCTCATAACAGGTTGTATGTGATTTAAATCTTCTACTGTTTCAAATAGAGGCGAAACTTTTACATGGCAGTACCATTGGTTATTATTTTTACCTGCAAGACCGGTTAACCAGGCAAGGAAGATGACTTCCATAACGTGACTGGCTGCATGCGTCATTGAAATAACATACGTGCCAAATGCTTTTGGACTAATTTCTTCACGCATTTTCGACATAACTTTAAATACATTCACTGTTTCTGCCGACATATCACTTAATTTGTCGATATCATATTCAGCACGTGCATTTTTAATGTATTTTGCTAAGGTTTCTAAACGAGTTACTTCATCTAATTTTGTATAGTCTGAACCGTCTATTTGTTTAATTATTTCTGCAACCGTTTGGCTATGAATGGTTGATTCTTGTCGAATATCCAGTTTAGCGAGGTAAAAACCAAACGTTTCAACCTGGCGGATGAGATCCTGCAATTCACCTGTCGCAGAATTTCCGTCACCATGACTCATTAATGAATCACGAATCAGGTATAAATCATTTAACATGCCTTGTTCATTTGCGTAATGACATGACGAGCTGTTTGACTCAATTTCATTCAAACGTGCTTCAACTTTATCCAGGTTGCACTGAATGCGATATTGCATAATGAATAGTTTGCGGCGATAAGGCTCTTGTTTAAAGCGATTAGGGTGTTCAGCAAAAAGTTCAACAACTTCTTCTTCATCGATACTAAGTTGTTTTAAAAATGCATCAGATGGCTGGCAGAATAAACTTGATTGAGTCAGAATTTTACTGAGAAATTGAATTTGTTTAATGTATTCATTCAGCACTTCTTGCGACTGCATTCGCAAGGCCAGAATGGTTGTTTCAGGTTTAACAAACGGATTACCGTCACGATCACCACCAATCCATGAGCCAAACTGAATCACACTGGGTACAGTAATACCGGAGTCTTTGCCATATGTACGGCCAATCGCTTTTTCTAAATTTCGATACGTTTGGGGTACTGACTTAAATAAACTTTCGCGGTAATAATACAAACCATTTTTCACTTCATCGGTGACTTGTGGTTTTTGAACACGAACTTCATTTGTTTTATACAGAATCTGGATATGCTGTTCTAAATTTTCTGTGATATTTTCTTTTTGAATCTTACTTAATTTAGGTTCATTAAGCTGGTCACTAATAACATAGATACGACGAATCGCTTCCATCACAGTGCGACGTTTTGATTCAGTTGGATGTGCGGTGAAAACAGGAATATACGCCGTTTGATTGAGTAGCTCTTGCATTTGTTCAGCACTAACATCACTTTTCTGGAAATCATTTAATGCGTTATAAAACGATCCTTTCCAGGTAAAGCCCTTGGGGCCCACTTCGCGACGACGTTGCTTGTGCTGGAATTCTTCTTCTGCAATATTGATCAAACTAAAGTAAATACTAAAAGCACGGACAACGTGTTCGGTTGATTCAGGATCAAGAGAAGCTACTAATTTATCGAGTCTGCGACGCCGTGCTGAATCATTTTTATTGCGCAGGCTAATGTGGCCTTTGCGTAGTTTTTCAACAGCAGTAAAAACATCTTTCCCTGCGTGCTCAAGTAAAACTTTGCCCAATATATTTCCAAAAAGCTTTACGCGGGAGCGTAGTTGCTTATCCTGGCCAGTAGACATAATTTTTGTAACCGGAGAATCAATTTTTTTTGCGTTAACTGTCATTGCGTATAAACTTTCTGTTTCAAAAGGCCGCATATTATACCGTCACTTAGACAGAAAACCTCTATTGACAAGCTAAAACACGTGCGAAAATGAGTGAAAAAGGCATAACTGGTGAATTTTTACGCAATTTCTTCGGTGATTACCTGTATATAGTCAGTTTCTACCGACTTTATCTCTGAAATATTGCATAATTTGGACTTAATATTTGGATGAAAATTAAAAACACTATGGCAAATTTAACCCAATCATCTGTTTGGCAAGCACTGTTAAAGCATAAGAAGCAAACTGAAAGCATTCAAATGCGCGATTTATTTGCTCAGGATAAAAATCGATTTAACGATTTTCATTTACGTTTTAATGATATTTTACTGGACTACTCAAAAAACCGTATCAATAAAGAAACAATGTCATTGTTAATGGATTTAGCAAAGCAAAGTGGACTTAAAGACTGGATAGAAAAAATGTTCAGCGGTGAGAAAATCAACCACACTGAAGATCGTGCCGTTTTACATACCGCTTTACGTAATCGCAGTGATACCCCGGTTTATGTTGATGGCAAAGATATTATGCCAGAGGTACGATCTGAACTTGAGAAAATGCGAGAGTATTCAGATTCTATTCGTAGCGGTCAGTGGTTGGGTTATAGTGGTAAAGCCATTATTGATATTGTAAATATTGGGGTAGGTGGTTCAGATTTAGGCCCTGTTATGGTGAGTGAAGCATTAACACCTTATCGAAAAGTAGGCTTACGGGTACATTTTGTCTCTAATGTTGATCCCAGTCATATTTGCAATACCTTGCGAGATCTCGATCCGGAGCGTACCTTATTTATTGTCTCTTCAAAAAGTTTTACTACTCAAGACACCATTATGAATGCGCATACCGCGCGTGACTGGTTAATGGAAAATTCACACAATGAATTGGCGGTTGAAAAACATTTTATTGCTGTTGCAGCAAACGTTGAAGCAGCAACAGAGTTTGGCATAAATGAAGAAAATATTTTCAAAATGTGGGACTGGGTAGGGGGTCGTTATTCATTATGGTCTTCGATTGGTTTATCCGTCGCAATTTATATTGGTATGGATCGATTTGAGTCGTTATTACAAGGTGCGTATGAAATGGACGAACATTTCCGTAATGCGCCTTTTGAAGAAAACTTACCGGTGATTTTAGCGTTACTTGGTGTGTGGTATAACAATTTTTATGATGCTGAGTCACATGTACTACTACCTTATGATCAGCATTTGCATCGCTTTCCTGCTTATTTTCAGCAAGGGGATATGGAAAGCAATGGTAAAAGTATTACGCGTGATGGGGAAAAAGTGGATTATGCAACCGGTCCGATAATTTGGGGTGAGTTAGGCATTACCGGCCAGCATGCGTTTTATCAAAACTTACACCAGGGCACACATCTCGTTCCTGCTGATTTTATCGTACCGATTGATAGTTTAAATCCTGTAGGTGATCATCACTTGGTTTTATTGGCCAATTTTTTTGCACAAACACGCACCTTAATGACCGGTAAAAATGAAAAAGAAGCGCGAGATGAACTGGCTGCCGAAGGTTATTCTGCAGAAGATATTGAACGCTTATACCCGTCAAGATTAATGCCCGGAAACAAGCCATCTAATACACTCTTACTAAAAGCATTAACACCAAAATCATTAGGTTCATTAATTGCGCTTTATGAACACAAAATTTTTACTCAGGGCATCATCTGGCAAATTAATTCTTATGATCAACCGGCCGTTGAATTAGGTAAAAAGGTTGCTGCAAATATATATAATGATTTAAGAAAACATAAACATGTTGATGAATATGATGACTCAACTAATGGCTTAATAAATTATTTTCTTGAAAGTAGTACGGATTAAAATAAGTTATGGTAGCGGTGGCCGGACTCGAACCGGCACTGAGTTGCCCCAACTGGATTTTGAATCCAGCGTGTCTACCAATTTCACCACACCGCCATAGACATATAATCTTTACAGCTGCTATTTGTACTATC
>Ga0316208_1002346_pt1 | contig 15507 bp, 13 predicted proteins | sample 3monopyrite_MG_FD_204944 | JGI IMG/M metagenome (GOLD analysis project Ga0316208, IMG submission 204944) | Microbial mat bacterial communities from mineral coupon in-situ incubated in ocean water Damariscotta River, Maine, United States -... | ecosystem: Environmental > Aquatic > Marine >... | reverse complement strand
ATCAACGATGCGTATGTGAACTACCCAGAACGCGGGACCACATACGCGAGTTGGGCCGAGTGGCAGTATCTCGGAAAAGCAATCGACGCCGATAGGAGTGAAGCGCCCGGTATCCTCCGTCGCGAGGCCGCGATCAAGGAACCAGTCGAAGAACTCGATCGGCTTCGGACCAGCGATGTCCTCGAACGAAATGAGTCTGATCTCGGTGGTGGACCACGTCAGAAGCGTGCCGAGATGGAGATCGCCCGCCAAACTTGGCTCAACGCGCTCTCTGTGGTTGGTAAACTCGACCCTGCGTACACCAATTTCTTTCGCAACCCCGATGTCGAAGCCGCGTCTCGCTTGATGGATCTCGAGGGATCATCCGAGGCCGAGACGATTAGCGGGCTGAATTCGACGCTCAATCCTGCGTCGCCTCGAACCCGGTTCACCGAACTCAGCACCCGCTGGGCCACCGAGACCCCGCCCGGCCCGCTCCGTTCCTACGACATCCCTGTGAACAAGATCCAGGCGGTGCTCTGCTTCGCGTTTACGGGCTACTTGCTGTTCTTGTTCCTCCGCGTGCTGACGCGGACCTACCGCTGGAATCCCGAGACCAAGACCCTCACACTGCCGAGCGGTGAAAGCATCGCGCCGGCCGATCTCGAAGATGTCGATAAACGCAAGTGGGACAAATTCATCGTCTTCCTGCGTATCAAAGACTCGCACTCGAAATTGGGGGGCGAGGAAATCCGGTTCGACACCTACAGGCACGGCCGGATCGAAGACTGGATCCTCGAGATGGAGAAAGTCGCGTTCCCGGACCGTATCGAAGAAGCCGAGGAAGCTTCAGCAGCAGCCGAGGCCCCCGCATCCAAGGGCAGCGCTAGCGATCAGCAGGTCCCGGCGGGCTGATCCCAGAAATACCTTGCTCCTTAGATTCCCGGGCCTGAAATCCCAAGGCGGTTTCTCGGAACCGTGGGTGTTGCCATGCTCATCACTGCCGCGATTATCTCGACGCTCGGTGCCCTGCTGGGCGTGCTGCTCACCGCGGTCACGCTGCCCGGCATCTGGCTCATGGTCGTCGTTGCCATGCTGTGCGCATGGTGGCAGCCCGATCTCTACTCCATCTGGACACTTCTGAGCGTAGTCGGCATCGGCATCGCCGCCGAGGTCGCCGAGATGCTCTCATCCGCCGCCGGCTCGGCAAAGACCGGGGGCAGCAAATCCGGTGTCATCGGTTCGCTCGTTGGCTCGCTCATCGGGCTCGTCGCCGGCACGGTCCTGATCCCGATCCCGATCGTCGGGTCCATCATCGGCGGCATCGCCGGGGCCGGGCTCGGCGCTGGCATCGCCGAACGCGGTATCGCCAAGCGGAGTTGGGGCGAGTCTTACAAATCCGGGAAAGGCGCCGCGGTCGGGCGCGCGCTCGCGACCGTTATCAAAACCGGGTTCGCCATCGCCGCGGCTGTGGTGCTGATCGTGTTCGCGTTTTTGAACTGATCTTCATCCCAGGACCCGGACCGACCGATGCGCATAGAACGGCACAACGCTGTACGCTGCAAGCCGAGGGAATTCACCCGACTTTGAGAGGATGAGATGACCATCCCTGCAACCGAAGCAACGACACAACCCGACCCAGCCGCGTCCGAGCATTCGGGCGTTGTCAAGCATTTCGTGCTCGATACCAACGTGCTGCTCCACAACCCTAACGCGCTGTTTGTGTTTCAGGACAACCATGTCATCATCCCGTACCCGGTGATCGAAGAACTCGACAAAATGAAGCGGCGTGACGACGACATCGGGCGCAACGCCCGGGCCGCGATCCGCCAGCTCGATGTGCTCCGCAAAGCGGGCAAACTGACAGAGGGGGTCAACTGGGGAGAGGTCGACGCGATCGCTAGCCGGGGTTTCGGCAGCGGCCCCGGCGGGACCGGCAGTGTGCGCATCGACGTGATCGAACATACTCGGCCTCCGGTCATCGCCGAGGAATCTCCCGACAACCAGATCATCGCTGTGGCGTACCACCTGTTGCAGGACGGCCTGCCCGCGGTGTTTGTTTCCAAGGATCTTGCTGCGCGCATCAAAAGCGACACGCTGGGCATCAAGACCGAGGACTTTGAGAATCAGAAAGTCGACGCCGAGTCGCTGTACTGCGGGTTCACGGATGTCAACACGCCGCGTGCGCTCATTGATGAGCTCTACGCCGACCGCATGCTCCCCGTCGAGAAGTATCTTTCGGATGCGCAGATTTTCGGGCCTCATGATCCGCCGCCCCACGAGCCTCAGCCCAACGAATATGTCATCATGCACGACCACGAGGACGAGAGCCACACAGGGCTCGGGCGACGGCTCGCCGACACCGATCATCTCATCCCGGTGACGGGGCAGAAGAAACCGACGTTCGGCATCATGGCCCGCAACGTCCAGCAAACGATGGCGCTCGATCTGCTGATGGATGACGACATCAAACTCGTCACGCTGCTCGGGGCCGCGGGCACGGGCAAGACGCTTCTTGCGATCGCCGCGGGCATGGCCAAGGTCTTCGGCGAAGAACGCTACGACAAATTACTCGTGGCTCGGCCGATCATGCCGATGGGCCGGGATATCGGGTATCTGCCGGGCGACAAAGACGAGAAACTAGGCGCGTGGATGCAGCCGATTTTCGACAACCTGACCTATCTGCTCAGCACGCGGGGCAGCCCCAACCAGAGCGCCGAGAGCAGAAGCCCCGAGCACCATATCTCAAAACTGATGGCGGATGGAAAACTCGTGCTCGAACCCTTGACGTATATCCGGGGCCGATCCATCCCGCATCAGTTCATGGTGGTTGATGAAGCGCAGAATCTCACGTCGCATGAGGTGCGCACGATCGTGAGCCGGGTCGGCGAGGGGACCAAGATCGTCTTGACCGGCGACATCGGACAGATCGACAACCCGTATCTCGACGGCTCATCCAACGGGCTTTCGTACACCGTTGAGCGCATGAAGGGGCTCGGGCTTGTTGGGCATATCACGCTGGCGAAGAGCGAGCGGAGCGAACTGGCGAGCCTCGCGGCCGAGCGTCTCTGAGCAAATGTTTATTGATGAAACGATGCTGCCCGCCACTAGGCCGGGCAAGCGATGATCGTTCTGAAACCCGTTGTCAATCTATGTTCGGGCCGCGGTGCTCACGGGCAGAACGGAGCCTGGATTCGATCAGGAACCGCTGGCCTTTGAAGTATTCTCGCCACTGCGGATTGGTCTCGGCGAGCATCGCGGTTTTCACGCGTTCGAGGTCCTCGTACTGGGCGGTGCCTAAGAGATCGGCAGAGCGGATCGCACCGCGAAGGGCGGGGATATACGACTCTTGAATATTGAGCGCCTCGTGATAGAAGCGCATCGCGTTTTCTTCCCAGCCGGCCCTCGATGACGCGATGCCGGCGTTGGTCGGCGGGCGCGGATCGGTCGGATCAAGCGTGCCGGCCTGGACAAAGGCGTTGATCGCCTTGCCGAATTGTTGTTGCTCGAGCAGCAACATGCCCAGATTGTTCCAAACATCGGGGTAGCGGGAAGAATAATCCAGCGATTCGCGGTAGAACCCGATCGCGTCTTCGGTGTTCCCCGAGACGCGTGCGCGGTCCGCCTTTTCGGCCAGGCCGCTGGCGATCAGTTCGCGGTCAAGGTTCTCATTGAGCTGTTTGACCGCCTGGCTCTTCGGCGAAGACGCGCAGCCGGGCAGGCCGGCGAATACCGCGATCGCAACCGCGGCAACCGCGAGCCGGCGCGCGGCGTGACCCACAGAAAACATGTTCCGCGACGCGCACTCGGGTTGCGTGTTGATTCGGCTCATCATGGCTGTCCAATCCTCTCCCAGCGTTCAAACTTGATATCCATCTGCCACTTATCAGGCCTCGGCCGCAGCGTGATCCCCGCGACATACGTCCCCGGGATCTGATCGGTCGCGGCCTGCGCAAACGCGAGCAGAGGCCCGAGCGAATCCTCTTCGATATCGTTGTAATCAAATGTCACGCGGACCGCGCCGGGCGCGTCTTGCGATTGATTCCGGCGGGCAAACTCGAGCTTGTTGCTCAGCCCGGTCTGATCGGCGATCTCTTCCATTTTCGACCGGAAGCCGGGGTACGGCTCGAAGACCGCTTCGGCCTCCGGGTCGGCCGCCCGCTCGATCGCGGTGAGTTCTGCGAGCAGTTTAGCGACGGTATCCCGTTGGGATACTCGGCCTTTGAGGTTGTCTCGGACTTTGCTCGATTGGCACGAGGTCAACCCGAGCACCGAGCATGCGATCACGAAAACCATGCCCGCGATGATGACCAGATGGCTGGGTTTGTTCCGGCGAGACGCGGCGTTGCCCGACAACGCGAGGTCGTAGCGATCGTCGGCCGAGAGCCGGGATGTGTCGTGCGAATGCTCGCTCACGAATCACCCCCCGAGGACCGGTCCTGCCAGGTCGCGGTCCCGTTGATCATGATCTTATCTCGGTTTGGACGCGGGTTGAACGAGCTCCAGTTCACGCTGGAACCGCCGATGTTATTGAGTGCATCTTGCAGCTGCTCATAGGCACGGATGTCATCAACCCGCACACTAAAACTCACGGCGAACGACCCGATGTCGATCTCTTCGAGCTCATAATCGGAGTTGCCCAGAACAAACGCGAGCGTCTCGAGTTCCTTGAGAACCGGCTTGGGTTCGGGGATATTCATCGGGGCGGGGCCGCGCTGCGCATTGACTTTGTCACGGAGACTCTTCGTCACCATCGGATCGCCCACCAACTCTGGTGCGCCTTGCTCGAGCAGTTCACGCTGGTTTGCCCGGACGCTGGCGAGTTCGATATTGAGTTGGGCCCGTTCCAACCAGAACGACCACGCGACCGCGCCGATCGCACCCGATGCAATTAGCAGCAGGATCGCGAGCCAGTGGTACATCGCGCGATGAACCCGGCCGGGCCTGTTGGTCAGGCTATGGAACTGCGAAGCGTCACCAAGGATTGCCCTTGGTCCATCGTCGAGGCGCTCGGCCAGACGCCGGAGTGTCAGGCCGATCGGGTCTTCATCGTCGATGACATCGACCGACGCATCGGGCGCGGCCGTGCGCACGGCGTCCGCGATCTGCGCCGGTTCGATACCGATGCCGTCGCCGGCGTGAACTGGACCAATCCATGAGACGCGACCCGGGAACGCCCCGAGTTGTGCGCCCCACGCGAGCCACTCGGCCGCGAGCCTGCCGCCGAGTCTTGCGCCGATGCCGGGGTCGGTTTGCGACTGCCCGTTCCTGGATTCTTGGTCGGCATTCTCGCCGTCATCGAGCAGCAAATCGTTCGGCGTGCCGCGGGAACCGATTCTTGTCCGGAACGCCCCGGCCGCGACCGGTGAGCCGTCACGCATCCAAGCCCAGACGATCCGGCCGCTGGGCAGGCAGAGCACCGCGGCCGTGAGCGGGCTGCTCTCGGCGACGACACGATCGGCCGAAACCGAACCTGTATCCGGTGCCCACGCGCTCGCCATGGCCTGCCACAGTGTGACGCACGAGCCGATCTGAACGCCCGCTTCATCCAGGGCATCGACCATGGCTCTGGCGGCAACTTCGGGCACCGCGAGCACCGCGGCCCTGCCCTGTGCCGAAGCGGTTTTTTTCTTGCTCTCGCCGCCGCCAAGAACCTGATACCCGACTTCGTTGGGCAGATTTGGGAACCGCCCCGACCCCGAATCGTCCTGATCGCCGAACGGATCGGAATCGTCGGCGGCGCCGTCTTGTTCGATGATCGCACGGAGCATGCCCGCGTCTGTCGAGGATGCCGGCACCCAGCTGCACACCGCGCCGTCGACATCAATGCAAAGGCACTCGAGTTGACGCCCCCCGAGCCGGCCTCCGAGACGATCGCCGATCCATGCGGCCGCGTTTGCAGCGGCGTTCAGGCCCGCGCCGGGGAGCCCGAGATCTTCGCTCGGGGCAGACCACACGTCATCGGTCTGCCGGCCGATGAGCCTTGCGCGGCTAAGGATCGCCCCGCGGTCTTCTCGTTGGATGTAACAAACGCGTGCGCTCAAGTGTGTCGTTCCTTGGGGACCCCGGCTATCTCGTCTTGATGAATCTGGTCACGAAATGATGCCCGATGGTTAGTCGTTGTCGCGCTCTTTGCGTCTGAGTTCTTGCCGTTGTTTGGCACGCTCTCGCGCGGCAGATCTGAGTGCTTCGTAGTCGATCGTGCCGTCCTCGCGGCGGTAATCGTCGGGGTTAACCGCCTTGACTTGTTCGACATCCGTGAACCCCCTAGATGCCGCGAGGGTTGGTTCCGGATCGGTGCTCGGGGTGTTATAGGTCGCGGCGCTCGTGCTCACCGCTACACCCTCGCGGGGCGCACGATCGAGCGTGTATTCGGTGCCGTCCTCGACGAGAACCACCTGGGTATTGGAAACACCCCTGACCTTGACTTTCGGGGGTGACGACTGATCGCCGGGGGCGACGGCGAGAACGGCCTCTTGCCCCTCGCCCAGCACACGCTGCGCCCCGCCAGCCGAGACGAGCGCGAGCAGACGGTCGCCGATCCCGATCGTCCCGATGAACCGGGTCTTGCTGCCCGTGCTAGCCGATTTCGGTTTTTCGCCGGGTTCCTCGCTCACGTTCGCAACAGGCTCGGCCGCCTTCACCGGCGCGTTTCCGATCGATTCGAGCGAGAATTCGATCGAGAGCACATCGGCCGGGAGTTCTTCCTCAGTCGATTCGTTTTCTGAACGCCGGGCCTGGATCGCCTGATAGAGAATGCTCGCATCGCCCTCGATCGTCGTAAACGCGATAGGCGACGCCGACGGTTTATCCATAAACGGGACCCCGATCACCACAACCATCGCCCCCCCGGCGGCGAACACAACCGCCACGATCTGGCACACAAGCCGGACCCGACGCGCTTTGGGTTTGCTGATCGTGTCGTCTGACATCGGTGGTCCTCTCTGGCGGGAAACGTCGCAATGACTCTACTCTACCGCGACCGGGTCGTCGGGGTTGACCGACTCCCAAGATAAGAACGGCGGCGGCTGCTCGAAAGAACTCCCGCCCGTGCTCGCCCCGGCCCCGAGCAACAAAAGCCCCCGGTACCGAGAGAGCAACCGCGAGCCGAACATGGGCGAGCCGTACATGTCGATCCGGAACCGCCACAGATCGGGCGAAACCGTCAAGAACCGACTCAGCGTACTCCGCTGCTCGGCGTCGATGCCCGTTTCGGTTGCGATCGTGCTCATTGTCTGGAGGGTCACACCCCCGGATTGAGCAGCCGCATCGAGCAACGCGAGTTCGTACTGGCGTGCCCCGAATGAATCGCTCAAAATACCCTGCACAATCGCCATCACGACTTCGGGGCTGGCGCTGTTCACATCCACCGCGGCGGGGCCGGCTGCGCGAGTACGCCGCTCATACTCGGCTTGGTTCCGGATAAGCCCGTGCAAAATCTGGATCGCCAACTCACCCGCGGCCCGGTCATCGGGGCGCAAGCCACCGAGCCGGGTCAGCATCGTGTCTTGCCCGGGGAACAGATACACCTTGATCGTCGTTCCATCGCCCGGGTTGACCGAGAACGCGAGCCCGTCGGGCTCGAGCATCGACACGATCTCATCCGGCTGAGCGCCCGGCGATTTGAGCCATGCTTCCACGACCGCCTGCAAACTGCGCGCGCCGTGGTGTTCTTGATAAGCCCGAAGTTGGCGCTCGACGGTCTTCGCCCGAGCCACATGCCGCTGGAGCATGATCGCCGTGACAGACCCGACCATGACGATCAGGAGAATCACAATCGGCAGCACAAACCCGCCTCGGCCGTCGAGGTTTTTCTTGCTGCGAGCCGTCATGTGATCTCCCCGAACTGCCCGGTTGAATCGGGCTGGGGCTGCGGGTTGGTCCCGCCTGGGGTCTGGCCGGGCGTATCGCCATCGCCTTGCGGATCCTCACCGGAGCCCGGGGCTTGCTGGGTTATGGTCTCGTCTGCGAGCGACCACGCCAGTTCGAACACCCAGTTGGCGTATGACCCGCTCGTGGTCTCTAACTCAAACTCGATATACCCCGGCAACTGCGCCGTCGTTGTGCTCTCGTACTCGGACCACCGATCGACAATCAGCGGTGCGTCCGGGTTATCAGGGTCTTCCTCACCGGCGAACACCATGACGCGCATCATCCTAACCCCGCGGATCAGCGGCACCGCCTCGACCAGCAACTCAGGCATGCTGTCGATATCAAATGGCTGGCCGAACTGACGGGCCTCGTACTCGGCTCCATACACAGGCCGCCACCAGAGCGTCCACGCCTCGGGCATTCGCCGCGCCGCGGGTGTCAGCGGCCTCGGCTCAAGGCCCGTTGCGGGTGTGATCCCGTACCCCTCCATCACGCGCTCGCGTGCACCGTCGGGGCGTAGTTCAAACACGCCCCGGAGTCCCGATTCCTGCTCGGGGCGTTCGATGCCGGATGGATCAAACGTGGCGATGAGGTCATCCTTGGGCCGGCTCGACCAGCCCGCCGGGAACAGCCGCATGCTCTCGGGGACGGGTTTTTCGGGCAGCACGATCTCGATGCGTTGAGGCCCCATCCCAAAGCCGCTGGGGTCGGCGATCCGCACCCCGTCGATTTGTGCGCTCATCAGCATCGAATTTATCGAAAGGGCCGAGTCAAACTCGATGAGCATGCGGGGCCTTGGCAGACCGGCGCGTGCGCTCTCGGGCACAATGCCATCGACGGCGACGTCGGACATCGCCGTCTGGAGCGCCTGCTCGCCGACGAGCACCATCGTCAAGAACGATTTGCGGAGCACCTGCTGGGTGAGCGCGAGTTCTTCCATCTGCCGGCTCGCACGGTTCACCGATTTTTCGAGTTTGCTCATCGACATGAACATCGAGAAACAGGCCGCGAGCACCAGCGAACCTACGACACTGGCAAGAACGGTTTCGAGCAGCGTAAATCCTCGGAGGGTGGCTCTCATCCCCCACCGCCTTCTTGCAGACGCCCGGGCGGGATGGGCTGGGGCTGACGCGATTGCGTCGAGTTGGACCGGGAATTCTGTGAGCGTTGCCGGCCGCCGTTGACGGGCGCTTCACCCGAGTTGGACATGCTGTCGATCACGTTCTGCAAGAACCCCTCGACCCCGTTCTGGTCCTTGAGTTGACGCTGGGCCGAGTCATGGGTCATAAACGAGATCGGATCAACGAGCCTCGTGAGCGTGTAGTGAGGCACATTGGGGTCGTACTGGTACGCCCCGCCCGAATCTTCACCGAGCCACGCCGTCACCGTGATCGCTTTGAGCCTGCGAGATAGGTCGATCGTGTTGCTCGCCGCGCCGTCTTCGGCGGCCGCCCTCGCCTGCTCGGAAAGCGAGATAAGCACCGGGCCCTCGTCCATTGTCCAGCGGTATTCCCGCTGGCCGTAGGGGATCGGGAGTGTCTGGCTTGGCAGAGAATTCTCATCATCGGCTCTCATCAGCAAGAGCCGGCTGGCGATCTCGGCGGCCCCCAGCCGATCGCGCTGCCGCTGTGATGATGCCGCGATCGCGCCGACGCTCATCGAGAGCGTGCCCGCGACGAGCCCGAGCAGTGTCACGCCCAGCACGACTTCAAGAAACGACACCCCGCGCCGGACCGACCTGCCACCCCAAGCCGCCCGACTAACTGCGGGTTGCCGAGTCATCGTTCTGGCGGTCGCGGGTGAAAACATCATGTCGCTCCGAAAAAACTCGCACAACTCAGCCGGCGTCTTCCATGTTCATGGTCCAGACATCGATGTCGTCTTCGGTGTCGGGGAGTTTGTCTTTGCCGAAGCTCATCAGCGTGTAGGGCCGGGTGCCATTGGGCGTTGGGCTGTAATAAAAATCTTGCTTCCAGCCGTCCCGGATATCGCCCTCTTCGAGGAATTCGGGGATCAGTTCGATGACCGTCGCCGGGATGCGGGATTTTTCGAGCTCGTACTGGGTGATCGCGTTTTTGATCACGCCCATGCTCTGCTTGGTCGTGCGGATCTTCGCCTTGTTTGCTTGGGGGATCAGCGAGACCGCCGCCACCGTGCTGAGCAAGCCCAGGATCACCAGCACGAGCATCAATTCGAGCAGCGAGAAACCGGCCCGGGCTCGGGTTTGGGTTTGGGCTCGGGATTGGAACGGTGTTTTCGTGTTTCTATTGAGCATCGTCATCGTGGTTTTCTCCTCTAGTGGAGTGTGCGTCTTCATTGAGATCGGCTCGACGCACCGGCCTGAATCGGCCCGGTGTCTTATACCCTTTGTCGAGCCGCCCGTTGCGTGAATTATGCTGATCCTAGGAACAGATTCGATAGGCCGGGGTAACACACCCAGGCCCGCGTTGCCGCCAGCATCAGACGGCGACCTGAGTCGACATCGTGATCATCGGCACCATGATCGACATCACAAGAGATCCGATCATCAAGAAAAGCAGCACGATCAACAACGGCTCGAGCACCGATAAAAGCCGTTCGGTCTTCGTTTCGAGCGCATCGCCCATATCGCTCGCGAGCGAATCGAACGCCGAATCCAGATCGCCCGCCCGATCCGCGGCGATCAGCAGCCGGCGGGTCGCCACCGGCAGCGCGTCGACATCGTCGATCAGCCGGGGCAGCACCCCGCCCTCGACGAGTTTCATTCGCAAGCGGTCAAACTGCATCCGCAGTTTGGGGTGGTTTATCGCGTTGGACGCGATCCCGATCCCGTCGGCGATCGGGACGCCGGACCGGCTCAGTGCCGCCATCACCGTAAAGAACCGCGCCGATTCCTGAGTCAGGATCACGTCTTTCAGGAGCGGGATGCTCCGAGACAACTTACCAAACGCGACCGCAAGCCCGCGACGCCCGATGATCGCCGCGATCGCAAGCAGCACCAACCCCGCGAGCAACGCGAGCCAGTCGCCCCGTATGAAAATACCAATCGCCATGAGTATCTTGGTAAAGAGCGGGATCGTGGCTCCCCCATCGACCAGCGTTTCACCGATCGTTGGCACGATCGTCGTAATCATAAAAATGCCCGCGATCAGCCCGATCGAGAGAACGATCATCGGGTACATCATCAGCGTCGCCGCCTTGCCCGAGATCTTCATCTGACGCTTCGTCGTCTGTGACAACTGAGCCGCCGCCCCCGCGAGATCACCCGTCCGCTCCGCCGCCCGATACACCGCGATCGTCACGACATCAAACCCGCCCGCCGCCCGGCAAGCATCCGCGAACCCCGCACCGCCAGACACCACCTCACGCATCCGAACAATCCGGGGCCTCTGCTGCGGCCGGATCACCGATTCGACAACCTCGAGCGATTCGACCAAAGGCACACCCCGGCTCAGCAACTGCGCCAACTGATCGTTGAGACTCAGGTGGTCCTTGGGCTTCATCGGGTTCTCAGTCGAGATCCACCCCGGCAGCGCCCAAGTCCGCAGCAGCACCTGCCGCTCCCGGCGGAGCAACTCGGCGAGCGCACGCTCGCTCCGCGCAGGCTTCACGCCCATCGAACGACCCCCGCCGGGCTTGGCGGAAACATAGAAAAACGATCTCTGTACGGCTCTGCTCATCTGCCCCCATCCTACCGACACGAACCCGTCACGCTGCGAATCTCCGCATTCGTCACATCGAACCAATCCCAAACGCAGCTTGAAAGTCTGTATTGCCCCAAATCCCGGACGGGATATCATTCGCCCCATGACGCTCACAGCACCCGCACCGACACCGCCCGCCGATGACCTCGATCTCCCAGCAACCATGCGGGCGCTCGTCAAACACCACGCCGGTGTCGGCCTCAAACTCGACACCGCAAGACCCCGCCCAACCGTCGGCCCGCTCGATGTCCTCATCCGGGTCAAAAAAGCCGGCATCTGCGGCACAGACCGGCATATCTGGCAATGGGACGACTGGGCGGCCGGCCGGATCCCCGTAGGCATCGTCACCGGGCATGAGTTCGCGGGTGTCGTCGCCGCGGTGGGCGAGGCGGTCAAAACCGTTCAAGTCGGCCAGCGCGTCAGCGCCGAGGGCCATATCACCGCGGGCCTAGATTTTATGAGCCGGACCGGCAACGCCCATATCGCCCGCGACACAAAGATTCTGGGTGTCGACCGCGACGGCATCTTCGCCGAGTTTGTATCCATCCCCGAATCCAACGTCTGGCCCATCCACGACGACATCCCCGATCGCCTCGCCGCCGCGTTCGACCCCCTCGGCAACGCCGTGCACACCGTCATGTCGGCGGGCGTCTCGGCAAAGTCGGTCCTCATCTCGGGCGTCGGAATCATCGGGCTCATGGCAGTCACCGTCGCCAAGGCCGCCGGCGCTTCCCGGATCTACTGCACCGATATCAATCCCGAACGCCTCGGGCTCGCAAAGCAACTCGGCGCAGACGAAGCTTTCAACGCCGCCGATGGCCGAGAATGGATGAACACCATCCGCAAGGAAACCCGGGGCGAGGGCGTCGATGTGCTCCTCGAAATGAGCGGCGCACCAACCGCGATGGATGAAGGATTCCGCTCGCTCCGCAACGGCGGCACCGCGGCCCTCCTGGGACTGCCCGCGCGAAGCGTCACATTCGACTTCAACGCCAACATCATCTTCAAGGGTTGCACCGTCCTGGGCATCAACGGCCGGCGTATGTGGGAAACCTGGTACCAGATGGAAGAACTCCTGCTCAGCGGCAAACTCGACCTCGATAAAATCATCACCCACGAGTTCCCGATCGCCGACTACGAAAAAGCCTTCGAGACCATGATCTCAGGCGAGGGCATCAAGGTCCTGCTCAACGTGGACTAGATCAGAGCCGGCAGACAACGACCTAGCCCGACTCATCGACCCGCAAACTCGCAGAAATCCCGATCTCTTGCAAAGGCATGCTCGCCCGATCGAGCGATTCCTTGGCAGCGTAAAGATCATCAGCCGGCACGGCCTTCCAATCTGATTCCGCCTTCTCCACCAGAGCCGCAGCGCGAGCAATATGCCCCGCGAGCAACTCTCGATCGGTCGCTTCCATCCGCTCGGCGTACTTCGCAAACCGCTCCCCGATCCACTTGAGATCGAGTCTCGTGTTCACGATCAGGTCCGCGATCCGGTGCCTCGTCATGTCGTCCCGAGCGTGAGCCAACGCCTCTTCTTCCAGCCGATCAACCTCCTCGGCCGTCAGCCCGTGGTTGGGCACAATCTGAAGCCCGGCCCGTTTCCCGCTGCGTTTCTCGAACGCACTGACCCGCAGCACCCCGTTCGCATCGATCAGAAACTCGACAACCACCTGCGGGATCCCCGCCGGCATAGGCGGCAGCCCCGTCAGATGAAACTCGCCCAGACTCCGGCAATCCCCGGCCATTTCTCGCTCGCCCTGCAACACGTTGAGTTTGATCGAAATCTGACCATCCACGCTCGTCGAAAACTGTTCCGTTGCGCGCGCAGGAACCGGGCTGTTCCGCATAATCAACTTCGCGGCCGCCCCCCCCTGCGTCTCGATCCCCAGGCTCAGCGGGATGACATCCAAAAGCAGCGAGCCTCGCTGCTCGCCAGAAAGTATCGACCCCTGCACCGCCGCGCCCAGCGCGACAACCGTGTCTGGATCGAGCGCCGTGTACGGCTCGATGCCAAACAACTCACCCACGGCCGTGCGCACGCAAGGGATCCGAGTCGATCCGCCCACCATCACCACCGCATCGACAGCCGAGCCATCCAGCGCATCCGCTGCGTCCCGCAGCGCGCGCTCGCACGCTGCGATTGTCCGATCCACCAAAGGCCGCATCATCGCTTCGAGTTCTTCGCGCGTGATTGTGCGCTCAAGCGTGTCCTCATTGCCCAGTTCGATCCTGACCGAAGCCGCCAATTCTGAACTGAGCCGGTGCTTGATCTCGCGCGCGAACGCCGCGATCGCCCGCCGGCTTTCCGCGGGCAATGTCTGCTCGTCGCCGGGTGCGACGCCGATCCCGTCGAGCAGTGTGCGTACGATCGCGTAGTCGATGTCATCCCCCCCGAGCCGGGTGTCGCCCGCCGTCGAGAGCACCTGATAAAACGCGGGACCGTCTTGTGCGCCCGGCGTGATCCGAAGTACCGAAACATCGAACGTCCCCCCGCCAAGGTCATAGACCACGACGTGGCGCACGCCCGCGTTCCGCGCGGCGTCCCGATCCGTCCCGATCCCGTAAGCGAGCGCGGCCGCCGTCGGTTCGTTGACGATCCGGACAACTTCCAGCCCCGCGATCCGGCCCGCGTCACGGGTCGCCTGCCGCTGCGCATCATCGAAGTACGCCGGCACGGTTACTACCGCCTTGGAAACTTCTCGGCCCAGCGCGGCCTCGGCGCGCGCACGGAGTTCGCCCAGAATGGCCGCAGCGATTTCCTGCGGGCTGATGATCTCGGGCGGCGAGGCCGGGCCGTCGAGCGGGAGCAGAACCCGCGCGGTGTTGTTGGCGCCTTCGACGATTTCAAAGCCGAGGTACGGCGCATCGGCTGCGCAATCCGCGGCGCTGCGCCCCATCAGGCGCTTGGCGCTCGCGATTGTTGTGTGCGGGAATTCGATGGCGCGGTCCCGCGCGTCGCCCCCGACCACGGCCCTTCTGCCCGATTCTGTGCGCTCATATCTGACCACACTGGGCACCAGCGGTGATCCACCAGCAGGTGCGAGCACCCGCGGCCCCGATGAATCTGCGATCGCTACGAGGCTGTTGGTCGTTCCGAGGTCGATCCCGATGATCGGGTCGCTATTGGGTTCTGGGCTGGGTCCTGGGCTCGTCATGGCGGAGGGTACGTCTCTACTCGCCGCGCCAGTAGCTCGGGATAATCAAGACGAGCACGGGGAGAACTTCGAGCCGGCCCATGAGCATCAAGATCGAGAGCAATGCAAGAGTGGAATCGCTCATCCAGCCGTAATTCCCGAGCGGCCCGATAGCACCGAGCCCCGGACCGATGGTGCAGAGGCACGCGATCGAAGCGGTCAGGGCGGTCGCTAGATCCGCACGATCACCCTCGAGCAGCATCACCCCGAATGCACCGAGTACAAACAACAGCAGCGTGCCCACGATATAGACCACCGCGGCGGATTTGACCTGATCGTCGAGTGCTCGCCCGCCGATGCGGACCGGCCTGATGAGATGTGGGCGAAAAACACGCTCGACCTCGTTGGTGAGCACTTTGACGGCGATCCACACCCGGATCACTTTAATGCCGCCAGCAGTTGATCCCGCGCAGCCGCCCACGAACATCAAAACCACGAGCAGGAGTTTCGCCGGCGAGGCCCAAATCGTGAAGTCGGACGTCCCGAATCCGGTCGTTGTCTGGATGGCCGCGACATTGAAGGCCGCCTCACGCAGTGCAACACCCGGGCCGGCCTCGACCGAGTCGCCCGCGGTCGTCACGATGGTTGTGCCGTTGATCCAGAACGCGATCGCGGCGGTGCTTGCGGCGAGGATAAACAGGTAGACCCTGAGTTCCGGATCGCCCATGACCTCGCGGAACTTCCCACGAATGAGCGAGTGGAAGAGCCCGAAGTTTGCCCCGGCGAGCACCATAAACAAAATGATGATGACCTGAACAACAGAATTGTACGCGCCG
>Ga0316208_1002344_pt1 | contig 15513 bp, 13 predicted proteins | sample 3monopyrite_MG_FD_204944 | JGI IMG/M metagenome (GOLD analysis project Ga0316208, IMG submission 204944) | Microbial mat bacterial communities from mineral coupon in-situ incubated in ocean water Damariscotta River, Maine, United States -... | ecosystem: Environmental > Aquatic > Marine >... | reverse complement strand
GCCGTCGAGGAGGGGCTCTCGCCGCGAACCGTCGAGGCCTACGCTGGGGACCTTCGCCACCTCCGCGCGCATCTCCTCGAACGGGGCATCAAGAGCGTTGAGCGGGTGACGCGGAACGATTTGAGCGCACTCGCGACGTACCTCGATGATCGATCGATGGCAGCGAGTTCGCGAGCGCGGGTCCTCGTCTCCGTCCGCCGGGTGATGCGTTATGCGGAAGAGCTGGGACTCGTGGGCGCAGATCCGCTTGAGGCGCTGCACGCGCCCAAACAGACCCGGAAGCTTCCCCGGATTTTGAAGCCGGAGGAGACGGCTGCGCTGATCGAGGCAGCGGCGACCGATGACGCTTTGGGCTTGCGGGATGTCGCGATGCTCGAGGTGCTTTACGGAGCGGGGCTGCGTGTGACCGAGTTGGTCGAACTTCCCCTGTCGGCCATCGACCGGCGCGGGCAGCTTCTGCGGGTCATCGGAAAGGGCCGAAAAGAACGGATCGTTCCAATGGGGCAGGTCGCCGCTGAGGCGATCGACGTCTATCTGGCAGAAGGGCGGCCGGTCTTGCTGGGCGACCGGGACGATCGCGAGCACGCGACCTTTCTCACGCGGCGCGGGAAGACGATGTCGCGCCAGAATTTTTTTGCTCGCTTGCGGCGTCACGCGATCACCGCCGGCATTGCGAGCGATCGTGTCTCCCCGCATGTGCTGCGCCACGGGTTCGCTACGGACTTGCTTGAAGGTGGCGCGGACCTCCGGGCGATCCAGTCGATGCTCGGCCATGCGGATCTGTCGACGACGGAGATCTACACCCATGTCAGTCGAGCGCGTCTGCGCGAGACCGTGGAAACGCGCCACCCCCGCGGTGGTCAGTCGAGTGCAGCACGGAGCGACGAGTCGTGACGGCGAAGCCGCGTACTGGCGCTCAGACGAAAGCTACGCGTAAGGTTCCAGCCAAGTCCGCCGGGCATGCGCTGCCGACCACGCTGTCTCTGGATGACGTCTGCGCGGCGATTCCGGAGGAGACTGCCGCGCTGCTTCGGCGCGTCTGCGATTGCGCGGCAGGATCGCAGGAGGTTCATCTCGTCGGCGGCCCCGTGCGCGACCTTCTGCTCAAGCGGCCGCTCTCCGATGTGGATCTGCGGGTGGAGTCTGGCGCGCTCGATTTGGCGAAGGCGTTATGCGAGTCAAAGAGCGGGGCGGACCTACGCTACGAGGCGCACGACCGGTTCGGCACGGTTCGGATCGAGTCCGCCGCAGCGGCGATCGATGTAGCAACACTCCGTCACGAAACCTACGCGACACCGGGAGCGCTTCCTGATGTGGTCACCGGCACGCTTGAACAAGACGCGCGTCGTCGCGATTTCTCGGTCAACGCGCTGCACGTGCCGCTCGATGGGCGAGCTCCGTCGACCGGCCTTCCGATCGTCGATCTCGAGGGTGGACTCGCGGACCTCGAACGCCGCTCACTTCGGATTCTTCATCCGCAGAGCTTTCATGATGATCCAACGCGGGCCTTTCGTGCCGCACGCTTTGCGGCTCGCCTGAGCTTCCGTCTGGAGCGGGGCTCACGCGCGGCGCTGCGAGACGCTTTGCGGGATGGGGCCTTTGGCGGCGTGAGCGGTGAGCGGTTTCGCCGCGAGCTTCAGCTTGTCTTCGCCGAGGCGAGTCAGGGCGTGCCCTCAGGCAAGGTGCTTCGCTCACTTTCCGACTGGCATGTGCTCGGAGCGCTTGAACCTGGTCTGGCGTTACCGCCTGACCGCGCACTGCCGCTACGACGCCTCTCCAAGTCCATCGCCGAACCCGACTGGAGCGCGCCGAGGTGGAAGGGGTGGATTGCCGGTCTCTCGATCTGGCTCGCGCCGCTTCCTGCCGCACAGCGTCGCCGGGTGCTCGAGCGTTTTTCGATTCGAGGCGAGCAGGCGAAGCGGATTGTCGCTTTCGGCCGGAATGCGGAGCGGACCCTCAAGGCGCTCGCCCGGGCACGGGGGCGCGGTGCAGTGGATGCGTTGCTCGCGCCGCTGCCCGAGGAGAACGTGCAAGCGCTCTACTCGCTTGCGGACGTCGCTGTCCGCCGCAGGATTCTGCGTTGGGGGGCCGAGGACCGTCGACGTCGCGCGCCGGTTTCCGGAGGCGATCTCGTCGAAGTCGGGCTTCAGGGCGAGGATATCGGTCTCGCGCTCGCCCGAATCCGAACGGCATTTCTGGATGGGGAGTTGCTCAACCGCGAGGAGGCATTGGCGCTGGCGGGGGAGATCGCACGTCGATCCGGGCAGTCTCGATCTCGCGCAAAGCCCCGGAAATCCCCCCGAAAAGTTGCTCCCACGGAGCCGATCGCGGATACTTCCGAAGACGTCGACGGGGGGTCGACGCGCGCCTCTGAGTGAGAGTCCGAGCCCGCCTTTGCGTGGATTCGGGGCGACTCGCCAGGCCCGCCAAAGCACCCCGGGCGCTGCCACAACCGACTCCCTTTTGGGTCCGATCGGCTCATGACCGAGATTGACCAACGATCGACGCCGCTGAGGATTACCGGGAGTTCGGTGAGAGAAGCCGAAAGAAGCCAAGAAAATCTAGAGGAAGTAGACCGAGCGAATTGCGCGCCCCTCTGCGCCAATCGCACGATACAAACGAACTGAACGCGAACGAAACGAATGGAAAGAGTCCTCGTCGAGCCCGGCAAAACCGGGATCGACATCGCCCCCCAGGCGCTGAGAGTGGATTCGATGAGCGCAATGATGGACATCTCCCAAATCGATCAAGCCGGGCATGCCTCGGGAACCGCGGCCCTGCGCGTTCTCCATGCCGTGGAGTCGTCGCGATGAGCAGTTTTGTTACCCCGCCTACGGACATCCCGGACTCGCCCACGATCGACATGGAGGGCAGCGTCCTCGAGTCTCTCGGTTCGGACCCCGATGAGCGAACCGACGGCCTGAATGGCTACGCGGTCAAGCTCGCGGTCTTCGAGGGCCCCCTCGACCTTCTGCTTCACCTGATCCGTCAGAACGAAGTCGACATCACGGATATCCCGATCCAGCGGATCGCGGAGCAGTACCTGCAGACCATCGAGCTGATGGAAGAGCTCAACCTCGACGTCGCCGCCGAGTATCTTGTCATGGCAGCGACCCTCGCGCTGATCAAGAGTCGCATGTTGCTGCCGAACGAAGGCGGTGAAGAGGAAGAAGCGGTCGACCCGCGTGCCGACCTGGTTCAGCGTCTGCTCGAGTACCAGCGCTTCAAGGAAGCCGCCGAAACGCTCTCCCAGCGCCGGCTGCTCGGACGTGACGTCTGGAGTGTCGTCGGGCCCGGGCCGGAGAAGACGCCCGAGAACGAACGTGAGATTGAGGTCGGCCTCTTCGAGCTGGTCGCCGCGTTCAAGGACGTGCTCGACAGTGCGGAAGGCGCGACGCTCAAGCACGAGGTCGAAACAGAACCGGTCACGGTCCGCGATCGCATGCTCGTCGTGATGGACCTTCTCGAGCAGAGCGAGACCGTCGAATTCATGCGGATCTTTGAGACGCCCGGGGAAGACGGCCCGCCGACGCGCCCCGTGCTCGTCGCGACGTTCCTTGCCGTTCTCGAACTCGCTCGCCTCTCGGCCCTACGGATCTACCAGGGGATCTCCGATCGCGGCACGCCCGAGGGCGCGATCCGCGTTAGACGAGCAATGGTCGAATCAGATGACCCCGAATGGCGCGATCGCATTACGGATACGATGTAGCTAGACAACCTTTCTCCCACGCTTTCACCTCTCACACACCCTCTCTCGGACTTCCCCCAGTCCTTACACCCGGTCCATCCGGTCCAGAAGAACACCTCGAGAAACCGGTGTTCGATCAGTCAGGAAATGTCATGAGCAGAATGGAAGACAGCGAAAAGCGCCGCATCGTGGAGGCGCTGATCCTCTCATCGTCGGAGCCCCTCTCCGCTGACCGGATCGCCGAGATCATTCCCTACTGCAATGCGGGGCAGGCGAAGGATCTGATCAACGAACTCAACACCGAGTACGTCGACCAGGATCGTTCCTTCGAGATCTGGGAAGTCGCGGGCGGCTTTCAGATCCGTACCCGCGCCGAATTCTCGGGCTACCTACAGAAGCTTCAGAAGGAGCGCGCACTTCGCCTCTCCCAGGCGGCCCTCGAAACCCTCGCGATCATCGCCTATCGACAGCCGGTCACCCGTGCCGAGATTGAAGACGTGCGCGGCGTGGACGCCGGCGCCGTGGTCAAGAGCCTGCTGGAACGCCATCTGATCCGCATCGCCGGCCAGCGCGAAGTCCCCGGCCGCCCGATGCTCTACGGAACCACGCGTCGCTTCCTCGAAGTCTTCGGCCTCGAACGACTCAAGGACCTGCCGACTCTGCGTGAGCTCGACGAGCTGGCCCGGGAACAGGGCCTCCTGGAGAAGACGGCCGAGGATGCGGCAGAGGAGGGACTCGTCCAAGGAGAAGGCGGCCAGATCGAAGGGGCTGCTGAAGGTGAAGGGGCTGTTGAGGGAGTGGAAGATGGCGCGCCGGATGGCGTCGTTGCCACTGTCACGGAGGGTGCCGCGGAAGGGCTCATCGAAGGCGACGCAACCGAGGTCGTCGAAGCCCTGACGGAAGCCGCGAATGCGGAGGACGAAGGCTTCGAAACCGCAGACGCCGCAGAGGCCCCCGAAGCAGACGAAGCCACGGCAGGCGCCTCAGCGGAGCTGTCGGACGATTCCGATGCACTCGAGGATGTGAACTCCGCCGAAGATGATGTCTCGGAGATCGTGGAGGCCTCGGAAGATGTGCCTCATGATGATGAGCCCGAGGACGAAGAAGAGGATCGGCAGGGCGCCTGAACGGCGCTCCCGATTCGAACGACATCCTTCGTAGACCCTTTCTACGAAGCGCTACCCACTCCGCCCCGGCTTCCGCTGGGACGCGTGACTCGATTGTGAAGGCTCATGCCGCACGGTGATTCTCCTCGACATGCGCGCAAGCCGAAGAAGGCTCGCTCGCCCAGATCCCAGCCCAAGCCCAGGACTAAGCCCAGGACTAAGCCCGGGCCAGCGACGACTGCCGAGTCCGCTCCAAAGGCGGCCGCTGGGAAGCCGAGTACGAGCGCGATTCCCAGCTATGACGCGTCCATTCGACTGCAGAAGCTGCTGGCGGGCGCCGGATTCGGTTCGCGTCGCGATGTCGAGCGCTACCTGACGGAAGAGCGGGTCACGGTGAATGGTCGGACCGCCAAGCTGGGCGACCGGGCGGATCCCGCCCTCGATGATATTCGCTTTGATGGGGAGCGCCTCTCGAAGGAACGACCGGCGTATTGGATCGTCAACAAGCCGCGCGGTGTGCTGACGACGGTTCGCGACGAAGTGGGTCGAAGGACTGTCGTTGATCTCGTTCCCCCGACGGTCGGAAGACTCTTTCCCGTCGGACGACTCGACAAGGAAACCTCCGGCCTCATCCTGATGACGAACGACGGCGACGTCGGTCATGCCCTGCTGCATCCCTCCCTGGGTAACGAGCGCGAGTATCGCGTGAACGTGAAGGGGCAGATGGATCAGAAGGGGATCGGTCGACTCGAACGTGGGATCCAGCTCGAAGAGGGAAAGACGGCCGGCGTGCGCGTGAGTGATGTGCGCTTCGATGCTGAGTCGAAGACTTCCTCTCTGACCCTGACCCTGGTCGAAGGAAAGAAGCGTCAAATCCGGCGCAGCTTGCTTGTGCTCGGCTTTCCCGTTCGGCGCCTTGTGCGGGTTCGGATGGGCCCGCTGCGACTCGGTCGTTTGGCCGTCGGGGAATCGCGTGCGCTGCGATCGGAAGAACGCCGCGCGTTGCTCGAACACGTCCGGCGATTGCGGGCGGGGGAACCCGTTGCAGCTTCAGCGCGAACAGGAGCTGTCGCTCGAGAGGACATCGCCGCACCGCCGCGAGCTCGGGAGACCCGTCGCACGCGCGGGGCGACTTCCTCCGGTACGGGCCGGGGCACTGGTGCTAAGCGTGGAGCCAAGCGCTCGGCGAAAAAGGCGGGAAAGAAGGCGGGCAAGCGCGCCGGGAAGAAACGCGCGAGCAAGAAGCGCGCTTCGCGAAAGTCGAGTGCGAAGCGACTGGGGCGTGGTTCAGCGCGAACAGAGCGCGAGGACACCTTCGACGCGAGACCTGGATCCAAACCGGGAACGCGACCTGCAGCGCGACCGGGAACGCGACCCGGAACCAAGCCCGGCGCTCGGCGCGGCCCCGGCAAGCCCCCGCGTGGTCCGCGTCAGCGAACGGCGGCGTCCAGAAAAGGCGTCAGGAGATAGAACGACAGCAGCAGGCCAAGCATAAAACAGAGCGTCTGCACTGGGTTGTTAGGCATCGCCATCCCCTTTCCCAAACGGCCAGCCATCCGCAAGGGGGATGCGATCGTTCGAAGTCGGGATACAGAGAGCAAGAATCGTGCTCATTCGTCCGCGACGGGACGTCTTTTGCGCAGCGCCCCACAGGCAGGGTTACGGGGCGGGGACTTGGCGTTACCACTGCGCACGCTCTGCCGGCGTGAAACGTCGAAGCGTCACAGTCCGTTCAGAGCCGAGGGGAAAACTTCTTCCACACGCGCGGAACAGGATTGCCGGAGTTGCCCAATCCCAGTCCCGACCTTCGCCTTCGTCAGTCCTCGTCTGTCCGACCCACGCGCGCGATCGCCAGGGTCAGAAGAAGGCCGCCACCCAGTGCGGCCCCGGACTCGACGAGGTCGTCGATTGCAGGCCGGAAGCGTTCGAGGGGCCAATCCTCTTTAGGGACATTCGCGAGTTCCGCCTCCGGCACGATCTGGCCGCGATGGGTGAAGCCCACTTCCGGCGGCACAGCTTGCTGGAACGGATAGAGACCGATGACCGCGCCGAGCAGCAGGCCGAGGAGCGCGCCGAGGGTCGGCTTTTCGTACCGGAGCAGGAGCCAGCGGAGGGCGTTACTCACACCGACGATGCCGATCACGACACCGATGCCGACGGGGATCACGACCTCCATCGAGGTCATGACCCGAGCCAGGTCGAAACCCGCCTCGCCGATGAGGCCCTCTTTGAGGTCGTCGATCGCGCCCAGTATCGGTTCGTATTGCCCGAGCAAGAGCAGGAGATAGCCTCCGGAAATGCCCGGCAGAATCATTGCCGATGCGCCCGCGAGTCCCGAAAGCACGAGCAGCGGAAGACTGGCGCCGCTGCTTCCGCCCCCATCCGCACCGAATGCCATGATCGCCATCAAGACGAACGCGACCGCAGCACCCGCCCAGACGCCCGGCGTCGCGGGCCGCGCGAGTCGCCAGACGAGAGGGAGGCCACCCAGGGTCAGGCCGATGAAGAAGCTGTACATGAGGGGGCGCTGTTCGATCACGAGGTCGCGGGTCGGCCCCGCGAGCAGGCCGATTGCGAGCACCGCCGCTCCGCCGATCGTGGCGAGCACGAAGAGGGGGCGAGGCTTGATCTTCAGTCGCGTCAGATCAGCGATCGCATTGATGAAGCTCGGGTAGACCCCGGCGGCGAGAAGCATCGTTCCGCCACTGATCCCGGGAACCAGGTTCGCGAGCCCCATCAGCGTTCCTCCGAGCAAGCCTCGCGGCAAAAACGACGCGAAGGATCCACGATCGCTTTCGTCAACTGCGCCTTGCCCGTCGATCCGATGACTGTTTCGTTGGCTCTGGTGGTTCTGGTTCGCTGCATCCACGTCTGTGGATCGATCTTCCGATTCGCTCAAGGCACCCCCCTTGGTTCGGCTAATCTAGCAGCCATCCGAAGAGTGGCCGTCGCTACGGCTGGAAAGAGGTTTTCGAACGAGCATGTGCGGCCGCATGACCCTGACGCGCGGAGGAGACGAGATCGCCGCCTACTTTGCGGAAGCGATGGCGATGCACGCGCTCGCCGACGCGGCCGGGCAGCTCGCCGGACGTCGTCTCAAGCCGCGCTTCAACCTTACCCCCTCGCAGGATCTGCTCACGCTCGTTCCCGCCCTTGAAGGAACGGGGGATCTCGCCACGTTCGCCTGGAAGCGTTGGGGGCTGCTGCCGAGCTGGGCCAAAGACCCCAGCATGGGGCAGCGCATGTTCAACGCGCGCTCCGAAACGGTGCGGGAGAAGCCCTCGTTCCGTGCGGCCTTTAAGCGACGTCGATGTCTCATTCCCGCGGATGGCTTCTACGAATGGACACCGCGGAACAAGGATCATCGCCCCTTCCATTTTACGCCGACCCGGGATGCGCTGATGGCCTTTGCCGGACTCTTCGAATCCTGGACGGGCGAGGAGGGCGAAGTGATTGAATCCTGCACCGTCCTCACGACGGAAGCGAACGCCGATCTCGCGGGCGTCCACCATCGCATGCCGGTCATCCTCGATCCCAAGGACTTCGCGACCTGGCTCGATCCAACCGTCGAGCCCGAGGTATTGGTCGGCTTGATGCGGTCGGCGCCGGCGGGGACACTCTCTCGCGAAGCGGTCACCCGCTATGTGAATAATCCGCGAAATGACGATCTGCGCTGCCTCGAGCCCGAACCGAAAGCGGAGCAGGGCGCGCTCTTTGCGCTCACACCCCCTGAACAGGACCCGACGGAGGAAGAGTTTTGAACGAATCCACATCGAAGGGGGGCGCACGAATGCGTCGAAGCCTTTGCCTCGCGGTCATCGTCGTACTCTATGTCGCCTCCGTGCCCTGGTACCGCGAAGCGGGGGAAGCGCCCGGATACTGGCTCGGGCTTCCAGACTGGGTGGCGGTGTCGGTTCTTTGTTATGTGGCGGTCGCGGTGTTGAACGCCATCGCATGGCTCTCGACCGAAGTTCCCGATGAGCTCGATGCCGAGGCGCTTGCCGCTGCCGAGAAGCGGGGCGACCGATGAATTTCGGAGTCTGGGGTGTCGTTTCTCTCGTGGTCTACCTGGTGGCGCTCGTCGGGGTTGCCGAAATCGCCAAGCGGGCGAAACAAGACCACTCGCCGACGGACCACTTTCTGGCGGGGCGTTCCCTCGGCTCCTTCGTTCTCTTCTTGACGCTCTACGCGACGGCGTACAGCGGGAACTCATTGCTCGGTTATCCCGGCCGCGCCTATCGCGACGGCTACAGCTTCGTCATGGCGACGGGCTTCATGATGTCGATCGTCGTGGTCTTCCATCTGCTGGTTCCCAAGCTTCGGCCCCTCGCGGTCCATTACCAGTTCGTAACACCCGGGGACTATCTGCGCGTGCGATTCGGTGGGCGCTGGGCGCGTGAACTGCGCGGGGCCATCGGCGTGTTGATGAGTCTCGCCCTCGCAAATTTCCTACTCGCGCAGCTCAAGGCAATGGGTGACGTCGCCCATCTCGTGACCGGCGGACGGATTCCCTACGAACTCGGCGTCGTCGGCCTGGCCCTCGTGATCCTCTTCTACGAGACGCGGGGGGGCATGCGGGCCGTTGCCTGGACGGATGCTGCCCAGGGCATCGCCATGTTGATCGGTCTTTCCGCACTCCTCGCCTGGCTCCTCGCCGAATCCGGCGGCCTCGAAGCCATCACGCTCGCGGTCGCTGAAAGAGCGCCGGACAAAGTCGCGGTTCCCTCGCGGACCGTCGCCGTGAACTGGTTCAGCACGATCATCCTGATGGGGACGGCAAGCGTCCTGTATCCCCAGGCCATCCAACGCATCTTCGCCGCGGAGAGTGGGCGTGCGCTGAAAAGGTCCTTCGCCGGGATGACGTTCATGCCCCTCGCCACAACCCTTGTGGTGACCCTGATCGGTGTCGCCTCCATTGCGCGTTTCGACATCACAGATGCGGTGGATACGGATGGCGTTGTCCCGATGTTGCTTGCGGACTGGGGCGCCGCTGGCGGGTTCGCAACGGCTGCAGCGCTCGTGGTCTTTCTCGGTGCGCTCTCGGCGATCATGTCGACCGCCGACTCCTGCCTGCTCTCGCTAGGCTCTCTGCTTTCCCGGGACTTGCTCGGCCGCGAGGGAAGCGATGAAGCGGCGACGCTCCTCGGGAAACGGCTCGCCGCGGGAATCCTGCTGGCGACGATTCCCTTCGCGCTGGCCCGGGACCTGACACTCTGGCGACTGATCGAATTAAAGATGGAGCTGCTGATCCAGTGCGTCCCCGCCTTCCTGATCGCACTGCATTGGAGCCGCCTGAAGACGGGTCCCGTGCTGCTGGGCGTGCTGGTCGGCACGGCCTTTTCCGTCACGATGACCTTCTCGGATCACGCGCGAATCGGCGGTGTGCATATCGGGGTGATCGGCTGCCTACTAAACTCTGCCCTCGCCGTGCTCGGATCGCTCCTCGTCTCCGATTCGGATGAGGGGACCACGTCGGGAGCGGCAGTCGCTGCGCAACGTTGATGCCCTTCGCAATCACTGAGAGGCAGCCCGCAAGCAATTGATTGCGACCCGAACGGATTCCACTCCGTTTCTTGCGAGGTCATGCAGGTCGTCGCCACGAATGCACGGAGCCCTGAACGGGCGACCCCGACGATTCGGGGACATTCGATCGGAGACGACATGATCCCGCTGCTTGGACTGGCCTGCGTTGCTTGGACGACGTACGAAATCGTCGGACTCCTGCGTGCGCCGATCGCTGCGGAGGATCGTCCGTCGATCGAGGAGCCGGTTCGAATGCGCGCCCAACGCCCGGGCAAACGCCGATTCTCCGCCTGGGATGATTCCGGCCGGTCAATTGACGTCGAGGATCTCGGCATTCGCTGATCCCCGCGCTGCGCTTCGCTACCCTCGCAGCGCCGAACACCTGGCGGATCGCCGGCGTTCAAAAGGGGGGCATCGTGGCATCGACTCAGAACGCGGATTCCAATCCGCTGCATCTCGCGGGCGCACTGCCGCGCTTCGATCTTTTTTCACCGGACCAGGTTGTGCCCGGGATCCGCTCTCTGATCGAAGAACTCGATGCCGAACTGGATGCCATCGAAGCGAACGTCGATCCCAGCTGGTCGGGCTTGATCGAGCGCATTGAGGGCATGGGGGAACGCCTCGGTTTCGCGTGGGGTCTCGTCGGACATCTGATGGGCGTCCAGAACAGCGATGCCCTTCGCGACGCGCATAGCGAGGTTCAGGGCGAGGTGATCACCTTCGGGCTGAAGCTCGCACAGAGTCGGCCGATCTTCGAAGGTCTCAAAGCGCTAAGCGAGAGCGATTCTTTTGCTTCCCTCGACCCGGCTCAGCAGCGCATCGTCGAGAGTCTTCTGCGCGAAGCACGTCACGCGGGCGTGGGCTTGTCCGAATCCGACCGCGTTCGATTCAACGAGATCAACGCCGAACTCGGCGAGCTGGCGACGAGCTTCAGCAACCATGTGCTCGATGCAACCAAGGCCTTCGGTCTCGTCTTGCGCGACCCGGCGGAGATGGCGGGGACCCCCGAGAGCCTCCGTCAGCTCGCCGCGCAGAACGCGGCCGAAAATGGCGACGAGGGGGCAACCGCGGAAGAGGGGCCCTGGCGGATCACGCTCGATGCGCCGGTGCTCATGCCCTTCCTCGAGCACGGCGAGCGACGCGACCTCCGGGAGCAGCTCTACCGCGCCTACGTCACCCGGGCCGGCAGTGGGGAGTTGGACAACACGCCCTTGATCGAGCGGATCCTCGCACTGCGCCACGAGATGGCGGGGCTGCTCGGATTCGAGAGTTATGCGGCGCTGTCGATCGATTCAAAGATGGCGCCGGATTTGGGCGGTGTGGAAACGCTGCTCGAAGATCTTCGCGTGGCGTCGATCGATGCTGCGAACGACGATCTGGCCGGACTGCAACGTTATGCGGAGGGCAAGGGACTGTCCGAGCCCCTCGCGCTCTGGGACGTGGGCTTCTACTCGGAGCGACTTCGAGAGGAACGCTTCGACTATTCGGAAGAGGAGCTTCGACCCTATTTCCCGATGCCAAAGGTGCTCGATGGGCTCTTTGCGTTGGCGAAGAGGCTCTTCGGGGTCTCCATCGCCGCGGCGGACGGAGAGACGCCGGTTTGGAATCCCGACGTTCGATTTTTCCACGTGAAGGACGATTCCGGCGCGCACATCGCCTCGTTCTTCCTCGACCCCTATAGCCGCCCCGGCGATAAGCGTGGCGGCGCCTGGATGGATGAGTGTCTCGGGCGCACGGCGCGCGGACAGGCCGAACCGCGAGAACCGGTGGCCTATCTCGTCTGCAATCAGACTCCGCCGGTGGGGGACCAGCCCTCGCTCATGTCCTTCGACGAAGTGCTCACGCTCTTTCATGAATTCGGACACGGCTTGCAGCATATGCTCACGCGGGTTGACTACGGGCTGGCTTCGGGGATTCGCAACATCGAGTGGGACGCCGTTGAATTGCCGAGTCAGTTCATGGAGAACTGGTGCTATCACCGCGAGACCCTGATCGGACTCTCGGGGCATGTCGAGACCGGAGAGGCTCTGCCCGATGCGCTCTTCGACAAGATCGATGCGGCGCGCACGTTTCGGGCGGGCAGCGGAATGCTCCGGCAGCTCTATTTCGCGACGATGGACCTCGAGCTTCACCGCGGTCCGCTCGAGTCGAACGGCGATTCGGGCAGTGGCGTCTTCGAGGCCCAGCGCAGGGTCGCGAACCGCACGACGGTGTTGCCGCCCCTCGAAGAAGACCGCTTCCTCTGCAGCTTCGGGCATATCTTCGCCGGGGGATATGCCGCGGGCTACTACAGCTACAAGTGGGCCGAAGTGCTTTCCGCCGATGCCTTTTCCGCCTTCGAGGAGGCCGGGCTCGAAGATGGCGCGGCAGTTTCGGAAACCGGGCGTCGATTTCGGGAGACCGTGCTCGCCCTGGGCGGGGGCGCGCCGCCGATGGAAGTGTTTAAGGCCTTCCGCGGTCGTGAGCCTCGTCCCGATGCGCTGCTTCGGCATTCCGGGCTCAGCGCGGCTTGACCACGAAACCCAAGAAGGAGAAGAGTGGCTGGGCCCACGTCTATCGTGCCGTTCGACGCATTCCCTACGGTCGGGTGTCGACCTATGGTGAGATCGCCGAAATCTCGGGGATGCCCCGGGCGGCGCGTCAGGTTGGATGGGCGCTGAATGCCCTCGAAGACGGGGATGACGTACCCTGGCATCGCGTGATCAACGCACAGGGACAGGTCAGCGCCCGAGGCGAGCGCGTCTTTGGTGATCTCCAGAGCGCTCTGCTCGAAGCGGAAGACATCGAAATCGGGGCGCAGGGACGGATCGACCTCAACCGATACGGTTGGCCCACGCGAACGAAAAAGACGAAGCAGCGAAAGGCGGGCGCGAAGCGGACCGCCAAGAAGAAGGCCGCGCGCAAGAAAACGGTGAAGTCGCGCGCGAGCGCACCCGCAAAGAAGAGAATCGTTCGGAAGAATACAGGAGCCCAATGATGGTCAAGATGATCAAGCTCGCGATTGATTTTGAAAACCCCGCCCCGGAATGGTGGGAAAACGGTGGACGGGACCTATGGGAGTCCATCACCGAGGGCTTCGATAACAACGATGTCGCGGTCGATGATTCGATCGCACAGTCCTGGCTCGCGGCCGCGGCGCAGATCCCCGGCTGGGAAGGGGGACCCGATTTCTCGCCCCATCCGATCTGCCTGAAAGAGGTCGACGAGGACGAGATCGTTTGACGACCCGTCCGAGCACGACCGTGGGCCCGGGGCAGATGCCTCTTGTCCCTGCGGACGTACTCGAGATCGCCCGAGCCGTGCGCGATGCGGGAGGCCGGCTGGTCATCATCGGCGGCTGGGTTCGCGATGCCCTGCGCGGCCAGCCCTCCAAGGATCTCGATCTCGAGGTCTATGGCGTCACCGTCGAGGCACTGGGCGAACTCCTGCGCCCCTTGGGCTTCACGGATCCCGTCGGTCGACAGTTTCCGGTGTTTCGACAGACGCGTACCGGTCTCGACCTGGCGCTTCCGCGTGCGCCCGGTGCCGACCATTGGGACGGATCCCCCGAGCATTTTTCCGCTTTGGCGGAAGAGGCGGCGCGCGCTCGCGACCTTACGCTCAACGCGATCGCGTGGGATCCCCTCGACGACGCATTCTTCGACCCACTCAGTGGACGCGCAGATCTCGAACGCAGCATTCTTCGCGCAGCGGACGTTCGGACCTTCGCCGAGGACCCTCTGCGGGTGATGCGCGTTGCTCGTCTGGCTGCGTCCCTTGAAGCGGAGGTCGAGCCGGAGCTGACTGAACTCTGCCGCGGGCTCGACCTCGCCGGGGTCGCCCAGGAGCGCATTGCCGGTGAACTCCTGCGCATGCTCGAACGTCCGCGGGAACCTTGGCGGGCCATCGAAGCGCTGGATGAACTCGGACATCTGAACGTGCTCGCGCCCATCGCCGCACTCAAGGGTGTACCGCAGGATCCGACATGGCATCCCGAAGGCGATGTCTTTGTTCACACGGGAATGGTGGTCGATCGGGCGGCGGAACTGGCGAGCGAGCTCGACCGGGAAGCAGCGCTACAGCTAATGTTAGGCGCCCTCTGCCACGATGTCGGAAAACCCGAGACAACCGAGGAGGTCGATGGGCGAGTTCGCTCCCTCGGTCATGAAGCGGCCGGGGCGCAGGTTACGAAGTCGTGGTTATCCGAGCTGAGCCTCGGAGAGAAAAGGGTTCGCGCCGTGGAGGCGCTCGTCCGACACCATTTGGCGCCAGCGATCTACGTTTCGCAGGGGGCCAAGAAGAAGGCCTACCGACGCCTCGCGCGCAAACTCGATGCAGCCGGTATTCACGCGGTCGCCCTCGAACGGGTCGCCCGCGCAGACCATCTCGGACGCACGACGCCGGATGCGCTTGCGGGTCGCTTCGACGCAGGCACAGAGTTCCTGGCGGCTGCGGAGGCCGCAGGGGTGATCGAAGGCGTCCCGAACGATGTAGTTTCCGCGCGCAGACTGATGGCCCTCGGCGTCGAGGCCGGGCCGGAACTCGGCCGTCTGCTCGAGCGGTGTCGCGAAGTCCAGGACGAGACAGGCGAGCAGGACCCCGACGTGATCGCGACGCGGGTTCTTCGCTGAGCACGCGCCTAACGCAGCAGCTTGGGCTTCTTTCGCTCGCCTGGCTTGGGCTCATAGAGTCGACACGCTTCTCCGGAGGAGGCGAGGACGACGTCCGACGGAACTTCATGGGACTTAAATTCGTACGCACGACAGCCTCGCGGACGATCCGACTCCCAGGTCACGTAGTAGTGCCTGCAATGAAGACAGTTGGGGCGGTTGATATTCGACGAAGAGCCGGCCAATTCAAAACGCCTAGCGAGCGAGCTCGCCCATGAGTTCAAAGACTTCCATCGGTCCGAGCGGCGGGCCTGCGTAACCGAACTCATTGTAGAGCGTCGCGACATTCACGACGATGCGCTCGGAATCGAGCCACGCCGAATAGTCTCCGAGCGAGATATCGTGAGCCGCCTCGCGAATGCTCAGCCCGGCATCGAAGCGCTTCCGCGCCTCGTCGCGCACGTAGACGAGGTAGTCGCGAACGGCGAGTGCGCCCTTCACGTCGGTGATCGGTCCGTGTCCGGGAATCACGATCGAGGGCTCGAGCGCGGCGATCGTTTCACAGGCTGCAATCCAGTTTGCCACCGGGCCTTCCCACATGATCGGG
>Ga0316208_1002343_pt1 | contig 15515 bp, 13 predicted proteins | sample 3monopyrite_MG_FD_204944 | JGI IMG/M metagenome (GOLD analysis project Ga0316208, IMG submission 204944) | Microbial mat bacterial communities from mineral coupon in-situ incubated in ocean water Damariscotta River, Maine, United States -... | ecosystem: Environmental > Aquatic > Marine >... | reverse complement strand
CGTCGCGCACGTAGACGAGGTAATCGCGCACGGCGAGTGCGCCCTTCACGTCGGTGATCGGTCCGTGTCCGGGAATCACGATCGAGGGCTCGAGCGCGGCGATCGTTTCACAGGCTGCAATCCAGTTTGCCACCGGGCCTTCCCACATGATCGGGGTTCCCTCGATGAAGAGGATGTCGCCGGTAAAGATCGTACTGGCGGAGGGGACGTGGATCAGCACGTCGCCTCGGGTGTGGGCCGGGCCGACCTCGATCAACTCGACCTGGGTATCGCCAATCGTGAGATCCATGCGCCCGTCGAAGGTTTCGGTCGGGCGCGTCGGCTTGAGCCCACCGAATTCGTAGGCCCCAAACGATTTCTTCAGGAATTCACCGGCCAGGCCCATCTCGTCCGCGTTGGCGAGCATGCCGGCCATGACCTCGGGCGGGACTTCATCCCATTCTTCAGCGGTGGCGGTGGATGTGATGATGCGGGCGCCTTCGACGAGCTGATTCCCGAAACAGTGATCACCGTTGGCGTGGGTATTCACGAGGGTATCGATGGTGCGGGCGGCGGGGGTGGCATCCGCCATCGCGTCGAGCATGCGCTGCGTCAGGGGAAGGTCGTAGAGGGTGTCTACGAGGAGGGCCTGATCCCCATCGGAAATGAGGCCGGCGTTGCTCAGCCCCCAGGAGCCGTCGGGCTGGAGCCAGGCAAAGAGTCCGTTTCCCAGGTCTTCGAGTTTCGCATCGTCTCTCATCGCGTAGTCGGTTCCTCGTGAATCGTATTCGAAGCGGGGGAGGGGCAGCTCGAAGATCGCACACGCTGCTATGCGACGCCGCCTGTCGTGAGCCCGCGGCATCGTGGTTTGGGGGAGGGGTGACAGCGCCGGATTCAATCGACGACACCCAAGAACACCCAAGAACACCCAACAACTCCCATCGACACCCGACAACGCCCCGCAAAGCTCAACTTTGCGTGCGTTTTGCCGATGAGAACAAGGCTTCAGTCAGTCTAGGGGGATGGATGTCGACGAATGCCTTGGCGCGAGTGGCCTACCGGGAAGCCGGACGCGCAACGATCTGCGAAATTTTGTATGGACCCAACGTGCTCAAGCACGCGCTCATTGATGCGGAAGCCGGCGAGGGGGAGGTTGTCACCTTCTCAGGGATGCCGCTGCCGATCGACTGTCGACCGCCTGCGGGCCGACGACGGGGCGAGCAGGTGGGCGTGGTGCCCGAAAAGCTGATCGACTCCCATGGCGTCTTTGCCTATGCGGGAATTGCGGCGGAGCGAATCGCACTGCGGCGTGGACGCTTCGATCCCGTCGACCTCGTCGCTGAGCTGTCCTGGGTACGCTGGCTGGGTGCGGCCCGTCGCGGACGCGAAGAGCTGGCTCGAATCGCCAAGTTGATCGGCCTCGAGCGCCCCGCAGAACAGTTCTACACCGAGTACTGCGAAGAGTCCGAGCGACTCCTCGACCCCGTCTGGAACACCGTCGAGGAGCTTGCTGAGGCGCTTCTCGAGAAGCGCGAGCTGAAGGGCCACCACGTGGATCGCCTGGTCCACGGCGAAGAAGTGCTTGAGCGACCGGCACCGCCTATCTGAGGGGATTAGGCTTCGCCTAAGGAACCGAAGGGTCCGATCGGGCACCGACTCACATCGCCGCGCCCGATCGGGGCTTGTGCGGCCTGCCTCGCGGGGGCCGTCCACGTCTGGCATCGTCTGGGCGCCACGATGGGGAATCCGACTATGCATCGAATGAATTTCGCGCCTCCGGCACGACTGCAGACACGCTTGACCTGCGTCTACCTCGTATCCGGCCTGCTTCTCGTGAGTGTCAGCGCGGTCGCCGAGGACGGAGCTCCCGATCTCGACGCCATCAACCAGCGGCTCTATCAGCAGCTCGCGCCGCCTATGGGCTCAGGCCGAATCGAAACCGTCTCGGGGCAGATGTATCTCTCGAAGGAGAACATTGACTCAGGGACGATCAGCGAAGCGCTCGCTGCAATGCTCGACCTGCAGCAGACGGCGGGACAGAACATCGCCGTACAGCGAGCTCCGCGACTCAACTTCGAGATCCGATTCCCGAAGAACTCGGCCGACCTGACCCCGGAATCGCGCAAGAGCCTCGATGAACTCGCGACAGCCCTCGATGCCGAAGACTACTCGGATATGCGCTTCATGCTCGGTGGTCATACGGATCAAGACGGGGACGAGGCGGTCAACAAGCCGCTTTCTCAGGCGCGTGCCGATACGGCGCGAGCCTACCTTGTCGAAGCCCACTCCATTCCCGCGGATCGGCTGGTTGCGCGTGGCTTTGGTGCGGGCGAACCCCTTCGAGAAGTCGAGCAGAACGCGCAGGACAAGCTCTATAACCGGCGCGTCGATCTGCGACCGATTCGCTGAATAGAGTTCGGCGGGAACGAACGGTTCCCGACAGATCGCATAAGAGAGCCCGCCCCACAGACGTGGAGCGGGCTCTTTTCATTCCGGGGAGACCGACCAGACTCCTCGGACTTCAAGCGGCGCAGGAGATGCGACCCGCGCGGCGCTCGAATGCTTAGGGCTCGACGAGTCCTGCGCGAATGGCGAATCGAACCAGACCCGACACCTTGTGGATGTCGAGCTTCTCCATCAAATTCGAACGATGTGAATCGATCGTCTTGAGGGAAACGCCCAGGTCCGAAGCGATCTCCTTCGAGGAGAGTCCTTCCGCAATGAGTTTGAGCACTTCCCGTTCGCGCTCCGTCAACATCGAGACACCAGAGGGCCCCGCATCACCGGGGCGCGCAATCGCATCCACAACTTGTTGAGTGATCGCTGGCGACAGGTAGGAAGCGCCTGCTCGCACCGCGTCGATCGCGTTGTGTACGTCCTTCGAAGCCGAGTTCTTGACGACGTATCCCGAAGCGCCCGCTCGCAGCACCTCTTCGACATAGGCTCGACTCTCGTGCATCGAGAGAACGAGGATCTTGCTTTGACAACCGGCCTTGCCGAGCTGCCGTGTGGCGTCGATCCCGGAAAGCTTCGGCATGTTGATATCCATCAGGACGATGTCCGGACGTTTCTCCATGACGAGCGCAACCGCTTCTTCGCCGTTTGCTGCTTCACCGATGACCGTGAAATCATCACGGGCCTCCAGCAAACGAATGAGTCCCTCTCGTACAATCTTGTGATCGTCCGCAACTACGATACTGACCATGACATCCCCCCTTTATGACCCCGCACTCGGGCCCCTTTGAATTCATCGAATCGGGATATTCAAGGTAGTCATCCCCGGTTTTCCAGGTATCGGGGGAAAGGAGCAGATTTTCGGTAAGAAAGCCGAGGAACACCTCATAAGAAGCACGCGTGCTCGGGGTTTACCCTAAGGCTTGAGGCCGCAGGCCCTCATTCGAGTGTACGCCGCGTGCCGAATGGTGCGCGCGAACCCCAGGGCACTCGGATGCCATTCACTCCCGTCGAACCCGTAGTAGCGCGCCATGGAGAGCCCCAGACGGCCTCGGTCAAAGCTCGATTCCGTGCGCTTCCAATCCGAGCAGGGAATCGCATCCGACTCGTCGATGATGTCGATCGCGCCGGATCGATCGGTGTCGTAACGCGCCAGAAAGTTGCGCGAAGTGCGGTCGTGCCAATCCGTAGATCCCCCCTTGGCGCGCAAACCGTCCACCTCGAATTCGGGTAGTTCTGTCGATTCAAGCTCCGTGCGATCTGGCGCGATCGCTTCGGCGAGATCCCCGAGGTCGAAGGGTTCGGGAGTAGGGAGCGCGTCCGGAGAAAGGACCGGCGGGCCGGGATAGTTGAGCGCGGACGCCGCGGGCGCGCGATCGGGCGCCGAAGGAATCAGTTCCGCGCGCACGTTAGAGACCTGCCCGGCTTCGATCGCGATCTCCTTCTGGAAGTCGCGATAGCCCTCGTGCTCGACACGAAGCGTGTGCTTTCCCTCCGCCAACGTACGCGCCTCTTTTCCGGTTGCGCCGAGTTCGACCCCATCGACAAAGACACGCCCACCCGCCAACGCTGCCTCCACGCGGAGCGCTCCGTGTCCCGCTTGGGGAGCGGCCTCAGCGCAACTCGTGGGATAGACCTGTCGGGTCGCTCCCGGATTCAGGAAGACCGACTGTGTCCAGGTCGAAGGACAACCGAGGGTGTCGACCTCGAGCGCATAACGACCGGGCACCAACTCGATCTGCGCACCAAACGCGCTCGTCTCTTGCAAGACCCGTTCGCGATCCGCATCCAGCACGCGAAGGGTCGAGGCCTCCGCTGCACCGATCACCTCGAGCCGCCCCATATAACTGGGCACCTTCGCGGCCGCGGAATCCTCCGCTCGAACTCGCCTTTCTCCGATGGACGTCACGATCAGAAAGCCGATCATCAAGGCGGAGGCGACGAGGGCTGCCAGAAGGCCCGAGCGATTTCGTCGAGAGCGAAGCTCGTGAGTACTTTCCTTCTGAGCGGGTGCGGCACGATAGTCGGAGAGCGCCGCCGCCAGCTCGGCGATTTCGCCCCGCAGATCGGCGGAGGATTCGCCCGCCGCATTCTTCTCCGCCTGGGCCCGTCGCTTGAGCGCGCCCAGCAGACGATCACCTTCCGTGAGCAGCGCGGCGGTCCCCACGTCGGGTGTCAGTCCGAGAATGCGCGCAAGGCGATCGCGGTCCGATCCAATCGGAGGACGGGGCGAAGAGGGACGCGGCATGGGGGAACCCTAGCGCGACTCATCCGCGCGGCGGGATTTCGGGGGAGCGCCTAGTCTCTGGCCGGTGTCCGATAGGACGTTGAAGCGATTTTGAATGCTCGATGGACGCACAAATGCGTGCGCGATTGCCTGCGGAAGGGCTGGGGAAGACTGTTGGAAGCGAAGCGGGCCTGTCCCCATTGCGATGCACCTGAACTCACGGAGACGACCGAGCGGGGCGTGATGCTCTGTTCCGCATGCGGCGCATCTTCTTTGCTGCCCTCGACGGATGCTTCGGAGCCACGTCGCCGGATCGCCCGGGCGCGGGCCGCCCGTCGAGCGCCGGGGGAGGTTTCGACCTGGCCCGCCGCGCTGGGCGCCGTAGCGCTGACGGCGCTCTTCTACGGATTGCTTCATCTGTTGCCCGCCGGTCGCCTCGCAGAACTCTTTCTCGAGCGCGGGTGGGTGCCCTACGTGATCAGCGGCGTCTCGGGCTGGGCGCTGCTCCTACTTGCTGCGCGATTTCGCAAGCTCCGAGGAGAGGCGAAGGCGCTCGATCTCGATCTGATCGACGCAGCTGAGGACGGATCCATCCGACCGAAAGATGTCGCGCGGACGATCGCGGCGCTCGAAGACCGTTCGGAAGGTTTCGCGTCGAGCTTCGTGGTTGCACGCCTCGAACGCGCGCTGCGTCATTTTGAGGCGCGGCGCCGTGTTGTCGAGGTCGTTGAGTTCCTCTCGCAAGAGTCTCGGGCGGACGAGGGGCGGGTCGATGCGAGTTATGCGCTTATCCGCGTGTTCGTTTGGGCCGTGCCAACGCTGGGATTCATCGGCACCGTGATTGGAATCGGTGCGGCGGTGGGCGCGTTCTCAGAGACGCTCGAAGCGGCCGCTTCCATCGAAAGCATGAAAGACTCGATCGGATCCGTCACCGGAGGCCTGGGCGTTGCCTTCGACACGACGCTCCTCGCCCTCGTGATGAGCATCTTGATCATGTTCCCGGCGAGTGCGGTCCAGCGCCTCGAAGAGAACCTGCTCGGGGAGGTCGACGACTACTGTGCGGAATGGCTCGTGCGGCGCTTGCGCGAAGAAGGGACGGGCGTCGATGACGCGTTGATCTCTGCCCTTGCGAAGCGGCTTGCCGCTGAGATGCGCTCCCCGCAAGGCGATGCCTGACTCCCGTGGCCCGTAGCGACTCGACGCCTTCGTCTCTCTTTCCGTTCATGAGCGTGCTCGCCTGTACGATCGGCGTCCTTGTGATCGTGCTCGCCATCATGTCGCTTTCGGCGGTGGGCGCGAGTGGAACCGTCGAGGCAACCGCGTCTGCGCTGGCGAACGAAAGAGTGGCGGCGCTCGAAGCGAGTCGACTGGAGAGCGAAGCCGCCACGCGGGAGATCGCTGAGGCGGAGTCCGCATGGGACGCCGTCGACCAGGCGCTTCGTGCGCGGGGGCTCGCGACCGAGGGCAGCGAGTTCGAAATCTCGCGCCGCATCGAAGAGGCTCGACGCGTACAGGCAACCCGTGAGGCCATCGAAGTGGCGCGTCGGGAGACCCGGGAGTCCGCGGCGGAGCGCGGAGACATCGAAGCCCAGATCGAAGTCCTGGAATCACGTCGCGAAACGCTGCCGATCCTGATCGATCCGACCGGCCTCTCAAAGAAGTGGAATCCGTATTTCATCGAGTGCGACGAGGGAGGAGTCACCGCCTACCGTGCGCGAGATGATCTCCGTTATTTCGTGCCCCGGGAAGAGGTCGCCATGATCGGCGACCTCGCGCGCTACCTGCGTCGCGTCCGCGCCGAGCCAGGCGCACTACTCGTCCTGCTCGTCCGATCGAAGGGCATCGCCGTCTCGGAAGAGATGAAGGCGCTCGCCAAGACCGCCGGCATCCGAACGGCGTCACTTCCGCTCCCCGGTGCCGGTGAGATCGACTGGAGCCTGCTGCGTCGCGCCGAAGGAGGAGCCTGAAATGGCGGCTCGCTCCCGACGCGTACAGCCGGACAATCTCGATCCGCTCGTCGATACCTTGTCGAACGTCGTCGGCATTCTGGTCATCGTGATCGCCTTGACTCAGCTCCAGCTCGGCGACGCGCTCGCCCGGGTGGCCGGACTCGAACTCAGCCGAAGAGTGGATGCGGAGGCCCGCGAACAAGAGCGTCCTGAGCGCGAAGCGGCTCTTGAGGATCGCTGGGCCGAACTCTCGGAAGCCAAAGAGGCGCCCCCCGAAGAGCTCACGCGGATCGCGACGGAATTGCTCGCGATGCTTGAGACGCTTCCGGAGGGGCGCGACTTTGAGAGCCGCACGCCGGCGGAGCTCGCCCAAGAACTCGCGGACGCACGCGAGGAGCAGGCGCGAACCGAGGCGGCCCTCGAGGCCCGGAGCGACCGGGCGGAGCGCCTCAACCTCGTCCCGCCTCATCTGGTCGCGCGGCTCCCCGATCCCCAGGTCGAGCGGGGCTTCGTGTCCTGGATTCTGGTTCGCTACGGCCGAGTCTTTCTTGTCGATCGCGAAGCGCTCTACAAAGAAGGCAGTCGGGCATTCGAACGGGTCATCGGCCCCGCGATCCAACGGGGCGTTCGCAAAGACGAGTTTGAGTCGGCAGCGCTCTACCTCCGCAAACGACCGGTCGGAACCGACGGATTTCGCTGGCAGCTGCGGACCGAGCCGGAGCTCCGCGTCGAACTCGGTTGGCCCACGCCCGATCGCGGCATCGAGCCCGTTCTGCTCGAAGGGCATCCCGCGCTTGAGAGGTGGCTCGCCGCTCGCTCGCCCGAGTCGGACTTTATTCGATTCCAGGTCTGGGAGGATAGTTTCGAAGCCTACCTGGTTGCGCGGCAAGCGATCGAAACCGCCGGATTTCGCGCTGGCTGGCGCGCTCGCGAGTCCGATCGCGAGTTGGAATTGCGGCTCAGCTTCGGACCGCCCCCGCCCCGAGAGCGAGCTGTCGAAGTCGACTGACGTTCCCCCTCCTAACCCCGTTTGGAAAGTCTTTAGAGGCTAGGCAGACCTGCGAAAACCACGTATAAAGTGAGACCGCGCGATTTGGGATATCAGCGCGGCGTGACTTTTCAGAGACGCGGTTTAGAGAAGCGGTCGGGGGTGATTGCGCGCATGGACGATCAGCTCGACTGGCTCAACCCAACCGATGTAGCCGAGAAAACCACCGAAACCGACGAAACCGACGAAACCGACGATGCCGTCGTCCATGAAGTGGTCGTCGAAGAACTCGATGCCCTCAAAGGTGTTCTCGACAAGCTCGCGCAAATTCCTCCCGCAAAGAATGCGAGTGAAGCGCCGATTCTCCGCGAACTCGAACGTTTGCGAGAACGATTGCTTTCGGGGGATGAGAACAAGGACCTGTCGGCGCTGACCGAGCAGTACCACAATCAGTCCGCGATTCTGAATCAGCTGCGCAGCGCGGGCGACGCGGTTCAGGTGGATGGCTCGTCACCCTATTTCGCGCACCTCCGCCTCGAAGAAGAGGGCAAGCGTCGGGACCTCTTTCTCGGGCGCACGACCTGTCTTGAAAAGGGCATGCGCATCGTCGATTGGCGGGACGCGCCGATCAGCAAGATCTTCTACGGCTATCGCCAAGGCGAAGAATTCGACGAAGAGATCGCCGGGCGAGAGCGCTTCGGGGAAGTCCTCGCGCGGCGCATGGTTCGCATCCGGGAGGGCGCCCTTGAGCGTGTCCAAGCACCGGAAGGCGACTTCAGTCGCGATCCAAAGGAGCCGTCGGGCTGGCGCGCGGATGCGATGGGGGCGCCGAAACTCGCAGGTGGGGAAGCCGCGGCACTTCGCTACGACGCCGATGCCACAGACTCCGAAGATTCAGTCGGTCGTTCACGACGCATGGGCGAGGGCCGCGATGGTGAGATTCAGCGCGCGGATAAGCGACTCCCTGAAATCACGAGCCTGATCGACCCCACCCAGTTCGATCTGATCACGCGTCCCGCGGCGGGCTACCTCGTGATTCGCGGCAGCGCCGGCTCGGGCAAGACGACGGTCGCTCTTCATCGCATCGCCTATCTCGCCTACGCGAATCCGCGCATCGATAGCCCCGAGACCCTGGTCGTTGTCTTCTCCCGGGCGCTCGCCCGTTATGTGGCGCACGTGCTCCCGTCACTCGGACTCGATGGCGTCCGCATCACGACGTATCGCGACTGGGTCCACGAAGAGCGCCGACGCCATTTTCCCCATCTTCCCGCCACCCCCCGCGACGATACGCCCGCAACGGTCCAGCGGATCAAGCTGCATTCGGCCCTTGATGTCGCCCTCGAGCGACAGGTCGCCCGGACTCCAGGGCCACGGTCGATGGATCAGGCCTACGACGATTGGGCGAGTGTGCTCACGCAACGCCCGTTGCTCGGTGAGGTCTTCGCCGAAGTCGCGCCCGATGCGTTCTCCGAACGGGACCTCGATCGCTTCGTCGAATGGAACCGTCGCCGCCTCGACGAGATCAGCTCGCAACTCGCGGGGGACGAAGAGGCCGACGGCGGACTCGACCCCGAAGATGACGCGCTGCTCTTGCGCGCGTGGCAGCGTCGGATCGGATCGCTGGTCGGGCGGAACAAGCGGCCGATTCGCTACCGACATGCAGTGATCGATGAAGTTCAGGACTTTGCGCCGGTCGAGGTTCGGGCGCTGCTCGGTTGTCTCGAACGTGATTCGAGCATCACCCTGGCGGGGGATACCCAACAGCATTTGATGGAGCATTCGGGGTTCACGTCCTGGATCGGGTTCTTTCGTGAACTCGGGCTTGAAGGCGCGGAGATCGAGACTCTCAAGGTGAGCTACCGCTCGTCTCAACAGGTGATGGATTTCGCAACTTCGCTGCTCGGGGACCTTCAGGAAGATGAGAAGGTCGTGACGACGCGCTCCGGCCCGCCGGTGGAGCTCTTCCGGCTGACCGACCGCGGGGCTTGTGTTGCGTTCCTCTCGGACGTTTTGCGGGATCTGATGGCGGCGGAGCCGATGGCTTCGGTCGCCGTACTCACGCCGAATCCGACGACCTCGGACATGTACTTCGCGGGGCTCGAGCGCGCCGAGCTGCCTCGCTTGCGGCGGATCCGAGACGGGGAGTTCCCCTTCAAGGCCGGCATCGAAGTCACCGAGGTGACGCAGGTCAAGGGACTCGAGTTCGACTACGTCGTCGTGCTGGATGCGGACTCGACGAATTATCCGGATACCCCGGCTGCCCGGCGCATGCTGCATGTCGCCGCTACCCGCGCCGTTCACCAGCTCTGGATGATGAGCGTCGGGACGCCATCGCCGCTGGTCTCCGAGGTGGCGGCGCGCTGAGTCCGCCTTGCAGGCCTGGACGGGTGAATTTCCCCGAGATCTGCAACAATTCAGTCCCTTCCGTTTCTTACCCCCCAAATGGAAGGCCCGGATAGAACCCGGTTCCATGAGCAAGAGGAGTACCTCGATGACTTCCCCGTTCCGACGCGGTGACCGCGTCCGAATCATCGACCCCAATCACGAGTACACCGGCTGTCGCGGCACGATTGCCGATCCTGAAAGCGCCGACCCGGAATCCGCTCACTCAAGTGGCGTGACCGTGCTGGGTCATCACGTCGCGATCGATGGCGAAAATGGCCTGACGCGTCCCTTTCTTGTCGCCGAACTTCAGCCCCTTCGCGCCGTTCGCGCAGGCGCTCGAACGCGGGCCCAGCAGAAGAACCCGACGGGATCACTTCGCTCGGTCAAGGCTGGCCCGAACGGCGAGTAGCCGATGATCGACCGGATTCAGGTCCGGCCGCAGGGCCAGGGTCTCTTCGAGTTCACCGACGCACTCGCGGCCTCCGTCCGCGAGGCAGCCGTCGAGTCCGGGCTCTGCACGGCCTTCGTCCAGCACACCTCCGCGAGTCTCGTGATTCAGGAGAACGCGGATCCATCGGCGCGTCGAGATCTCGAGCGTTGGCTCGCGCGCCTCGTCCCGGAAGGGGATGCGCTCTACACGCACACTCAGGAAGGACCCGATGACATGCCGGCTCACGTGCGATCGGCGCTGACGGCCACGTCGCTCTCGATCCCGATTGCGGAAGGGCGGCTCGCCCTCGGTACCTGGCAGGGCATATTTCTCTGGGAGCATCGCCATTCACCCGGAACCCGCACGGTCGTGGTTCACGTCGCGGGCGACTAACATCGTCGCGAATGGGCTGGACGCCTGAAGCCCTGGCGGCGCCTGACCTGCCGCGGGCGCCTAGCCCGCCGCGGGCGCTTGGCCTGCCGCGGGCGCTTGGCTCATCGCGCCGGTGTCTTCGACCACGCGGACTTCGACTTCAGCTCGACGTCGTTCGACGTACTCGCGAAGCGCCTTGCGGGACTCTTCTTCGATGCGATCCTCGACGACGCGATTGCGGATATCGGCGAGCGGCGGGATATGGCTCTCGTCCCGCGTATGCACCCAGACGAGATGCTGCCCAAAGGCCGACTCGACCGGACCAATCCAGGCCCCTGGTGAAGCGTCCGCAACGCCTTCTGCGAAGACCGGGCCCAGGCGCGCAACGATCCGGTTGGGGGTCGCACCGCGCAGACGATGGCCGGCAAGGAAGGGATCCCCTTCGGCGATCGCGGCATCGACTTCGAGGCCCGCCGCCTTGACCTTGGCGAGTAGCGCCTCGGCATCGCTCTTCGTTTCCTCGCCACGCTTGTCTCGGGAGAGATAGACGTGACTGAAATCGAGCAGCGCGGGTTCGCGCCATTGCTCCTGCGTGGCTGCGTAGTGCGCTTCAAGGTCTTCATCGTCGATCGGGCGGGCGCGGACACCAGCACGGATGATCGCCTGGACGCGATCGACGAGGCGACGCTTCACGACAGTGTCGCTTCGATCCATGCCGAGCTCAATCGCGCGCTCGACAAGTTCCGCCTCGGTCAGTTCGGACTCGCCTTCGAGAAAGCGCATGTTGAGTAGCAGGCGCTGGCGAACGACGGAATCGACTTCGTGGAGTCCGAGGGCGAAGGCTTGTTCGAGCCAGATCTCGTTCTCGACGACCTGGCGTTCGATCGCTTCCGCCTCTGTGGGGCTCGGGGCACGACCCATCTGCTGCCGATAGGCACCGACCCGCTCGTCGATCTCGCTGCGGTTCACTTCGATGATCGGCGTCTCGGGGACGCGCGAGGCGAAGGACTGTCCGATAAACAGGACGGCCCCGATCAGGACGAAGTGCAGCAGGGGGGAGCGGAGAAGAGACAAGGAGGGGCCTTTCGAGCCGGCGCGCGGGATTCGCGACCGATGGGGGAGGCTATCGTAATCGCATGACGGATTCCCGATTCGACGCTGACCAAAACGCACGCAATCTGGCGCTCATCGAGCGCTATTTCGGGCTCATGGCCTCGGGCGACCCGGAGCTTGCCTCTCTCTTTGCCGACGATGCTCGATGGGTCACCCCGGCGAGTTCGCCGATGGCAGGGCCGTTCGAAGGGAAGGCCGCTGTGCTGGAACTCATGGGCGGCGGAATCGGGCTCTACGATGCGGAGTATCCCTTCGAGATTCATCAGGACGCCGCTGCGGCCACGGGGGAGTCGGTCTTCGTCGAGATGACGATGACCGCGCGGACGAGCCACGGTGAGCCCTACAAGAATCGCTATGTCTTCGTCTTTACGATTCGGGAGGGGCTGATCTGCGAGGTGCACGAACACCTCGACACGCTCTACGCGCAGAAACTGCTCTTCGATCCGGTCGGCCAGCGTTCACCACTCGATGCCGACCCGACGGATCGATAACGGGCCTCAAAACCCGCAGGTTAAAACGTCGCGAATCTCATCGTGCACCCCGCGCCGAGCGATCTAGACTGCACCTCCGCTCGCTGTGCGCCCGTGCTGTGGCGGTTCAATGAACCCGAATCCTGAAGAAGGTACTCGTCCGATGTCTACGCCCATGTCTTCGCCGAACAAGCTTGCTCGTCTTGTCCCGGTTCTGTTCGCGCTCGTTGGGCTTTTCGTCCTGAACGGCTGCGACGGCGGAAGCGACCGAGCGGACGTGCCCGACAGTGGGAAGGCTGCGGGTTGGCCCATGTACGGCGGCGATGCCGGGGGCAAGCGACATTCCCCCCTCGATCAAATCAGCCCCGCGAACGTCGATGAGCTCGAGGTCGCCTGGACGTACAACACGGGGGACATCATCACCGGTGGCGGCTACGAAGCAGCGGCCCACGGCGGCAGCACCGCGTCCACAACGTTTCAAAACACCCCGATTCTCGTCGATGACACGCTCTATATCTGCACGCCCTTCAATAAGGTCATCGCGCTTGACGCCGAGACCGGCGAGGAGCGATGGAAATTCGATCCGGACGTCGACCTGACCGGGCAGTACCTCTTGAATTGCCGCGGCGTCAGCGCCTGGACCGATCGTCGCGCAAGCGAAGACGCGTTCTGTTCGACGCGGATCTTTACCGGCACGATCGATGCGCGCCTGATCGCCCTCGATTCAAAGACCGGCAGGGAGTGTCCGGAATTCGGAGACGGCGGCACGGTCGACCTGTCTGAAGGCGTCGGCGAAGTCCGCGCCGGTGAGTACGGCGTGACGTCGCCGCCGGTTGTGCTCGGCGACCGCATCATCACGGGTTCAATGGTCCTCGATAATCGCCGAACGGATGCGCCCAGTGGCGTCATCCGCGCCTACTCCGCGAGAACCGGCAAGCGCTTGTGGGCCTGGAACGCGTTGGTTCCTGGCGAAGAGACGAGTCAGCAGGGCGACTATCGGCGGGGCACCTCCAATTCTTGGACGGCGCTCGCGGCGGATCCCGAACGGAACCTCGTCTTCGTGCCGACGGGCAACACCTCACCCGACTATTTCGGCGGCCATCGCGATGGCCTCGACTACTACTCGAGCTCGATCATCGCCCTCGACGGTGATACCGGCGACGTCGTCTGGAATTACCAGACCGTGCATCACGATATCTGGGACTACGATATCGGGGCACAGCCCGTGCTCTTTGATTTCCCGACGCCGACCGGCGCAAAACCCGGCGTGATCGCGGCAACCAAGATGGGCCATCTCTTCTTCCTTGATCGCCTAACGGGCGAGCCGCTGCTGCCCGTCGAAGAACGACGCGTTCCGGGCCGAGCGGTCCCCGGCGAATCGGATCTTTCACCGACTCAGCCTTTCCCGATCAAGCCGCCGCCGCTTCACCCGGCGGAACTTCGCCCCGAGGATGCCTTCGGCTTCACGCCCTGGGAAAAGTCGGCCTGTCGCGAGATTATCGAGAACGCACGCTCGGAGGGCATCTTCACACCACCGAGTACCCAGGGCACGATTCAGTACCCCGGCATGGTCGGTGGGCTCAACTGGGGCAGCCTCTCCGTGGACGAGGGGCGCCAGCTACTCGTCGTGAATACCCAGCGGATCGCGACTTATATCAAGATGGTCCCGCGCGCGGACTACGATGCGATCGTCGAGGCGAATGGCGGGGAAGAGCCCAAGTTCGGTTTCGAGCCTCAGGTCGGAACGCCCTATGCGCTCCAGCGATACCCCTTGCTCTCACCGTGGCTTGGCGCGCCGTGTAATCCGCCGCCGTGGGGCACGCTCGTTGCAATCGATCTCGCAAGTGGCGACATCGCATGGGAGGTCCCCCTCGGCAATACCCGAGACCTCGCACCGTGGCCGGTGTGGATGGTTCTCGGCGAACTCGGTGTCCCGAACCTTGGTGGCCCGATTACGACTGCGAGTGGCCTGACCTTCATCGGAGCGACCACCGACGCCTACGTGCGCGCCTACGAGACCGCGACGGGCGAGCTGCTCTGGAAGTCACGTCTCCCGGCGAGCGCGCAGGCGACCCCGATGACCTACCGAGTTCGACCGGAGGGCAAACAGTTCATGGTGATCGCTGCGGGCGGGCATATGCTGCTCGGAACGAAGGCCGGCGATGCGTTGGTTGCCTACGCACTTCCCGACTAAGCCCGCACCCGTCTCCAACGAGCCATTCGCCTAACGAAGGCCGCCCTTGTCGAGTAGCTGCGCAAGGGCGGTCGCTGCGGGGTTGTTCTGCCAGATTGTCTGGTCTGCCGGCAATTGGCCGCGCTGCACCATTCGATTCATCACCCGAACGACGATCGCCGAATAGCGTACGCCGCCGAGCACTTCGTAGTAGAAAGTGTCGGGGACCGGGCAGCCGGCGAGCTGGGCGTACATCTCGCGGGATTCCTGGCGCGTGGGCTCACCGTCGGGCCTTTCCTTGCCGATCGCTTCGTGCATCGTGCGATCGAAGAGCATCCACCAGCCGATGTCGACCTCTTTGGGGGCCACGGCGATATTCTCGAAGTCCGTGATCGCCAGGACCTCGTTGTCGCGGAAGATGATGTTGCCGGGTCGGGAGTCTCCCCAGCTGAGTGCCGGGGGCAGGTCCGTGGGGAGGTTCTTGCGAAGCCATTCAACGCCGATGTCGAAGTCGGCGTGTACCCGTTCGCCGAGTTCGCGCCGCATGTAGCTCTCCCAGACATCGATCTGGCGTTCGACGGTCGGCGATTCACCGGGCGCGATCAGCCACTCAAAGCCGGCTTCCTTGTAATCGATCGTGTGGAAGTCGACCATCATCTGCAGGCCGCGGTTGTAGATCGTACGCCGGTCCGCGGGAGAAGCGTCGGCGAAGAAGCCTTCCTCCACGTAGGGCGGATCCTCTGTCATGACTTCGCCGGCCGCGAAGTCCATCACGAAGAAGGGTTGTCCCAGGATTGAAGGATCCGATTCGTAGCCGAGAGGCTTCGCGAGGGGGAGCCTTCCGGTCTGCTCGAGGAGCTCCATCGAGCGGTACTGAAGTTCGATCTCGACATCGAGGCCCGGTGCCTGCTGCGGGTAGACCGCCGGCTCCGGGCTTTCAATGCGCAGAACGATCTTGTCAGAGACCGTTTCGCC
>Ga0316208_1002341_pt1 | contig 15525 bp, 12 predicted proteins | sample 3monopyrite_MG_FD_204944 | JGI IMG/M metagenome (GOLD analysis project Ga0316208, IMG submission 204944) | Microbial mat bacterial communities from mineral coupon in-situ incubated in ocean water Damariscotta River, Maine, United States -... | ecosystem: Environmental > Aquatic > Marine >... | reverse complement strand
CCCCGGGTCGACAAGGTTGCCGTCTTTATCTTTTCCGTTCCAGACAAAATCGTGCAGGCCGACACCTTTGTTTCCGGCTTGTTCATAGATCAAATCACCATCTTCAGTCAGGACCTGTAGTTTAATGTCATCAGCGGATTTTGTGCTGCTATATTGCCATTTAATGCCGTCAGTTGTGTGGTCACCAAAGGACGCTTCAACCAAGGCATCATATCCCAAGTAATTCGTAACATTGCCAATATTATTAAGCTGTGTAAGAGCTGCGAGGTTTTCCAGATTCTGGTTCGTTTGAATTTGTTGTTCTACACCAGAGAAGGCTACAAGCTGCTGTGTAAACTCCCCACTATCCATTGGATCGAGAGGATCTTGGTTCTGTAACTGCGTTGTGAGAAGTGTCAAAAAGTCACTAAAATCATTAGCTAGTTTTTTATCAGCTATTCCTGCTCTGGTGAGAGTTTCGGCATTTGCTGCGGTGGCGTCTGCTGCACTTACTGGCATAGGTTTATCCTTAAAATCCTGTTTCCCGGGTACGGAGGTTGGTGTACATTAAATGCGTACATCCAATCCCGTTTCAGGGGTTACACGCGACAGGATTTCTTCCAATGTCGCCAGATCATTATCTTCCATCATACTGGTATCATTATTTTCAGCGGCACCTGCATTGTGGGCGGTGTTCTCACTGATTTGTTCTTTCAGGCGGTCTTGATGCAGAGCCTCTGCAAATGCTTTGCCTGCACTTTCACCGTCGCCGGTGTCTAAACTGAAGGAAATACCGCCATCATTTGCTTTATGGCCGCCAGCTTCAATGGCCCGCTCTAAGCCTCTGGTTTCACGTTGGAGCAATTCAAGGGTTTCAGGGCGTTCGACCATAACTTGGGCGGCAACCTTGCCGTCAGCACCAAACTGCATTTTTACTTGCACACGGCCAAGTTCAGCAGGATCAAGGCGCATGGTAAATTCACTGCTGCCATTTTTAACGGCATTTGTAACTTGTAGATTTAACTGTTTAGCAATTTGCCCACCCATATGAGGTGATGGTTTGCCACCCAGTAAGCCCATACTGGTAACAAAACTGCTTTCACCGCGCAGTCCGCTTAAGCCCCCTGCAAAACTTTCACCAGAGAAACCGTCACCAAAACCACTGATGCGTTCAGGTGTCCAACTTTGCTGTGCTGTGAAGGGCAGTGCCGGAGCACTTGCGGGTTGCGGCATGCTTGCTGCCTGTGCTTTTGCGGCTGTTATGGCTGCGGCTTGCGGTGTGTCATTTGATTTTGATTGCTTTTGTTCGCCTGACTGATTGTTTGCGCTGGACTGTGCAGCGGCAGCTGTGGCGGCTTGGTTGGTAACAGCTGAATTTTGCTGACCGGGTTGGCCTGCGGCCTGGTTTGCTGTAGCGGCTTTTTTAGCAGCGTTTACTGCTTGTTGCGCTTGCACACCGAGGGCTTCGGCTTCTGTAGTTTTTTGTATTTTTATATCAACTGTAGCAGCCTGATCCTTAGCGGTCTTCACGGCAGCTATTTCACCGGCACGTTCCGCGAGTGTTTTTCCCGTAACTGGATCCGTTGGAGTGGCGATAGGGGTTTCTGTAGATGTAACTTGGCTTACCGGCTGTGCTGCAGTGTTACCTGTTAAAGGTGTATCTACAGGAGTTGTGGGTACTAGTCCAGGTGCGGCGTCATTAACAGTTGGGTTGGTTGCGGCTGTGACTTGAGACTTACCATTCACATCTGTTGCAGCGGCAAATGTTGGTGCCAGAAGGGCCTCTAGTGCGCTGACGGGCAGAATATGAATATCATCAAGTGAGCCTGCACCCGGTTCTTGTATAAGAAAGAATTGTGTTTCACTGAGAGCATTAGCAGCCTGTGGCTCAGGACTGAGACCCTCCTGTGAAGCAACTTCCAGCCCGCCAAACAATGTTGCGAAGTTCTCTGGGGTCACTTTAACAAGCTGAAAACCTTCTGGAGAGAGCTTCTCGGCAACTTGGGTTGCTGCTTCTGTGTTTGTTTCTGCAGCAACACCGAACTCACTTAGAGAAACAGGGTCTGCTGTGGATGAAAGATTGGTAAGAAGATTTGTAACCGGGGCGTCAGCATTTGTTACGGCATACAGCTCGATGTTACCGTTTGTTAAAGCTTCGGCGAAAGGGGTTGCTTGTGTTGTATCAGCAAGAGCAGCAGCAAATTGTTCCGCGAAACCAGCGCCAGGTGTAGCGGATGCAGATGTTGTTCCAAGAAAGGCAGCAGCGGACTGCGCTGAGTTAGCACCGAAACTTTGCATCATTTGCTCAATTGCATTCATTCTTGTTCCCAATTTTAGCTGCCCCTCGATAAGGCGGCATTACCTTTCGAGCTTTAATAAGCAAATGATGGGCCAATTTTAGTGGATCGCCGCAATTGGTTGGAATCCCAAGGGCTTTTAATATGGGGATGTTCATAACAAGACATGGAAAGGCACGATTTGTGATATAATGACTTTTGTTGCCGGGCAAAAAGGGTCTGCTCGATACGGAGAATGACTTGCCTCTTTGCGTGTTGCACCTTATATGCAGCGACAGACACCTATAAAGATGACAAAAGTGGTATGATATGACAGTAGCTTTGAACAGCCTTGGATTTGCTAACCCTCCCGCGGAAACGCGCGTGGTAGTTGCTATGTCTGGTGGTGTTGACAGCAGTGTGACGGCAGCTCTTCTAAAGGAAGAAGGCTATGATGTTGTCGGGATTACTTTACAACTTTATGATCACGGTGTCGCTGTTCAGAAAAAAGGTAGCTGCTGTGCAGGGCAGGACATTCACGATGCCCGCCGGGTTGCTGAGGAACTTGGTATTCCTCATTATGTGCTAGATTATGAAAGCCGGTTTAAAGAAAAGGTTATGGAAGAGTTCGCTGATAGTTATATCAAGGGCGAAACACCTATTCCTTGTGTGCGGTGCAATCAAACAGTCAAGTTTAAGGATTTGCTTGATACCGCCCGTGATCTTGGTGCTGACTGTATGGCTACAGGACATTATGTACAGCGCCTTGTTGGCGAGGACGGCAAGGCACAGCTTGTACGCGGTATCGATGACGGTAAAGATCAAAGTTATTTTCTGTTTGCTTCAACGCAAGAACAGCTTGATTTCCTTCGGTTTCCGCTCGGCAGTATGGACAAGGAACAAACCCGCAAGCATGCAGAACGTTTTGGCCTTGTGGTGGCAGACAAGCCAGATAGCCAAGACATTTGCTTTGTGCCAGAGGGCCGGTATGTTGATGTGATTGAACGTTTGCGCCCGGGTGCAATGGAGCCCGGCAATATTGTGGATTTGGACGGCAATATTCTCGGGGAACATAAGGGTATTGTGCGTTACACAATTGGTCAACGCCGGGGTATTGGCATTGGGGGAACAGTTGATCCGTTATATGTTGTGAAACTAGACCCTGCTAAGAAACATGTGATTGTTGGCCCTAAAGAGGCGCTTGAAACCCGTGAACTTGGAGTGAAAGACCTTAATTGGATTGGGGAAGTCGTGCCGGATCAGGGGCTTGATATCACGGCCAAAGTTCGGTCAACCCGTCCGGGTGTGCAGGCCACTCTGTTTATGGATAAAAATATCCAGCAGGCACGTATTGTCTTGAAGGAAACGGAGGCAGGCGTGTCTCCCGGGCAAGCAGCTGTTTTCTATGCAGGAGACAGGGTACTTGGCGGTGGCTGGATAGCAAACACCAAAAGTGCAGACCCACGGCTACAATAGAGGGTTTACACAAACATACCCATTGGCCGCCGCTGCTGTACCAAGGTTCTTATAGTATAGCTTGAGGAAAACGGCGGCGAGCACCCTATTTATGACAGCACCAAAATTGCATCATTTCACCAAACACCTCTGGATATTCTGTTTCATATTTCTCCCAGTTCTCTAATGAACTCATTGCCTTACCATCTGGGAACATTTCCTGAAATTGGTGCTGGTGGACACCGGCTATCTGGTGAAAACCAAGAAACTTCAGGCCGTGTTCATCTAGCAGCTTTTGTAATCCAAGGGGCGTATACTGTGTTTCTTGTTTGTTAAAAATATAGTCCACTAGGCCACTGGCAGAATAAAATTCAAGAGATTCCTGAATAGGGGCAACAGGATGGTGAAAAGGAAGGCCCCTAATAGCCTCACGCATCTCACGTAGGGCAGGCAGTGTACTTGGAATATCATGTTGCGCGATAAAATTACGGGCGGCTATCGCGGCTTCCCGGCCCCGTTCACTATAGGCAGCAAGCATGAATAAACTGCTCGGTTTACTGACGCCAAGTAACCCTTTGATTCCGTCTGAGGGATTAACCAAATGGTGCAAAACGCCCGTACAAACGATTAAATCGAAGGCCGCGTCCCAGTCAGCAATTTTGGTTACATCTGCAAGAGAGAAGTGTGTATTTTCCAGCCCATATTGCTGTGCCTTTCTGTAGGCATAGGCTAGGCTCGATTTGCTAATATCGATGGCAAGGGTATTTTTACTCTCAAGGGATTGTGCCAGTTCAATGACCTGTTGTCCTGTGCCACACCCCGCAATAAGGATATCAACAGGACCTTCCGGGACATTAGGGAAACTATTCTCCGAAAATTTGGATGTTATAAACTGTTTTAATGTAGCTGAGGGGTGCCTCTGTGTGGTTTGCCAGCGCGGGTAAGGGAAATTTTCATATTGTTCACGGATGGTCCCTTCAGTGGCCTCAGGTATTTCTGTAAGGGATTGAAGGCTTTCTTTAATAAGGGCTTCATAACGGACCTCAAGTATTTGTTGTGCCCACATATCTTGCACTATTTGCGGCCATTCCTCGGCCTTTAAGGTAATAGCATCCAACTGTTCTTGGGGGGTTTCAGCGAAAAGCTCTGCGAGTGGTATATAACAGCCTGCAAGCGAGAGTATCGCAGGCGAAATACTATTAACATCGGTTAAAATAGTTTCTGCAAGTTTGCCCGCCAATATTTGTTCATCAGTACTGACAGGATAAACATACTGGGTATTGAACGCCTGACAGGCAATAAGAGGTAAAATATTAGGGTGTGTTGCCGCGAGTGTTACATCAAAGGCATTCTCTGCCCATGCCAGTATATGCATATGGCGTACGGTTGTTATAAGCCCTTCTAGTTCCGGAGAAATAGAGATTGCTTTTGTCAGAATAAGTCTGACCAGTCGATTTTCAAAGATGGCGGCGGTTTCTTTGCTGGTTGCATCAGGTAAAGGCTGGTTTACTTCATGACCCGCCAGAGTTTCTTGTAAGGTCGCAATATCTTCGTTGCAGTCAAATTGATTGCGGATAATTGCCGCAAGAGATTGAATGTTATGGTTACCATGTTCAGCAACTTTTGCTATGGCATCTGTGAATGCTAGGGGCAAATAATACCCCTCAGTGCAGGACAGCACTTCAAATAGGCTTGTCTGAATAGCTTTGTGGCCGGGGTCGAGAGCGAATGCTTCTAAGAGGTAGGTAAGGGCGCTTTTATAATCACCAATTGAAAGAGATGCTTGGCCTTGAATAAGCAATACGGATGGTTGGCTTGAGCCTTCAGTTTCTGACATTTTCCCACCTAGCTGACTTTTTGTTGATTTCTTTTGTAAGTGCGGGATAGCACGCTGTCCAGCGCTTTACTGTCGTTGTCGAGCGTATTATATCTACCATCGTCACATAGACCACCACCTTTAAAGACATATCTGATAGAGTTGATTAACAGCTGAATAAGGGACAACAGGCCCATGGTTAAACATGAAACCTGTTGCAGGGATGGAAGTGTGTATAAAAGGCGATAGGCTGCTCTGTTTAAACGGGGGGGTTGTTTTTGCCCCGAATGGCATTAACAACGGCTGACACGATTAACAAAATTACAAATGCTACAAATAGAAGTTTTGCTGCGCCTGCAAATGTTCCAGCCAAGCCACCAAACCCTAAAATACCAGCGATGACGGCTAAAATAAAAAATGTAACTGCCCAACTAAACATAATGTTCTCCTGCTTTTGATCTGTGAACCTGTTTCTGTATGTTTGCAGATACAGGTATAAAGGCCCGCGTATCAATTAGCAGTAGGGGGGTATGCTGCTTTGCATAAGTTTTTCATAAAGGCACAAGCCTACCCACGGCTGTTATGGGGTTTGTTATGAAAGAGTTACCTGCAACAATGAGATGAATGGTTTATTCTGCAGCAGCTATGGTTTTAGGCTGATGAAACCGAGTCATGAGGCGCTCACGCTTGCTTGGTTTAATGTAAGCTTTTGTCAGGTCACCATTCATCTGCTGTGCAACAAGCGGATCCATAATTTTAAACCATAAAGGAGGATTCCAGGCTGCCAGGAACATAGTGAAATATCCAGCAGGCAACTGAGGCGAGGTATCAAAATGCCTTAGGCACTGATAAGGCCGCTCTGCATGCGCATGGTGGTCGGAGTGTCGCTGTAGATGAAAAAGCATAATATTTGAAACAATATGATTGGCATTCCAGCTATGGTGGGGCTGCACGCGTTCATATTTTCCGTCATCCCGTTTGCTACGCATAAGGCCGTAATGTTCAACATAGTTGGCACTAGAGAGCATTAGGTTGGAAAGTAGCGCGCCACCAAGTAAATAGGGCAAAACAATCCACCCAAATAAAGCCGTGATGCACGTATATAAAAGTCCAGTAATAAGGGTATTGAGAAAGACTTCATTCTGCAAAGAAAAGGCATTAATACCCATGCGGCCAAGGCGTTTTTTCTCAATATTCCATGCGCGGAGATAGCCGCCAGGGAGTTCATGCAAAACAAACGCATAAAAGCTTTCGCCCATCATGGCGGTTGCACTGTCTTCGGGGGTGGCAACCTCAACATGATGCCCGAGATTATGTTCAATACGGAAATGTCCCATACCACATAAGCACAACAGAAAGCGTGCAACATTGATGGCGACTTTATCCCGGCGGTGCCCAATTTCATGCGCGGCATTCAGCGCACCAGCTCCCATCAATCCGTTTGCAACTAAAATAGCCATATACCCATTCAGGCTGAGAGAGTGTGACCCAATATACCAGGCGCCATATAGCCATGTAATATAAGCAGCAGGCAAAGCTGTAAAAGCTGACCAGCGGTAAAATTTATCGTCCCTGAGGCTTGGTATTGCTTCACGGGGAGGGTTGGATGTATCCGCCCCAAACAATGTCTCGATAAGGGGTATTAGGACATAGAAAAAAATAGGGGACGACCAAAGCCAAGCCTCTGCCCCATAGGTGTTATAGAGCATGATGGAAAGAATGGGCAGAAAAGCGAGTAACGAGGCAAGAGGCCACAACCATTTTTTTGTGTCCTTATAGTCTGCGGCACTATAGCCCACGGTATTGGCTTTTTTCTGCATGCTCATGATACCTCCAATCGTCAACAGGATAATAGTATCACACACTGTTGATAATACTGTCAATAAAGAGTAGTGCATTTCTAAGTCGCCTTCTATCCTTGGCTTGTGCTAATGAAGAGAAGCTAAAAACCCGTATATTTAAAGCAGGATATGAAGTGTGCCGAAGCCGGTAAGAAAACGCCTTAGCCCGGATGAACGCCGGGAACAATTGCTGAAAATAGCCATTGACCTTTTTGCGGAGCAAGGAATCGGAGAAGCCAAACACGCGGATATTGCCAAGCGTGCAGGCACATCAACCGCCACAACATTTGTATATTTTCCAACACGGGAGGCGCTGCTGGCTGATGTTGGGGAGGAGATATGTCGCTTTTTCTTGTCGCTGTTTGATGGCATTGAGCCGGTAAAAGGACAGGCCCCTGACATTCTACGTTTACTGGCTGCCCGAACAAAAGTGGCGATGGATACACACCCCAATTATATGCGGGCATGGCTTGGTTGGAGTACCCGGTTTGATCCCGTAACCAGGGCGCAGTATTCCAAATTTCAAGGAAAATTTCTAAGCAGGCTTAGTGAAATTTTATGGGCAACTGAGGATAATAGCTCCCATGATAACCGGGATGATGCCCGCATTCTCCTATCTGCATGCCAAGCGTTTGCCCTTATGAAATTTGACGGTGAGCCCAAAGAGAAAATTGAACGCTTCATTGAGCACACAATTGATGTTTTGGCTGTGTATTGGCAAAACCGGAAAGCCTAGTCTTCCGCAATAAGTATCGTTGCCTCATGCAGAACGGGGCAGTTAAGCGAGTTAGCTATAAAACAAGCTTTGTTAGCATCCTGATGTAGTTCTTTTGCCTTTTGGATGTCAGAAGTTGCCGTAATAGTAATGATTGGCTGGAGTGTAATTTTTTCAAAGCGCCCGCTCCCGTCTTCTGCTTCTGACATAATACCTTCTGCCTTATCCTTATAGGCGGTAACTACAATATTGTTGACAGAACAATAATGTAAGTACCAAAGCATGTGACAGGAGGATGTGGCAGCAACAAGCAAATCTTCGGGATTGTGGCAAGCGGGGTCCCCGCGAAAGGCTGGGTCCGATGACCCTTTTATGGTGGGTTTGCCATCAATAATAACGTCATAATGACGTTCGTAAGCACGGTAGTTTTTTGTACCGTTTCTGCCGGCACCAGTCCAATTCACTTCAGTTGAGTAATGGTGAGTCTTGCTCATAATGGCCCCATATGTTGACGCGCAAAAAAAATGTGCTGTCAGGATAGGCATTCGTGTTTCTGGGTCAATTCACATTTCATGCCCTTTTTCCATAAAACCGACTTGACGGGCAGGCGGTGCTCTTATATACCGGCGCAGCTTTCAGCGGCTGTGTGCCGAGTGTATTGAGTTGTTCTGAGTGTGGTGCAAACGCGTTGTAAGCCTTTTAAGTATGGCCGAGTAGCTCAGCTGGTTAGAGCAGCGGAATCATAATCCGCGTGTCGGGGGTTCGAGTCCCTCCTCGGCTACCAATATAAGCCCTGCGAACCATGCTCGCGGGGCTTTTTTGTTTTTGTACGGTTTCAAGGAAATTTTAGGAGTGGCTGTTGCACACTGTGCGCGGGAAAGGGCTGTGCGTTACTCAGGTTTCATCATATCTGATTTATGGTGTGTGCGAATTTTATTGGCTTAAAAGCATAAAACTGACCGTCAAAAAATATGAAATTTCTCCACCAGAATTTTGATTATTAGCAGTTTAGAATTTTTTTAAGAAATACAGGATATAGTTGATTCTTAAGCGCAGTTTTAGTGAGTGCGTTGAAACATGAAAGTTAGGTAACAAAAGCCTAATTTCATTTTAGAATGCACATAGTAGCGTGGAGGAGAAAGCTAAATGGCCCACATCTGTCTTATTGAAGATGATAAAATGATCCGTGAAACATTACATAAAATATTGGAAAAAATGGGTCATACAGTGGCGACGGCAACGAATGGCAGGGACGGCCTGTCGGTAGCCGGAAGCGCGGATTTTGATGTTGTTATTACAGATATCATCATGCCTGAAATTGAGGGTATTGAAGTTATCAGAACAATCAAAAAGCGTAGCCCTGAAATGAAAATCATTGCCATGTCGGGTGGTGGCCGTGTGGGTAATACCGATTTTCTAAAAATTGCACAATCCTTAGGGGCGGATGCAACTGTTTATAAACCTGTCACGAAAAAAGATTTTATGTCTGCTTTGAATGGGTGTTTAGGTGAGCAGGTGAGCGCTTAAGGCTTCACATTAGTTCGCAAGTACTCTGCTATACAAACTTTCCACTGCAAATGGTAAAGTGCCCCACGGTGTTTCAAGAGGGCTTCCAATAGCTTCTCCTCCTAAAAACTTAATGCCCGCGCCAATAGCTTGCGCGCTGTCGGCGACTGTGTCGATGCCATAAATAAAGGAAACAAGGTTTGCTTTTTCAGCCGTGTACCCGAGTTTCTCTATTTCTTGGCCGACATTTATATTCTCAAGGGCAATATCTTCGATGTGGAACCCTGTGTGGGTGATGCCCATTTTTCTGAATTGTGGGCTCACTTCAAGGCCATTCGGTTTGCGGAAACCTACACCACTGCAATAGACTTTTATTTTATTGATCAAAGCTAAAATTGTAGCGGCAGTTGTATATTCGGTTGCCCCAACGATCTCTACTTTCAACGCCCGCCGCTCTACTATCGAGAGGGACTTAAGGCCAAGTTCAACTTTACTGAAATGCTCTTTGGATTGAATAGTGTTGATATGCAGAGGCATTACAAAAGTAAAACCATCTTCTTCGCCGGCAAAGTCAGTAATATCTTCAATAACTTTTCTCATGACGAGCTGATCTATTTTATAGGCAGCGATACTGGTTTCCGTGCCCGTGTTTAGTTCCACTGGGCCGGTGGGTATTTGCCTGATAATGGCAGCACGGTAGCTATTCACAAGCTGTTGTTCTACATCCCAAATAGGGAAGTATACTAAACTGGCGTCATCCCCAATTATTCTATGCAGGTCCTTCTCCAAACCGGACTTTGGCGGTGCCTGTGTTTTGGGTTCAGGTATTGGTTCAGGGTCAACTGGTTCAGGTGCTTTGGAAACAGGAGCGTCTGCTTGTCGGTCTAAAAGTGAAGCAATGTTTGTATTCACAATGTTGCTCGCTTCAGATAGGCGGGCAAGCCGCCCGTGATGCGCTGTAAGATTGTCGGCGGCATCGGGCAGCGGGTGTATTTCAGACAAAAGTGTTTCACATACACTTTGTAAGCCAATAATGTGGCGTAGCAGTTTATGCTGCACACGTTCTGGTCGGAAAGAGGAGTAATTTTTTTTACTAATAGTTGCGCTCCAGCCGTCGCTGTTTTCTGTACCAAAAAGCAGCTCTTTAAGGGCTGACATGTCCGCAAGTTTTTCAGTGGTTATATGGTGGGCAGATATGCTGATTTGCAGACCTTCAAGAAAAGGGTCTTCAGCAAATATCTCTTCATACACACTGGAAGCTAGGCGCTCAACATGGCTATGTGCTTCAACCGCATCCTTGTTCATAGAAATAAGAAAATAATCCAAAGGCCCTTTACGGGTCAATATGTCATCCGGGGTATTGTGGTGTTGAATTAATTTACCAATCTTGACCTCAAGAATAGGGACGATATTTGTCCATTTCTCTTTTAAAGTGTGTCGTACAAGCCGTTGATTTGAAACAAAAATTTCCGCAGCAAAAATGGCCCCACCTTTAGATAGGAAGGCATTAAGTTTTTCCTGATTAGAGCTTTGCACCCTGTTCGCCTTTCTGTGTCTTGGCGGCGTAATATGTTATGTCGTAAGTATGGTATGCGCGCCTATATTGCTCTGGTTTATACACATATAAACTTTAACAAAGTCTAATTTTTGCAACTATTTATCGCAAGAAAAATACTATGAATGGCATTTACTCTTAATAAATAAGTTGAGCGTAGAGTAGAGGAAATATCGCATTCTATTCTTCATTATTTAGTAGGATTGAAATGGTTAATTATTCCGCTACCACAAAATATCATGAATTTCTTAGTGCTATCACCGAGCATGCAGCCGAGGGCATTTTGGCTTATTCTAAGGCAGGCAGCATTATTCTAGCAAATCCTGCCGCAGGTAAAATATTTGGCCTTGATAATAAGGATATGGAAAAATGCCATATTCAAGACTTGGTGCCCCCAGGCCAGCAGTATGAGAGTGTTTTGGGTTTTTTATTAAAAAAAGATCCCCTTAATAAATCTCCATCAATTGAATTTGAAGGTTTTAAGCCTGATGGCAGTATTGTGCCACTTGATATATTATTGGGTAATGCCACTTTATCGGACGGCGAAGAGATATTGATCGCTAATTGCCGGGATATTACAGACCAGCGCGAAACAGAAGCCCGGTTGATGCAGCAGGCAGAAATCATTAGAAAAATGCATGATGCTGTCATTGTTGCAGATGCAAATATGAAAATGACAAGTTGCAATAGTGCTGTAAAAACCATGCTTGGTTTATCTGATAAAGATTTGATTGGTAAAAGCATTTATGAAGTTGCGGATATAAGTTTACCCGATGGTTTGGACGGAGAGGAGCTTCGAGCAAGGGCTCTTGAGGATACCCGCTGGAACGGTATTGTTGAGATAACCAATAGAGCAGGTGAAACCTTTATTACGGATACTTTATTGTTCCCTATGCTTGGTGAGGATGGGGAAGTTGGGTGCTTTATTTCTGTTGTGCGCGATATTGGTGATCGGGTGGAGAATGAAAAAAGAATTCAAGAAACGCAGCGGATAGAATCGCTCGGGCGGTTGGCTGGCGGCGTAGCGCACGATATTAATAACCTCTTGTTCCCTATATTTTTAAACTTGGAAGATGCAGTTGATTCTATTGAAGACGGAGATGACCTGGAAGGGGCCTGTGAGCAAATTCGTGCGTCAATGGAAGCATGTATCAAGATTAAGAAAATGATTGAACAGATCTTGCACTTTTCCAGAGACACGTCGACCTCACGTGAAGATGTAGATTTATCGGCAGCCATTCTTGATGCATGGGGATTGACAAAAATGATTGTGCCATCGTCGTATGATATCAAAGTCGATATAGATGAAGATTGTGGGCTTGTTCATGCTAACTCAATTCAGTTCAGCCAAATTCTTTTGAATTTGGTGGCAAACGGGGTTGCTGCTCAAGATCCTTATCCTGGAAAATTAGAAATATCGCTCAAGAGGGTGCATGGTAGTGCCGTTAAGGAAACACGATACTATCGCATTAGAGATATAGAGTATGCAGTCCTAACAGTGACGGATGAAGGTTGTGGTATTCCGGAAGAGATTATTGATAATATTTTCGACCCCTTTTTTACAACGAAGGATGTGGGGCAGGGTACAGGATTGGGTTTGACGGAAGTTGCGGGCATTATACGTGATTTTGACGGTGCTATTGATATCGATAGCGTTGTTGACAAAGGAACAAGTATGTCTTTGTTCTTCCCAATAAAACCCACTGTTTCCCCTGTAAAAGAAGAGTGTGTGGCAGCCCTATAATAGTATTGCCAATAGTAAGGGCTTGGATCTTTAGTTTGTCATAGGGCGATCATCGCTGAATGGTACACAAGGGCACATGTGGGCGCTGGCCCTAAATAAAAGCCCATATGAGGTTCTCAAAGTTGCCATATTCCTCCGTATGAATAGGCTCAGTCGATAATAATTTGGATTGAGCACGATGGCATTACATAAGATTTTTGTGGCTATAATTTCAGGGTTTTCACTGTCAACCGCCGTTTTCGCAGATATTGAAGCAGGCAAACTTGCCCTCGAAGAAGGCAAGTTTTCTGCAGCTGTGGAATTTTTTGAGCTTGATATTGAGGGTGCGTCAACGGCGTTTGACGCTAACTGGCTAACGGGAAAAGCTTATGTATCTATGGGTGATGTGGACAGTGCTCTACCCTTTCTTGAAAAAGCAATAAAACTTGAGCCAGACCACGCTGATGCACTTTATTGGTGGGGGGTTGCTAATGGAGAAAAGGCAGGGCAAGCCAGTATTTTCTCTGCGGCAGGCTATGCTAAAGCGTGTCGCCAAGCTTTTGAGAAGACGCTTGTTATAGATCCCAGTCATGTGGATGCGCGTATGGGCTTGGTTGAATATTATCTTTCTGCGCCCGGCATTATGGGGGGCGATAAAGATAAGGCTTTGATTGAGGCTCAGAAAATCCTTGAGCTTGACAAATCTCTTGGATATGCGGCGATTGCAAGTGTGCAGCTTGCAAAAGAGGATATAGAGGCAGCAATGTCGACATATGACACTGCAATTGCAGAGTTTCCTGAAGACATGGGCTTGTTATTTAGTCGGGGTATGCTGCAACGCGCTTTTGAGAGGTATGAAGCCGCATTGTTGGACTTTGATACTTTACTCACTGTAGAGGTGGAGAGACAAAAAGACGTCCGTAAGGCTCGCATGCAGCATAGTTTGGGGCAATATTTTTATGGTGCTGTTTCTGTACAATCCGGCTTGCGTAAGGATGAGGGTATAAAGCTGTTAGAGGATTTTTTGCATAAAGGTGTTTTTGACCATCCGGTTAGGGAAGGTTTTGGGCAGTATTATCTCGCGAAACTATATTTAGAAAAGGGTAACCGTGACCGTGCGACAGAGCTGCTTGTAGCAGCAGAAAAGTACAAGGATAATAAAGATCTGCGTAAGCTCGTGAAAAAATTAAAGAAACAGTTGACGACTTAAAAGCTTATGGTGGCTTTTTTTGAGCGCATAATTCGGAGAGGCGGTTTCGAGGCTATGGTGACTTTTTAAATTTTGAGATAGCGTTGGCCATGTATACCCATACAGTTTCACCCTTTTCATGGGTAAATCGAACGCCAGCCAAATACCCAATGTAGGCTGCGACCAACCAGATAAACCCTTCCTTCATATCAACATAATCTTCGAGTGTGATAAACCAGATAAAAGCTTTCACAATATTCATGATAGAGTTGATGAGAAAGGTGATGATGAAATCAATACTGAAACGGAACGTCCATGTTGTGAAATCTATAATTTTTCCAACAAAATTGAAAATTTCAGATATTTCAATAATGGCGTATGTGAAGAGCGCCATGGTGCCGTAGAAGCCGCCACCAAAGAACATTATTTTTTCGTGAAAGAAATCACCCCGCCAATTTTTATGAAAGAAAGTTTTTTTGTCTGTGGCCCCCGCGGTGTTTTCCCCAGAAGTTTCATTCGAGGCATTTGACGCTTTGGCTTCTTTCCCTTTTTTCTTAGCAGCCTTTTTGGCGGCACTAATTTTTTTAAACTGTTCTTTCAAGCCTTTGTTGTTGGAAAATTTATCTAGGCGTCCACTGGAAATAGCCCACTGCAACGTTAAAAATGTAAAAATTGCAACAGGAAATGCGCCTAAAATGATTGCTCTAATAATGTCCAAAAACATATGGTGCCTAAAATTGGTTAAACTTTCTACACTCAATTAGACAGGTCTGCACACTAACTCAAGAAGTATGTAACGGGGCTTTGCTAACTATTTTTTGTAAGCCATTTAGCTAGAGCGGGTTCAACGCGTTCCATGACTGGGTCAATAAGCTCGGGGCACGTTGCAACAATGTGGTCGTGCAACGGTAATTCTCTATTGAAAATGAGTTTTTTGCCGGTTCCAGTGGTCAACAGGCCGCCTGCTTCTTCAATAATCAAATCTGCTGCGGCTACATCCCAATCATTTTTGGGGCGCAAGGTGACACAGCAATCAAACTGCCCGTCAGCTATTTGACAGATCCTGAGAGCAATACTATTGGCTTGTTCTGACACCATAGTATCGGGCCATGGTGTTGGCCAGTATTTGTTTGAGCGGAAGGCAGCAGGGTCGCCCATCATACGCGCTTTGCCCAGTTTTGACTGCGTAGAAACAGTAATATTTTTGCCATTTTTTGTGACGCCCCGGCCCCGCTCCGCAAAATAAAAAGCATCCTTAACAGGGGCATAAAAAGCCGCGATAATCGGCTTTCCGTCCTGTACAAGAGCAACGGAAATGCCCCAATCATCACCGCCTGCCAGAAAGGCGCGAGTGCCATCAATGGGGTCAACAATCCAGAGCCTGCCACAGCGCAGGCGTTCAGGCTGATCCTCTGTCTCCTCAGACAACCAGCCATAACCGGTTCGGTTTTGCATTAAGGTGGTACGCAG
>Ga0316208_1002340_pt1 | contig 15526 bp, 9 predicted proteins | sample 3monopyrite_MG_FD_204944 | JGI IMG/M metagenome (GOLD analysis project Ga0316208, IMG submission 204944) | Microbial mat bacterial communities from mineral coupon in-situ incubated in ocean water Damariscotta River, Maine, United States -... | ecosystem: Environmental > Aquatic > Marine > Coastal... | reverse complement strand
TTAGAGCCTGCCTCCAAAGATCCGGTTGTCAAAGCGGCCAGAAATGGTTCGGGGGATGAAACGACAGATGTCCCCGTCAGCATGAGCGTTGTTGAACGCGTGCTTCAGGATCAGGAAGCGATTTTGTGCGAAGATATTGCAGATGACACACGTTTTCGCGACAGCGAATCTGCTTCTGCATTACAAATACGCTCGATGATGTGTGCCCCATTAAGTGGCTCCGACGAAAAGGCATTCGGGGCGATTCAATTAACAACCAAGAATCTGAAAAAAACGTTTACGCAGGACGATCTTGATTTGCTTGTCAGCGTGACCGCCCAGGCAGGTTTGGCCATTGAAAATGCGAATCTGCATGCAGAAGTTTTGCATAGTCACGAAATGGAACGGGATCTCGAAGTTGCCACGCAAATTCAACTTGGCTTTCTTCCGAATAAGCGTCCGGAATTTCCCGGCTATGAATTCTTCCATTATTATCTAGCCGCCCAGCAGGTTGGTGGCGATTATTTTGATTACGTCAAATTGCCCGATGGGCGTCTGGCGATTATCGTTGCCGATGTTTCCGGCAAGGGAGTGCCTGCAGCACTTTTAATGGCCAGGCTCAGTTCAGCAGTTCGGTATCAGCTTGTTGCACAAAATCATCTTGGCGAGGCGGTCACGGAACTGAACCGCGAGTTATTGGAAAGCAGTCTGGGCTTTCGGTTTATTACACTTGTTGTTGCAGTTTTAGAACCAGACTCCAATAAAATCACTCTGGTCAATGCGGGACACTTGCCGCCGCTGCTGCACGATCACCAGAATGGCCATTACATTGAAGGAGATTTTTCCGGGTTGCCGCTTGGTATCGGGAAAGAGTCTGAATATTCTGAGCATGTCTGCGAAATCCCTCAGGGAAACTCTTTACTATTTTATACCGATGGAATTACAGAAACAGCCGATGCACAAGAGAACCTTTTCGGACGCGAACACCTGTTGAAGGCTCGTCCCCAGGGAGATTTCAATGCAGAAGCTCTAGTGAATCAGGTGTTAAGCGATATCACAAAATTCTCGCTGGGAGACCCTCAACGCGATGACCGCTGCATTGTCGCGATCAGAAGGTTGCCGAATGAATCGTAAAAAAAAACTGCGAATCGTTGTGCTTGCCCGCAGCTCCAAAGAGCGAGTTCGCGCCGCTTGGGAAAAGCTCGAACCATTTCTTACTTCCCGCCCGGAAGTGGAAATTGCGGGGGTCGCGCTCAGCCAGGATGTTGATCACGTTGCAGTTAATGCCGACCTGGCAATCGTGCTGGGCGGGGATGGTTCGTTACTGCGAGCCTGTCGTCAATTTGGAGAGAATCAAATTCCGATTCTTGCAGTCAACCTGGGGCGGCTCGGTTTCCTGGCTGATTTAACTCTCGATAACTTACAACAAAACTTCGATCTGATTGTTAATCAGAAATATGGAATCGCAGAATTGATGATGTATGAGTGCCTCATCGAAAAAGCGAACGGCGAACAAGAACGTCACCTCGGCTTGAACGAACTAGCGGTTTGTGTTGGCGCCCGCCCGCACATGTTCGATGTGCAGCTTTCAGTCGATGGCGAGATCATCACCACTTACAGCGGGGATGGCTTGATCCTCAGCACGCCGGTCGGTTCCACCGCCCACTCTCTTTCAGCAGGCGGTCCGATTCTTCAGCAGGATATCCGCGCGTTTGTAATCACACCAATTTGCCCACATACGTTATCGGTTCGCCCGATTGTTGATCGTGCAGACCGGTGCTACCGGCTGTTTCTGCCCAACGAAACTGAAGATGTACTCGCTGTAATCGATGGACATATTCACCGCCCGTTTTGTCATGGCGATGTGATCACTTTCAAGCAGGCAGAAGCCAGTTGTCAACTGATCCGATTCCCCAATCACAGTTACTACGACACCCTACACCGCAAACTCGGCTGGGAAGGCCAACTTCCTTACAGCGAATCTTAGACTGTCCGGTTTGCGGGAAACGGTCCTGAATTGAATAACTGAAACAAAATTCAAACTGTTCGATGGTGATGCTGAAAGTGTGCGGATTCAATTTGTGGTTGATCATGCTACTTCAATTCTCTCACATATTCTGCAAATTTATACCCGCGTTGTTCGTAGTTGTGGAATTCGTCGTAACTGGGGCAGGCGGGGGAGAGCAGAATTGTTTCGTCTGGTTTTGAATTCTCCCAGCACCATTGGACTGCCAGTTGCAATGATGGGAATGATTGGCAAAGAACTTTACTTTTTTGTTCCGATAAAATTGGTAAAAGCCGTTCGTAAATTTGCTGACCGGTTGGTCCCACACAAGCGATGCCGCGAAGAAGGGAAGTCGAGTTCAATTCAGTGATCAGTTCGCCCAATTCATCTAAAATGGAGGCACCGCCGACAATCAACCGGGTTGGTTCTTTCATACTGCGAATCGCTGCGATGGTTGATTGCGGACAGGTTGCTTTGGAATCGTTAATAAACCAACGGCCGTTTTTTTCTGTGATGCACTCCATGCGGTGCGGCAAGCCCCGAAAATCTGCCAGCAGGGAAATCAGATTTTCCTTTTGGATATCAATTCCCTTTAAGTCGCAAATTCTTTCGATAACCGCGAATGCAGCCGCCGCGTTTTGTTTGTCGTGAGTTGGCCAGTCAGCAGGAAGGTCGGTTAAATCTTCACCTCCAAAATAAACCTGCGTTGCTTTTGTCTGCCAGTTCTCGTTTCCTTGAAACTCAACAGGCAATACGGCTAACTGTTCCGCGTTCTGATTGCGGAACAGACTCTGCTTGCATTCTCGATAGCTTTGTTCATCGCCATGCCAGTCGAGATGATGCGGAAAATAGTTTGTCAGCACCGCGATATCGAATGAGTATTGTCCGCGAGACAACCAGTGCAACTGAAAGCTGCTTAGTTCGAGAATCGTCCAATCCTCATCAGAAATTTCATTCATGAACGGAAGCAGACTCTTGCCGATGTTTCCTCCCAGGCGAACTTTTATATCAAGACGACTCAACAGATGCTCGATCATGCTGGCAGTGGTTGATTTACCAACGGTCCCCGAAACTGCGATAATCTTTCCCGAACAATTCGCCAGAAATAGTTCGATCTCGGTGATGATTGGAATATTATTTTTCTCGGCTGCCAGTAGACAAGGGTGACTCGGTTTCACAGCGGGGGAAGCAAGAATCAAATCGGCATCAACAAAATCATCGATACAGTGCGGCCCAAAGCGAAAAGAAACATTTGGACAATCTTGCAGACTGGAAACGGAATCAGCAAGAAGTTCAGCGGATGATTGATCTGTCACCAGAACATCAGCCCCCAAATTCGCACAATGTCTGATTGCAGCGATTTGCCCTCCAAATTGGCCCAACCCCATCGCGGTAACTTTTGTGCCGGGTTTGATTAAGAGAGTCTTATTCATCAATGAACACCAATTTCTGTAGCCAACTCACATATCCTGGTTCAATTCGTTATAGTGCCCGCCAAAGATGTTGTAAAGAAGTAAACCACCCTGTACTACTAATGGTTAAAGTTTACGAAGCGTGGGATAACTTCTGAAGTCTGATTTATTATTTCGGCGGTCAAAACAGACCAGCCGTGCTGGGAAAGTATGGAATGTCATCTGAAGATTTGCTGCAAATTATTATTAAACCTCGCCGAGCACTTCCGTTCTTCTCTCGGCATCCGTGGGTGTTTGCGGGAGCAATCGGAAAATACGCAAAAAAACTGGAAGTCGGATCGGAAGTTCTTGTTGTTTCCAACGAAGGCAAACCAATTGCGCGGGGGCTGTTTAATCCGGCCAGTCAGATAAAAGTCCGGCTTTATTCGTGGGATGTAAATCGCCCGTTGGATAAAGATTTCTGGAAGGATCGACTTGAATCTGCGATTGCGATTCGCAGACAGATTTTTTCCGATGACGCCTCTTTCAACGCCTGCCGACTTGTTTTCAGCGAAGCAGATGACCTTTCTGGATTGACGGTTGATCGTTTCGGTGATTGGCTCGCGGTGCAGTTTACTTCTGCCGCGATGGAAAAACGGTCTGATGAAATTTGTGATCTGCTTGAAGAATTACTGCAACCAAAAGGAATTTGGCTGCGAACAGAAAAAGGGATGTCTGCTGCTGAAGGAATGAATATTTCAGATCGACTATTGCGAGGGGAGGCGCCGCCGCGCCCGTTGTTTATCGAAGAGAATGGCCTTTCGTACGGTGTCGATTTATGCGAAGGGCAAAAGACCGGCTTCTATTACGATCAACGCGATAACCGTCTGGCAGCCGCGCGGTACCTGCAGGGAAATGTGCTTGATGTTTGCTGTTACACGGGCGGTTTTGCATTGAATGCCCTCAAACATGGAAGAACAAAACACGTGACCAGCGTCGATTCCTCAGCCGCTTCGTTGAAAATTGCAGAACAAAATGCAGCGTTGAATGACTTGAGCATTCATTGCAAATTCGAACATTCCGATGCGTTGAAATATCTTGATGCGTCTGAAACAAAATACGATGGCATCATTCTCGATCCCCCCAAATTCGCCCGCAGCCGTGGCGGTATTCAAAGGGCAGCAAAAGCGTATTTGAAATGGAACATCGCAGCAATCAATTTATTGAACCCCGGCAGCATTCTGGTAACATGCAGTTGTTCCGGTTTGATTTCTCGCGAAGATTTTGAAGAGCTCATCGCTAAGGCGGCGATTGAATCGAATCGCAAATTAAGAATTCTCGAATCACGCGGGCAAGCCAGTGACCACCCCGTTGCAACCACCTGCCCGGAAAACGCCTATTTGAAATGCCTAATTTGTGCAGTGGAATAGAATTTCACCCCGTGCGGTTTCTGCCATGTCGCAGGAATATCTATCATACCAATCGACGTAACGTGAATGCTCGATTTGGAAATGACCTGTCTGTTCCAGGTGTTTCAGTAATGCTCTGAGAAATACCGGCTGATACGTCACAGCGTAATCGCTTTGGTAGCCGAGTGACTGATCTGTTTGATTACCTTGCAGCAGAATAATCGAACCACGTTTCATGCCCAGTCCTGGTTCTCCTTGATGATTGCCGAATAACAAGATTGAACCAGCGAGCATTTCGATGCCAACATTCTCTCCTACATTTTTTTGAACAACAATTGTCCCTCGCCGCATTCGCATTCCTAACGAATTCCCTGCGTTACCTTTGATGAAAATCTCACCGCCGGTCATGCCGCGTAGTTCTCCGGAAGCAGGCGAACCGACTCGATCTGCTGCATTTGCTTCAATGACAATCCGCCCGCCAGACATCGAACTGCCTGCCGCATCGCCCGCATCACCGCTAACGATAATTTCTCCACCGCTCATTCGCTCGCCCAGGCAATCACCAACGCTTCCGGTAATTATCATTTTCCCCTGTTTCCAACCGTGACCAATTCCATGTACGCGAGAAAAATCACCCTCCCATTGGATTGTTCTTTCTGCTGGCGTTTCCTGGGGAGAAACTTCATCTACACGAAATACTTTGTTGAATGGAACGAAAGATTTTCCGTGTTGTATTGATGTACTACGGATTTGTTCCAACGATCCATTCTGCAATAGATCGTTGAATGAGCCACTCAGTTCTAAAGAGAACCGAGGATTTCCAACAGGTTTAATTCTGAATAATATTGACATAATTTCGGAACTGTGTATCGAGGTGATGAAGCATCGCTCAAACAACTAATTAAACGAAAAATGTTTCCCGGAAACAACAATTATCAATAAATGATGTCTTCATGCAACGAAGAAAAATAGCAACGCAGTTTCATCATCAAAAATATTAACAGAAATGAACATCGTAACTGCAATCTGGGTAAAGTATTAGGGCAACAAGGCAAAAAAAGAGTCGGACTTTGATAAGAATTCTTAACATCGGCGTGATTTCTGCACTGATAACTGGCACGATAACACCAGACTCATTCACTTAACTGTCGAGGTCGCCATGTTTGAAGTATTTGAAGTGAACACGATTGAAGAACTCCGCACGTATCAGCTTGCCTGGGAAGAGTTATGGAACCGTGGGCGTTCCAAACGGTTCCAGCTTTCGTTTCCCTGGCTCGAAGCGTACTGGAAGCACGCCGGAGCAGATCGAAAATTGAAAGTTCTTGTGGCAACCTTGGCGGGTCGCGTGATTGGAATTTTACCGCTAGTGAAGAAGAAATCTGAATCTCGATTGGGGCCGCTCAATGTTTTAACTTATCCGCTGGATGGCTGGGGATGTTGGTTCGGGCCGGTGGGGCCGAATTCGGCTGCAACATTAACAGCGGGAATGCGTTATCTTTCCAAATCGAAAAAAGGTTGGGATCTCCTCGATTTTTCTTACACGGATCGAGATCGCCTTGATCTGGGGCGCACGACCACCGCGGCTCGCAATATGGGCTGGAGCAATCTGGAACGCATCTGGGAATCGGTTCCGTTCATTCAACTGGGAGAAAGCTGGGATCAATTTCTCAATGGAAAAAGTGAGAAGAAAGTCAATCAGATTCTTGCGGCTCAAGCAGAGTTTTCATCTTTAGGAAGTCTGAAACTGCAACATTACCGTTCAGATATATCGGATCGAAATGAAGTGGACTTGTTCTTGCAAACCTGGCAGGAGATCGCAAAAGCTGGTGATGAAACAGCCTTGGAAGAATTGCCGATGGCCTTAGCAATGGCTCAGGCGGCAGATGAATCGTTGCTACTTGATCTATCGATCCTCACCATCAACAACAAACCGGTCGCTGCAACAATGGGCTTTGTGCATCCTCACGGATTGGAGATCGTACGCTCGGTCGCGATTCCGGAACAACCCGCTGCGATTGAATCGGTTCTGCTCGGACGGTTGCTCGAACAGTCGCTGCTGCTCGAAGATGAATCGGTCGAAATCTGCCCTGCTTGCTCACTTGCAGAAACAGCGAGAAGTTTGTGGGCAACGAAAATGCTCAGCAGTTACCGTTATTCCTGTGCACCGCTGAGCCACATTCGCAGTGCCGCTTTATTGAAATATCACGCTGCAACCACACCACGCGTTTCACAAAAAAGAATCAGCGAACCACTTCACGATACAAAAAAGATTCCCGAGAAAAAACGAGCAGCCCCTGTTGTTAGCAGATCGAACCGCAAAGATACTGCTTCACAAACTCCACAATTGAAAATATTTGGATGACCCCACTCTCTGATGGCGTTTAGCAGCTCAATCGCCTGGTCTATCCGGTTTTATGCGTTGCAGCGGGTGTGCCGGAGCCCATCAGGATGGCGATCCATTCGCTTCTTTCATCGCTCGCCAATGCGATTTTAATGACCATCGTAATGGGGACCGCCAGCAGCATTCCGGCTGGTCCCAAAACCCACCCCCAGAAGACGAGGGAAAGGAACACGACAAAAGTGGAGATCCCCAACCCCTCCCCCATAATTCTTGGTTCGAGAAGATTGCCGATTAAAAAATTGACCACAATAAACGCAACCGCAACATGTGCTGCCATCATCGAATTTTGATCGACCATCACAAACAGTGTCGGGACAATACCTGCAATAAGTGACCCGATCGCAGGAATGAAATTGAACAAAAATGCGACCGTTCCCCATAACGCCGCGTACTTTACACCCAGTAACATCAGCCAGATCGTAATCAGTAATCCGGTCAATAAACTGACCATTGTTTTAATCAGCATGTATCGTCTGATGGAAGCCAGGATTTCAGCCACCTGTTCGATGTTTTTCTGCGTGTTTCCGGGCAATGCTTCCATCCGTTGACCAAAACGAGACCATTCCAGAAGCAGGAAAACGAGCATGAGAAAAACAATCAACGCGTAGTTGAACATACCCATCACAGAATCAAGAAATGATCGAAAAATATGGGCAGCCGAAAATCCACCCAAATAGCCGGACGATTGTATTTGGGGATTCGCTGTGCCAGTAGGAAGAAGTTCAAAAGTATACTTTTTCGGCCCATACATATATTCCGGAAACTGTGGCCTGCTCGGAACCGGGGCTTGAAATATTTCTGCTTCCGCCTTTTTTTCTTCGTTTGAATTGATGGATTCATCAGGACTGACTGGTTCAGGGAGCATGATCTGCTCAGAATCGGTTTCCTTTGGCTGGTTCGCTTCGTCCTTTTCAGAGTTTACTGAAACGGGAGATTCACTGTTACTGTCTGGCGAATTTGGTGCCGTTTTTACAGGTACTTTTTGGTGATCAGTAAGGGGTGTTTTATTGATCGTCGCATTATTAGCTTTGCGATCAGACTTGGCTGGGGGAGCCTGATCTGTCTTTTCTGGAGGCGAAATCAACCCCGGAACGGAAATTTCCAGCGATTGCGATTTCGGTTTTTCCTGCGAATTTGATTGATCCAAAGAGAGGCCATGTTTTTCGATCCAGTCTCTGACTTGCACTTCTGTTTTTTTTGCTGCTGCATTTATTTCAGGAAGTTTTCTCATCAATTCATTGGCAGAAGCTCCCACGACTGAAACCATGACGGTTCCAATGACACCAATCGCTGCCAACATAAGAATAATTGCTGCCCCGGTATGAATATCATGTTTGCGCAACCACGAAAGAACCGCAGAGATAATCACTGCGATAAAAATAGCCAGCAAAAAAGGAACCACAATCGCTTGCGCTGCGTGTATTCCTGCAATGACAATAACCAGCGCCGCTGCGGTAGAAACAACTTTTGCAGCCGGGGAATTACTGTTATCCGAAGTCGGTGTCATGTTTTTCTTAAATCCATTTAATTGTTCTCATGCAGTTTTGCTGAGAGTTCCGTTCAACCGAATAAATCGCTGATCGATTCGTTTCGATGAATTCTACGGATCGCTTCGCCGAGCAACGGAGCGATTGAAATTGTTTTCAACTGAGGCGGTTTTTGTTCTGGTTTCAGATTGATGCTGTTCGTAACGACGATCTCTTTGATTGGTGCTTCGGTCAACAGTTTTGTAGCGGGTCCACAAAATACGCCATGCGTTGCAGCGACATAAACGTCCGCTGCTCCATGTTCCTTGGCAGTTCGTGCTGCCCCACAAATTGAACCAGCCGTTGCGATCATGTCATCAAAGATGACAACGGTTTTCCCATCAATCGGACCACCAATTAAATTCGCCTGCAATGTTTCGGTTGCACTCGCTCGGCGTTTGTCGATAATTACCAATGAACCGCCCAATTTGCGGACATGTTTTAATGCCCGCTTAATACTCCCTTCATCGGGACTCATCACAACCAGATTTTCTGGCGGGATTGCAAGTTCTCGGAAGTATTCGTCAATCGCAGGACCTGCGTATAAGTGATCGACAGGGACATCAAAAAATCCCTGAATCTGGGCGGCATGCAAATCGACCGTTAAAACACGATCTGCCCCTGCTTCGGTGATTAAATTGGCAACCAGTTTTGAAGTAATAGGCACCCGTCCTGCATCTTTGCGGTCCTGCCTGGCATAACCGAAGTAGGGAATAACACATGTAATTCGTTCTGCACTGGCTCGCTTGCAGGCATCAATCAGGATCAACAGCTCCATCAAATTATCGTTAACCGGCGGACTGGTTGGCTGAAAGATGAAAACGTCTCGCCCGCGAATGTTTTCATCCAGCTTGATGCTCAATTCACCATCAGGAAAATCTGAAACACTCACTTTTGTCAGCTGAATGCTTAGATAATCTGCAATTTGCTTCCCAAGTTCTGGATTGGCACGGCCGCACATCAAACTTAGCTGGTCGTACATGGAACCGAACGTCTTTCGTTTTTCATTTGATTAAATCAGCAATAGGCAGCATGAAGTATAAACCAGATTTAGTCTTAAAGGAAATGATGCGAGCCCCATCACCCCCTATTATTCAGCAGAGACTCGAACAACTTCAATCGCGTTTAATACCGGTGCGAGCGACTTGTCTTTTCCCTTTGAATGCGGTGTCAGTTCGATCACGAGATTGCCAGTTACTGAAACATCATTAATTTCTCCAATCAACGCGGTATGCAGGCCGCCAGATTCTGCAAAGATATCGATGCCGGTACGAACTTTTTTCCCCTGGACTGAAAGATCGAAAACTCGCTGGCCTGCTTTAGTGACATTGCCATCCAGTTCTGCAAAATGTAGACGCAAGTTATAAACGCCCGATTTTTCTCCTTTGCCAATCAACGGAAGTTCACAACGGGAAAAACCGTCTGCCTGCGACGTGTAGAGCCAATCTGTTTCTGTCCCTTTCATCGGGTTGGCTCTGGTGTTGACGGTGTTATATTTTCCCTGAGAATGGAATTTCAGATTGACATTCAAAGGTAAATCCAGGCTGGTCGCACGGCTTGGTCGCGGGCGGGGATAGCTGAGCCAGACGGTACCATTCGGACTGACCCGGTCGCCGGGAGCGCCCAGATTCAATGCCATTTTTTGCACGGGAGAAACCTTCCCAACTGAACTGATAATCGACCAGTTATTACGCGGTTCGCGCGGTTCCAGAACAATCGTTGATGAAATCGAAAAGAGGCAGACACAGCCCGCAGACGATTCGGGGATCATCACTAACCCGTTTGCTGCAATGGAGTTAATCCAACAGCCGGTCCGGTGTCCTGCGAAATGTTGCGTTCCGGAATCTTTTTCCAGATCGTAAAAACCTGTGAAGCCGGATCGAAACAGGAGCATGTTTTGCGTGGCAGAAATCATGCCACAATGATGCCCGGATCGCATAATGCTCCACGGGACCTGCTTGCCCGTGAGTGGATGTTTTCTCGTTTTTTGATCGCCGGTCGCTAAGTCGTAGGACCACGGCTCTGCCAGAACCTGATTTCCCACGATAATCGGGCGACTGCGGTAGTTACCATCTTTCGCCCAGGCTTTGTAGCCATCTTTTGCAGAGAGCGCGACCAGCCGCCTGCGGCTGAACTCCCCCGCCATGAATTGCTGCCAATAGTGACCGTTCGCATTCGCACCACAAAGCAACAGCATGTCATTATGATACATCAATGTGAGTCGTCCGCCGCCAATACCGATATCGCTGCAATCGGTCACATCAACCGGCACCGCCCACGCTTTTTTACCGGTTTTGATATCCACGGCGACCGCTAATCGCAGGTCTGCTTTTTTTGCGCGGTCTTCTGCAATTTCGCGTGCTTTACCAGTGAGTGATTGTAACTCCGTTTTATCCTGTCGAAGAATTTCTGCCCGTTGCTCACTGGTGATCGAGCTATCGATAAAGTAAACCTGTTTCGGACCGACTGCAATGGTTTGATCTTGAATGCTTTTTCCCTGATAAACCCACAATAATTTTCCGGTTTTGGTATCGATCGCAAAAATAGAATCGGTGTTATCATTGACCGCTTTGCCGCGTCTGCGACGTTTTCGTTCGATCACTTCTCGCACGGTCGCGGTTCCGAACAGAATTCCATCCTGATACGAAATATATCCCCACTGATGTTTCTCTCGCATCCCTTCGGGCAATTCGTAAGTCGCGATTGTCTTCCCGGTCGCCGCATCAAGCCGGAATGCTTTTTCGCCACTCATGTAATAAAGGCTGTCCTCACTGGCGACGAGATTCCCGGGACTGTTATTGAAAAAGACACCAGTACGAATTGCTTCTGGGTTAGAGCGTTTCCAAAGGAACATGCCATTGTAGGCATCGTAAGCCATGATGGTATCCTCCCCCTGAACAAACAGCCGCCCGTTGATCGAAAGTGGACCGACGGCTCCTTCGTGACGGTTCACCATCGCTTCTTCACCCGGATCGCCCGACCATAAAACCCCCAATCCTCCTTTGATCAATTGGTCGTCACTGCAAGCCGAGTTGCCGGCTTCTCCGTATTGATGCGACCAGCTTCCTGCACCGGGGAGTTTTCCGCGTGTTAATACCGTGTATGTCCCTTCTGTTTTGATCGAACTTTGATTATCCAGCCCTGTATCTTTCAACCATTTCACGGCTTGATCAGTCGAGCTTGTCAGGATGATTTTTCCTCCCACCGGTTTTAAGTGCCGGGCGACATCGTGTGGATTCCCCGGAATTGTTCCCTTAACCAACATCGAATCGGAAACAATTAAATTCGCAAAATAATTTGAATAAGGCAGTTGCGATAACTCTGATTGATGCACGGTAATTCTTGTGCCGTATAAATTGGCAGCAGAGAATACTTTTCTCGCCTGAGCGACCTTTTTGGCATCCGATTCGACACACAGTAAGTGCAAGTCAGATCGTTTTGCCAACGCGTAAGCCAGCCGACCCTGTTCATTTCCGACAACCAGACAGAAACCACGATTTGATCCGAAACGCTTGAGGATATCCTCAGCCGCTTTTTCGTATTTCTGCGTTAAGTCATCCTGTGGGAAAGGAGTTGCGCTTTTGTTTTTTGCAACCGAGACAACCGATTGATCTGAATTCGCAAAACAGGCGATCTGCCCGGTAGTCGTGCTTGCATACAACTGCCCGTTGGCAACAGCAAGCCCGTGGACCGTGCCGTCCATGCTGGTTGACCAAACCTGTTTGCCGTCGTTCCTGTTGTAAGCAACAAGAATATTTTCACCACCCGCAAAAAGGTAATTTCCGACCGCGAGTAACGATGCCTGATGAGGTGAATCAATTTTCCATTTGACTCCCTCATTGTTCGTCGCATTTTTCTTCGCGTTTAATTCTGAAATTTCTTTACGAATCTTTTTCGCCGCTTCCCCTTTTTTGCCACGCAGAGAACGATTCAATGAATAAATTTTTGTGTCAAGATTATGCCGAATAACAGTCGCGGCGGCGTATTTTTTGCGATCCAATCCGGTAATGGTATTTCCATCGGCTGAATAAGCAGCATCACCTACCACAGTAAATTCGTGACCAGCGAGCCAACCGTAACCGATGTTTCCATCTTTCTGGCTCATCGCGAGAATGTGATGCGCCCCAAACGAGAAGATTTGCCCATCGACCAGCATCGCCCGTGTTCCTCCCACAACACCGCCTGCTGTGTTTCTCCAGCCATAAGCTCGTTTGTATTGCAGTTTTCCGGTTTTACGATCAATCGCAACAGGTAAGTTTCGCCCCGAGGGAACGATGATCGATTTATCGTTGATGAGCCAATACCCCTGTGGCGTTAAGTCGTCGCGAGTGGCGGAAGTTTGACTGATCTGATCGTTTTTCCAGACTACGCTCCCATCTTCGGCATCAACCGCGTAAAGATAAACATTTTCGTGCGGAAAAATCCCAGCTCCGAAATAAGCGATCCCGTTATCAACAAGAATGCCGGTTCGGATTGGCCAGCGGGAAATCATCTGCCCACGGGCGATCATCCATTCTTCAGTCGGACCTGCACGAAGTTTCCAGATGAGCAAACCATTTGCAGCATTCAGGCAATACGCATAACCATCATCAGAACCAAAGTAAACTTTTCCGTTGGCAACTGTCGGGGCAAGCCGGATTGGAGCACCGGAAAAGAAACTCCAGATTTCACGCCCGTTTGCTGCATCGACACAATGCAATTGATCATCGACTGATGAACCAAAGTAAACGCGTTTCCCAACCACTGCCACATGAAAGACGTCATCATAAGTGATACGAGCTTCCAGGTCTTTCCCTTCCATAATCCGCCTACCAGGCCCGGTATTGGCAGGTTGTGGCGCAGCCGGTGCGTTCAATTTCCAGATTGGTGTTAACGGAATTTTCAGCGATTCTTCCAGCGTAGAACCAGTTCGGGAATTATTACGCTGATAAGTCGGCCAGTCTGCACCGTGCAAACTTTCCGGATTGACCGAGAATTGAGAGATAACAAACAGAACGAGGAAAAATAAATTCCTAAACGGTTGAAAGCTGGCAAAAGGTAAGAACTGCATTTCATTTCTCCTGGAAAGTTTTCACGACAAATATCTATAGCGAAGGTGGGGCGTCGCATTGCGTTCAGAGATCACGATGAATTAAATTGGCACCTTATTGTTGTCGAATAACCGCTCCTTTTGCAAGTTGCTCACGACTGACAACTTCTAAGAGTAAAACAAAACCTGTTTATCCGATTAGTGGGAGCTTGCAGAGAATCTCAAATAATTGGCGGGCAAGACTACATTGATGAATCGGGATGTGTATACTGAAAGTGTCGTCTGATGAAACCATTAGAAGGTATGTCAGGCTGGAAAGCCTCACCTGCGGTTTACAAATTCTTCTGAAGAGGCACAAATTAATACCACTCAAAGAAAATATCATGATTAAAAAATCATTGAGAATTCCACTCATCGCCATCTGCGTCGTTTGCATCGCTTCGCTGGCCTGGGCCTGTTCGGTTCCCGTATTTCGTTATGCACTCGAACGTTGGGTGAATGATCAATACGAAGTGATCGTTTTTCATAAAGGGAAATTGACCGACGATCAACAAAAAATCGTTACCGATCTCACCGAAGAAGGTGCCGCGGGGAAACAGCATGCGAATGTTCGTTTGACACTGATCGATTTATCAGCCAACGATCCCGAAAAACCGAAAGATGAGGAGGCCGTCAAATTATGGGAAGCACAAAAAACAAAGACACTTCCCTGGATGGTCGTCAAATACCCAACCATTGCAAGAAAACCAGCCGATGTCTGGGCGGGAGAATTAACAAATGAGAATGTCGAACGGCTACTCGATTCCCCGGCTCGTCGCGAAATCGCTCGGCAACTACTCAAAGGGGAAACCGCCGTCTGGGTGTTATTGGAATCTGGTAACAAAGAAGCAGACGACGCGGCTCTCAAAATATTACAGATCAATTTACAGCTTGCTCAAAAGGAACTTGAACTGCCGAAAATTGACGAAGCAGATATCGAACAAGGATTGGTTTCGACAGATGAAACAGGGTTGAAACTTCACTTTTCGACCTTGCGATTATCTCGTGACAATTCCCAGGAAAAGATGTTTATCGAAATGCTATTAGGCAGTGAAGATGATTTGCGAGATTTCAATGAACCGATGGCGTTTCCAGTTTTTGGTCGCGGTCGTGTGATGTACGCACTAATCGGAAGAGGAATCAACGCCGATACGATTCGGCAATCGTGCCAGGAATTGATCGGTCCCTGCACCTGCGAAGTCAAAGAGGAAAACCCCGGCATCGATATTGTTACGTCTGTCGATTGGGATGAACTCGTACAGCCGTTTGTCGAAATTGATCGCGAGTTGCCGCCACTCCCCGGTTTCGGTGGCTTAACCAATGCAGATGAATCAACCGAAATGAACACTGGTAAAAAGAACAAAGAAGATTCATCCGAAGGATCTACTGTTCTGGTTGCAGGGAATGAAGTCGCAGAGGAAGCAAATCATTCAACGCCTGCTGCCTCTGAGATGGCTCCAATGATTCGTAACATTATCATTGCAGCAGGCGTCGGCATCGGGATTGTCATGGTATTGAGCTTCGCCTTTTTGTCGAACAAAAATAACTGAGCAGTAGGTTAGGCTTTCCAGCCTGACAAAACAGCGGGTAGCCTTCCCTGAAAGAGTTTGGTTTGTCAAGTCTTTTTTTTGAGTTTTTCCGGGGTTGGTGAGGTTGTTGGTGCGTATTTTTTACGCAAAAAAGTTCGTTCGCTTTTTTAATGTTTGTTCGGGTTCTTCTGTTGGTTTTGTTTTTTATTGCTACTCTT
>Ga0316208_1002338_pt1 | contig 15537 bp, 9 predicted proteins | sample 3monopyrite_MG_FD_204944 | JGI IMG/M metagenome (GOLD analysis project Ga0316208, IMG submission 204944) | Microbial mat bacterial communities from mineral coupon in-situ incubated in ocean water Damariscotta River, Maine, United States -... | ecosystem: Environmental > Aquatic > Marine > Coastal... | reverse complement strand
TCATTACTCTCAAACATGGTGGCGAGCTTTCAAAATGACTTGGAATCTTGTTGAACAACCAATTCATCGCGAAACACGCCGCCTTTTTCAACATCTACTCAAACACAACTTTCTACAGTAACTCCTTTTTCTTAAGGGGCTCGGCTTCGTCTTTACCGGTTGCCGGGCGACGATCAACGTGACAAAGAAAAACGTGTCGAAGTTCAAGCGTCAAAGCAAAGAGCCCACCGGTCGAAGTGGAGAGTCTCGACAGAAAGCCGCCTGAGCGAGCTGAGGAGCTACCTCCCAGGCTGTGTTGTTACGAGAGGATTCCGAAACCCGACGAGATTCCTGCTGGCATGACCGGCGATGAGTATGTCGAGATCTCCATCGCGAGCCATGCCGCGAACGCGTCGACAAACGAAAGTCCTCAATGAAGTCAATCTCCGTCGCAACTTACCGTCTTACAATAGCCGCGTTTCTATTCGCGGTTCAGCCCGGCGCAAACTCACCAGCTCTCGCCGAAGAGCAACTGCAAGTTGATGACCGCCCGATTCCCAGCATGCTCGCCAGACGAGGAAAGCTGATCCTTGATGATGACGGATCGAAGCCTCGTGGTCGTAAGACCGTCGCGGTATTTAATGACAAAACAAGGGTGCGGGCCGGAGCGGGTGTGTGGGAAAGAGCTCCGCAGTCCAACGGCTGGCGGTCCACCTGGAAGAAGGGGATGGGGCACACGCCCGTTGCAGCGTATCACGGTTTCGAGGCGAACGATCTGATCGTCGAAGTCACGTTTCGCTACGGCCCGATCACCGAGCCGTGGCATCACCAGTGTTTCCGGATTGCAGCCGATGATCGCCCGAAGATTACCGGGCATGTCGTTTCGGCCTGGGCCAATCCGAATAACGATTTCATAGAAACCGGTTTCCTGCTTCAGCACATTCGCAAGACGCCAGAGAAGAAAATCCTCGAAGACCTGCTCCTGGATCATCAGCCGCTCAGTGTCGAGCCAAACGTCTGGTACACGGCAACGCTGGAAGTGGTCGGTGACGAAGCCCTGTTTCGGATGGGCGACCATGTTGCCTACGCCAGGGCAGAGCAAATTCGCCTGCCGAAGAACCTGGTTTCTTTGACACTGGGCACAACGTGGCACGAAATTAAACGCGTCCGCATCTGGCATGCCGAATCGAATCCCGAATGGGCGTCGCTAAAAGCCGACGTCGTGAAGTCTCGCAAACCGTTCGCTCCGGTCGTCCACAACTACCGGAAGTAAACCAACAGTGACCACTGCAACCAGTATTCTGATGTCATGACCTGGCTGTTGGCGCAATCACGCGAGAAGAACGGAAATGAATCCGTTCTCCGAGTTGGTCTTCAGGTGTGAGGCCGGGCGGAGAAATACTCGAACCCTTACGCCCAGCGGCTCACCGCTCCACTCAGAACTAATTCTGAACGTGCTTCAGGAAGAGATGAGTACCCGAATGACCCGTCGAATCAGCAACGAGTCAGTCGCCACAACAATGGTTTGGACGCCCGCGTAAAACAGCAGGGTGCCCTCGGCGACGCCACAGAACTCGTCGCAGAGTCTCGAAAGCCGAAGCAAAACCATGGAACAAAAACGGCGACTGCGCTCGACAGGTGACGAGGTGAGTTCAGCAATCCGATGCGGCTGCGTTCTGGTTTTTTGAACTCGAAAGCTTGATGAAAGCCAGACTCGCGATTGCACCGGCAACCGAGAATATGGTAACCACGATAAAAACGTGACGGTGACCATTTGCTCCTGGAGCACTGTCCAGTAAATATCCCATCAACGGCCCCATGAAGATGTCTGGGGTATACCCGGTTACTGAGACGAGACCGACTGCACTACCCGTGTAGGCGAGTGGCACTTTCCCCTCTTCCATGATGGCGTAATAAAGACCTCGCAGTGCAAAGATTCCCAAACTGGCACAAACCATCGAGGCAATGTATGGGACGTACATTGATGCAGTCAGGATATCGGAAGCCAGAGCCGCAGTTCCTGCAGTCAATAGTGCAAAGCTGACAACCGTCATGTTGCCAGAACCGAATCGGTCTGCCAGGAAACCGGCGCCAATTGCCGCTAGAGGCCGCATCCACAAAGAATATGTACCGACGCGCGCCGCTTCGACCTCATTCAACTGCAACACCTCTTTAGCGTAGAGTGAAAAATCATCGGTCGCTTTGAAGCCTACATAGGCGCAAATAATAATGAACGCCTGCAACCAAACCGCAGGCATTGAGGCTACTTGCCAGGTACCGTGCAACGACCATTTAGGATTGTCGGCTTGTTCAATTGCATTTCGCCTCGGCAAAAGCATCAAAATCAGTATCGCAACAACGCAGGTGATGCCTGCCAGAATGAGAATTACCTGCTGCAACGCACTTGCACGAACCTCCAGCGATGCTGCTTCAACGTCCGTGGGTAACAAAGATGCATAGATTGCCACGACACACGACGCGGTCACTGCTGTTAGTAGTCCACGGCCACCGTCAAGTAAGCCAAAAGCGGACCCCTGAGCCAGTCTTCCACCCCATTGCCGGGTCGCTCGCATCAGTGCCGACCAGAGCAGGGCGATTGTCGTGAATCCCCAGTAAGCGTAGAGTGATTTGAGTGTGGCGAGTGCAGGGATCTGCCAAAGCACGATCCCTCCCAGCGAAGTGCTAAACAGGGCAATTGCGAGTAATTTGCGAGGGCAAAACAAGTCCGCCAGCGGTCCTCCCAGAGCGTAAGCCACCATCGCTACGAACCCGTACGCAGCAAACGCAGTCCCAAGCTCGTAATTGGTGAGCCCAAAGACCTCCAGAATAGTTGGCCGGAAAACGCGTGGCAGGACAAACGGCAGAAAAAAATCGATTCGCCCGCGACAATCAACGCGAGTAAAGCAAAGGTGCGACGAGAAGTTGACTGTCGCGCGAATTCATTCTGGCCGTTCAATACGCTCAAGGGGCGACCCCGATTGAGCTCAGGAAGTCGAGTGGAATGGATGCTGTCAGCCGTCCCACTAACCCGAAATACTTCAGTGGGACGCCTTCCATCGATAATCGATGTGTGTAACGCTCCAATTGGTAAACATCCAGGTATTCGGAGAAGATTAATTCGCGAATGAAGCGAGAGAAGCCCATGTCGTCAGAGTGGTCAAGAAATGTTTCTTTGATGTTAAAGGCAACCCAACCATCGGTACGGAGAAACTTCATCGCCGCGAAAAAGGCTTCGGGAGGAATGTCGCCAAACCCCAAGGCGGCGACCGACGTGAGGCAGTCGAAACGCCATTCGGTAAGTTCTTCCCGCCGTTCATCACTCATTTTCGTAAAGTCAGCGACCACGTAATCATCATAGGCAGTTGGACGGTCGCGATAAGCCGCATCGCGGGCCTCAGGTAAAATGTCGGCTCCCACAATCCTGGATACACCCAGGTTGCGAAGTTGCTCAGCCATCATTCCGTTGCCAGCTCCCAGGTCGAGCACCCGCAGTTCGCTACAGCTAACACGTTCGGAAGTCAGACTGTCGCGCAGTAATTCCGAAACTTTCTGGGGCGAGGTGCACTTAAGCCGCTCATAGAAAAGCTGTTCGTAGAGTCCAGGCTTCGAGAATATGCGGTCGTAATCATGAAAGAGGATTTTCCGCGCTGTGCCATCCTCAACCAGGTTAAAGTAAGCTTCATCCTGAGTGAGATCGTGCTCTTGCTCAGGTGGGAACTGAATTCGATATCTTGAAGGCATCCGGTTCTTTGCTCTCGGCCAAAAACCACCAGCTTAGACGTTTCACCTGTTGTTTTGCAGGGCTAGCAGGCGAAAAACAGCCGCTTAATGAAACGTACACTGACTGTTTTTCTGAGAACCCGGATATGAAATCCTTCCTGTATCAATGCGCAACCGGATGCTAAGCGATACAGGAGACATCGTTCCGAGGGTTGGAATAACGTCGCTGCAATCCTGTTCCGCCCGTCATCACATCCCGTTTCGAAGCCGCATCAGCTGCGTCATAGTGGCTCATTGAATTCGGCTAATCGGAAACTTAGCAGGCCGCGCGAAATTCCACGTCGTCTGGTAAAAGGACGAAGGCAACCTGCCCCTTTTTCGTTCTGGGCTAAGCATCATCAAAGGACTTTGCCGAATGACAGAGCTAGAAATTGCATCACGAACCATTGCCTCATCGGTGTGGCGTTCGAAAATGTTTGGGATAGTTGCCTGGCCCGTTCGGCCTTCTTCGTCGTAGAAAATCCCCCATGAAGACCAACATTCTGACCGCACTCGCCATTTGTTTGCTTGCCGCGAATGTGAAAGCCGATGTCCGGCTGCCGCGGCTGTTTGGCGACAACATGGTCCTGCAGCAGTGGACGAAGAATGCGGTTTGGGGATGGGCGGAGCCGGGCGAGTCCGTGACGGTCACGTCCAGCTGGGGCGCGACTGCTTCGACAACGGCTGACGATGACGGTCGCTGGAAGCTGTTTCTTGAGACGCCAGCTCATGGGTCTGGGCACTCGTTGAATGTTGCCGGAAAGAACACGATTAAGATTCGGAATGTTGCGATCGGCGAAGTCTGGTTGTGTGCCGGTCAGTCGAACATGGGCTGGTCGATGGGCAATTCGTTCGACGCCGAAAAGGAAGCCGATGTCGACCTGCCGGGTTTCCGCATCTTCAAATCTCAGCGTGAACACTGGTATGAACCGCTGGAAGAATCTCGCGACCGGCTGAAGCAATGGAAACTTTGCAAACCAGAATCAGCGGCCGAGACATCAGCCGTTTCGTATTACTTCGGCAAGACGCTTCATCAACAACTGGGCGTGCCGGTGGGCATCATTGTCCAGGCTTATGCGGGCACACCGATCGAAGGCTGGATGCCGTGGGACATTCAGAAAGGCGACGTCCGGGCCATCGAACACAAACAGACGATGGACAGGAACGCTCAGCGAAGAATCGAAGCGGGCGATACCGTCGAGCAGGCTCTGGCGACCTTTAGTAGAGAACTCGTCGTTTACAACGAACAGCTCGCCGCTGGCGTGACGATGAAGAATCCCTTCAAGGCGCTGCAGCCCCCGTTCATTACGAAGCCGGCGTCGTTGGGCCATCAGTATCCAGCTCACATTTTCAACGCGATGATTTACCCGATCCGGCCGTACGGCATCCGCGGCATGATCTGGTATCAGGGCGAACGGAATTCGAAGAACGTTCCTCAGGCGGTTCACTATCGCAGCCAGCTGACGAAGTTGATCAGCTACTACCGATCGTCCTGGCATGAACAATCGGGCGGCCATGTCGCTGATGATTTTCCTTTTCAGTTCACGCAACTGCCCAGCTGGAAGCCGCCGCAGTCGAAACCCGTCGAAGGGCTGGAAGCGTCGTGGGTTGTGAATCGCGATTCCATGCGACTGGTTGATCGAGACGTGCCCAACACCTGTATGGCAGTTTCGATCGATACCGGCGATCCGGTGGCGCTGCACCCAAAGATCAAGAAGCCAATCGGCATTCGACATGCTCTGCTCGCGCTGCGGGAGACGTACGGAATGGACATCGTGGGCAACGGCCCTCGTTACAAGGGGCATCTAATTCAAGGCGGTAAGTTCGTTTTGAATTTCGATTCGATTGGTTCGGGATTGATGATGGCCAGAGCTGGGAAACTCGACGCGTTCGCGGTCGCCGGAGAAGACCGGCAGTGGTATTGGGCGGACGCTGAGATCTCAGGTGAAACAGTTGTCGTCTCGTCCGGCGAAGTGCCTGGACCCGTCGCTGTCCGATACGCGTGGGCGATGAATCCGTCGCAGCGCAATCTCCTTTACAACAAAGAAGGCCTGCCCGCTTCGCCGTTCCGCACCGATACATGGCCGCTGTTTGGCGCCGGCGATGAAATCGTCGAAGTCATCAAGCCTGCGAAGCCGGACGGCTACCAGCCCGTCGACTGGGTTCGACCTCGAATGGTGCAGGTGGAAACTGCCGAAGCCGAACTCGAGGACGAACCGCTTGAATCGAATGGTCTCGCACCGGAAGTCACCGACCTTAATGCCGAAGATGTTTCGTACCAGCTCGAACATAAGCTTCCTTACCTTGAGAACTACTTCGCCAACTCAAGGCCTGAGGACATGGGCGACGGGATCCCGGTCGGCCAGCTGGGACGTGACGCCGGCGACAAACGGCTCATCCTGAGGTATGCCCGAGAGCTGGCCAAACCGTCAGACAATCCCAGGGCGGGCAAGACGGACAGCCTGCTCATCAGCCACAAAGGAAAACTCCTCTTCGAATCCTACTACCGCCGCGGTCGCGCCAACTATCCGCACTACCAGATGTCGATCACCAAGTCGTATACCGCGATGGCTATTGGCCGAGCCATTCAGCTCGGCCATTTAACAATGGACGACCTCAACAAGCCGGCCATTTCATTCCTCGAAGATCTGAAGCCGGCCAAACTTGTCAAAGGTGCGGACACCATCACGCTTCACGAGGCAATGCACATGACATCCGGAATCCGCCTCGACGCTGACAAGGCGAACGTCCTGCGACGACAACCGGAACTCCTGAAAGGTCAGGGGCAAATCCAGGCGTACCTCGAACACAGTTCGCCGATTCCGCCAGCACCGCGCGAATTCAAGTATCAGGCGTCAGATCCCGCGATCGCCATGCAAGTCCTCGAAACCGTCGTGCCTGGCAGTGCGAAAGACTTCATCCGCGACGAACTGTGGGGCCGCATGGGCGTCAGCAGCTATCGTTGGCAGGACGACATCAGCGGTCTACCCAAGTCTGCAGCGGGCTCCAGCGTGCGATCCCGCGACATGCTGAAGATGGGGATGCTCGTGATGAACAAAGGCAAATGGCAAGGCCAGCAAATGATCCCCGCTGAGTTCGTCGAGCGAGCGACCAGCCCCATCAGGCAGACCTATGGCAAGTCGCACTACGGCTATTTCTGGTGGGGCGAAGAAGTCGAAGTCGACGGAAAAACGTACCGCTGCAAACAAGGCCGAGGAGCCGGCGGGCAGTTCATTTTCATCTTCCCCGAACTCGACCTGATCGCCGTTGCCACCGCCCACAATCAGGGCATGGGCAACATGCTTCAAACGCTTCCACAGAAACTGATCCCCGCCTTCGTTGGCCGTTAGCCTTGATTGGCGACGAAGCAAGGCTGTCTGATTCGAAAAGTGGTGACGCGAACTCCCCGTCGGTGACACGCTTTCGATCGAGTCGTGTCCCCCGAGTCCAGGTCCGCAACTGGTCGCCGCGCAACGAGTTTCGAGAATTGGCCAATTTCGATGTCACAAATCGAGTTCGAGCGGCAATCTATTCGGAGACAGTCACCCGAAGCGCCGATCGTGATCGCTGACAGCACTCGTCGCGATCGGCAGACAGAATGACAATTTCACTCTCCATTCCGTGTTGTGTCTTTGTTGATCGCCGAGCGACAAAGTCTGTCATCGCGGCTGTACTGCGTCTCTTGCCAGCGGAACGAACACCGTGCCCGAACGACCTTTCAAAGCGTTTGAAATTCTTGTCCGGCGAAATCATCGTCGGATTCTTGGATACGCGATGTCCGTCTCGGGCGATGAAGACGTGGCTCGTGACATTGTACAGGACGCGTTTCTGGTCGCGTGGGAACGTCTGGACGACTTCGACACGAGCAAGGACTTCGGCGCGTGGGTACGCGGCATCGTCCGGAACAAGTTTCGTGAACACGTGCGATCGCAGAAGCATGTCACGATCGAGGACGACATTCTGGAAGCGGTCGAGAGCCAGCACCGCCGCTGGGATGAGCGAGAAGCCGAGACCGATCAGTCCATGTTTGCAGCGATGCACGGCTGCCTTGGCAAGCTTCCCGAACTACTGAGTCAGGCCGTGAACTTGTTCTACCTGCAGCGTCTCAGCGGTGCTCAGGTTGCCGAACGCGTCGGCGCTGACGAATCCACAATTCGCAAACGGCTGCAGCGTGCACGCGTTTCGCTCGCCGACTGCATTACGAATTCGGTGGAAACCTGACACCACTTCCCACCTGAATCCAAACGTTGCCTTTCGATTCACCGACTCATCAGCATGGGGAATTCCATGACGACCGAACATAACGACCAACCTTCAAAGCCGACTGAATCTGACAACCTCGCGATGGACGGAATGCTCCGTGAATACGCCAGAACGGGCAGCCCGGGTGACGACGAATCGTTCATCGCGGCCATCAACGACGCTGTGCAGATGAACGTTGCCGACCGACAACCCGAACGCGACTGGCCGTGGTTGTTCAGCCGCCGTTTCTGGAATGTCGCCGCGTCCATTGCAATCGTCTGTTCAATGGCGATCGGCGGTCGGTCATGGATGGTGAATTCTGCGAAAGCTGATCCGACGGAAGTTCACGTTTTCAGCCGTGCTCGAGTTCTTCCGGGCGAGCCTGCCTCGGTCAGAGTTCTCGTGCGTGACGCTCGTAATCAAAGGCCGGTTTCCGGCGCGCAGGTTCGGCTGTCAATGATTGGTGCCGACATGCAGCAGGAGCTGGTCACAGCAACGACCAATTCCGACGGAATCGCTGACATCACCGCCGAACTGGAAGCCGACATGCCGGACGGCGAGTACCAGTGGCAGGCAAACGTCAGCGGCAGCACGGGCGAAGCGGAAGCCCGACAGGCAGTTTCTGTGACTCGGTCATTCCGCACGATGCTGAGTTCTGACAAACCGAAGTATCAGCCCGGCCAGATCATCCACATGCGAGCCTTATCGCTGGACACGGACACGCTGCAGCCAGCGACGGGACGATCAATCGCGTTTGCCGTTCGAGACGCCAAAGGCAACAAGGTCTTTGGGAAATCAGCGACCACGACTGACTTTGGCATCGCGGCGGCTGACTTCAAACTGGCATCCCAGGTGAACGAAGGCAGCTACACGATCGCCGTCACAATCGGCGACACAACATCCGAACGAAACGTCTCGGTCGAACGTTATGTCCTGCCGAAATTCAAAGTGGGTCTTGCCGCTGATCGAGGGTTCTACGCTCCGCGAGACATCGTCGATTTGACGCTCGATTCCAATTACACGTTTGGCAAACCCGTGCCCGGCGCCAAAGTGACGATTCGTGCCGATGAGTTCATCGAAAAGTTTCGAACGTTCCGGACGATCCAGGGAACGACCGACGCCGACGGCCGATTCTCGGCGCAGCTCGCGCTCAAGGAAGCGTTTGTCGGTCAGCCTCTTAATAAGGGCGACGCATTCGTCCGGCTGGTTGCCGAAGTCACTGACGCAACCGGAGAAACTCAACAGCAAACGCTGAAAGTCATCGTCACGGATTCGCCCATTCGAATTGAAGTGTTCCCCGAAAGCGGCGAACTGGTTCAGAACGTCGAGAACCGACTTTACATCGTGACGACTCGCCCGGACGGATCGCCGTTGCCGGCCGTCGTTGAAACGGGACGCGGAGTGAAGATCGAAACGAACGAAGTGGGCATCGGCAAGCTGAAACTCACTCCAACACGAACCGACATGAAGCTGACGCTGACCGCTCGTGACCCAGTCACCGGCGCCGAAAGTCGAGCGGTTCGTCAACTGCGAGTCGACCAGCGGCTGGACGGACTGCTCCTGAGAACTGATCGAGCTGTTTATCGTCAGGGGGAAACCGCGAATCTGACCGTGCTGTCAGCGTCGCGTGCTCGACGAGTGTTTGTCGACGCTGTTCGAAATGGCCGAACGGTTACGTCGACATCGATCGAGTTGTCTGACCGAACGGGCTCGCACGCGTTTGATTTGCCCGCGGACCTGGCAGGAAGCATCCAGCTTCAGGCGTACGCAATCCTTGAAGACGGCGAAATCGTCCGTGACACAAAACTGATCCAGGTACACCGAGCCGATCAATTGCAGATCGAAGCAACGCTGGACGCCGAAACGTACAAGCCAGCGGAGAAGGCGTTGATTAAGTTTCTCGTTACCTCGAAGAATGGTGACCCCGTCGCGGCTGCTCTCAGTCTGGCTGCGGTGGACGAAGCCGTGTTCGCGATGAACGACGCGCGACCGGGACTGGAAGAAATGTATTTCCTGGTTCAGGAAGAGATTCTCAAACCTCGCTACCAGTTCGTGACTCAACCACATTCCGACTTTGCATCAGCTCCCGCAGAACAGCCGGACCGCGAGCTTGAAGAAGCCAACGTGATTCGGTTCTCCGCAGCCGAGGGAACGGGCGAAGCCGCTCCGAACACAACCACGGGCGTTGCCTTTGCTGAAAGACAGCAACAGGTACTGGAGACCCGATTGGAGAACTGGCGATTCAGAATGGGCCTGCTGGGTGCCGTCCCATTCTGGTGTTTCATGGTGTTTTCGGTGACGTTTCTGATCTACGGAGTGTCACGCGTTCGGTTCAAGTCTGCTATCAGAGTGGAACGACCAGCCGTCCAGCAATTTCGATCACTCATGCGGATCTACTTCTGGACGCTGGTTGGACTGATCGGCGGCCTTCCACTTCTGGTGTTGTTCCTGGCTTCGATGAACTTTCAACCGTCGGTGGTATTCTGGATCGTTCTGATTTACAGCCTCTCTGGCATGGTGCCTTTGGTCGGGCTGACCGCAACCCTGCGAGTACTCACACATACACAGCGCCAGACACCGCTGTTCCGAAAAATGGTCTGGGGGATCCCCGCAATCTATCTCCTGGCCGTCGTGACGTTTGTCGGCTCTTTGTGGGCCAGCGAAATTGACCGAGCCATCGTCGCGAGTGACGTCTTGACTCAACGACTCTTTATCGTGGTCGCGATGATGCTTGCCGGTACGGGCGTTGTTGGCTTCCTGCGTAAGACACTGAGCGAATCGCGAACGATTCGTCGCAACGTCGTTTCGTTGGTCGTCGGACAGGCAGTGCTGTTCGTCCCGATTTTTGTACTGAGCATCTCGGTGGGACCATCGCGGGCTCGTGAAGCTGCCAGGCGGAATTTTGCCGAGGCTGGAGGCCCACGTGCAAATTTCGCGGCCCCCGGAGGAATTGACGACAGATTCTGGGACATGAAAGATTTCGAAGCGGACGGAATTATGGAAGGAGAGATGCTGCAGGCTGAGATGACCTTGTCCCTGGTTGTTGCAGAAGATTCGAAGGGGCTGGATGACCAGCCCACCGCTCCGCGTGTGCGTCGATTCTTCCCGGAAACTCTGCTCTGGCAACCGCAGTTACTGACCGACGAGTCGGGCAACGCTCAGCTTGAACTGTCACTGGCCGATTCAATGACGACGTGGCGTCTGGCGGGAAGTGCCGTCTCGAAGAGCGGGCAACTCGGTTCGTTCGAACAAGGTATCCGAGTCTTCCAGGACTTTTTCATCGATATCGATTTTCCGGCCGAGCTGACTCAGAACGACGAAGTCACCGTTCCCATCGCCGTGTTCAATTACCTCGACGAAGCACAGACGATCAAGCTGGAAGCCTCTCAGGAAGACTGGTTTGAACTGGTCGACGACAACGCTCAGAAGTCAATCTCGGCTCTGCCGGAAACAGCGATGAAAGCTTCGTACCGCATCCGTGTTCTGAAGCCGGGTCGGCACGCTCTGACGGTAACGGCCATCGGCTCGAAACTTTCTGACGCCGTCGAGCGATCAGTGCGAGTCGTCCCGGATGGAACTCGCATCGAGCAGGTTGTTAATTCGAAACTCAATCAGGCGGTTCGCGAAACGATCACAATTCCGGCCGACGCGATCGAAGGCGGCAGCGACCTGTTTGTCAAAGTTTACCCCGGTGCTTTCAGCCAGGTGCTGGAAGGAATGGATTCAATCTTCCGCATGCCGAATGGCTGCTTCGAACAGACTTCTTCCACAACTTATCCCAACGTTCTCGTGCTGAACTATCTTCGCGAAACCGGGCAGCCGAAGCCGGAAATCGAAATGAAGGCACTTGAATTCATCAACGCCGGTTATCAGCGGTTGCTTTCGTACGAAGTCGACGGCGGCGGGTTCGAGTGGTTCGGCAGCCCACCCGCGCACAACATTCTGACGGCCTACGGGTTGATGGAATTTGTCGACATGGCGAAGGTCTTTGAAATCGATCCGGACGTGGTGACTCGAACGCGAGCCTGGTTGCTGACTCGACGTGAAGCGAACGGAAGCTGGGTTCCATCATCTGGAGGCATCGCCGAGGGAGCGATCAACAATTTCCGATCACCCGATGCCGTTCTGCGAGCGACGGCCTACATCACGTGGGCGATCGCCCAGACTGGCGACCTCAGTGGTTTAGAAGCCAGCCTCGCATTCCTCGAGAACGGAGTGGCGGAAGAATCCGACCCGTACACTCTGGCTTTGATCGCGAACGCGTTCGTCTCGGCCGATCGAGTAGACGACGCTTTGGAAGTCATCGGCCGAATCGACGACGTGGCCACCGAAAAGGACGAGTTCCTGTTCTGGAATTCGGCGGGAGAAGGCGTCACCTACGGCCGCGGCGCCTCATTCGACGTCGAAACGACCGCTCTCGTCGTGCAGGCAATGCTGCGAACACAATCGCACGCGGAATCCGCGCAGAAGGCACTCGACTGGTTGATCTCGAAACGCGATGGCAGCGGAACGTGGTATTCGACTCAGGCCACGATTCAGGCAATGCGTGCTCTTCTGCTGGCAGCGACTTCGTCAGTCGGTGCGGAGACGAATGTGACCGTCACGATTACGGCCAATGGTCAGACGGTTGCGCCTTTGAAGATCACCGAGGAAAACTCCGACGTCTTCCATCTGATCAGCCTGACGGAATTCGTCCGCGACGGAGAGAACGAAGTGGCACTTCGAATCGACGGCGAAGCAAGTCTTGCCTGCCAGATCGTGGGAATTCACTACGACCCGCGAACGGCTGAACCCGCCACTTCAACCCCCGTGCTGCAAATCGAGACCGACTACAGCACACAGCAACTCGCCACGGACGACCTGCTCAAAGTGCGTGTAACGCTGAAGTATCACCGACCGGAACGAGCACCGATGACGCTGGTTGATCTGGGCATCCCACCCGGCTTTGACGTCGAACTGGAATCGTTTCAACGGCTGGTCAGTTCGGGATTGATTCGCCGATTCGAACCGAAGGGACGCCAGGTGACGCTGTATTTCGACAGTATTCCCGGCGACGGCGTTCCGACCGTCTTTGAATACTCGCTCCGAGCGAAGTTTCCGGTCAAAGCTCAGGCTCCCGCTTCCGTCGCTTACCAGTACTACGAACCCGAGATTCGCGACGAGTCAAAACCCGTCCTGCTAACCGTCCAGTAAGCTCGTGGCCGAACGACCTGTCACCACTCCGGCACCAACAACCGTCAATCGGTGAATCGAAGCCGGTCGAATTGACAGGTTCCGAGTTTGTTACGCAAAAATTGAATGACGAAAAAAGGACTCATGGCGATTTGCCATGAGTCCTTCGCTAACCGAAGTACGGGAGGGGGGACTTGAACCCCCACGTCCTAAGGACACTAGATCCTAAATCTAGCGCGTCTGCCAATTCCGCCACTCCCGCGTACGCGAATCGGTGCGTAGGTTACGTTTCAGCCTGACCGACGACAACCACATCGACATCGGTAATTGAGTTGGAACTCTTGACCGCTTTTTGTCGGAAACTGACGCCAAATATTTGACCGTCAACATCGCGACGGGCACGACACTCGTCCGTCAGCCGACCGAAACGCGATGTCATGTCCCGAAAATAATCGGCAGCATGCGGACGATGTTTCGGGCGTCGTCGATGCCTCGATGCGGTTGTCCTTCGAAAGTCAGGTTGTGCTTTCTGAGAGCCTCTCCGAAACCCTGGCCTCGCTTTAGACCGTACCGATCGGAGTAACGCTTCTTCAGATTGACATGTCGGTTTCCGAACGGCCACTCGACGTTGTGGAATGCGCAGTCCCGCTCGAATTGCCGGCGGTCGAACTCGCCCCACGAGCAGAAAACGGCGTCGGGAAAATTCGTCATCCAGGCGGTCAGTTGGGACATTGCCTCGGCAACGCCAACGGCGGCGGCAACGTCAGCCTGCACGATCCCGGTCAGCTCACGGCAGAATGTGGTCAGTGTGGGATGCCTGACGGGCCGGACAAATTTCTGAAACTCATCGACCGGCTCAAGTGATTTTTCGTCGACGATGACAGCGCCGATTTCGATGATCTCCATTTCTTCGCGGGGAAACTGACCGTCGTTACAGCACGTTGCTTCGAGGTCGATGACCAGCCAGAAGTCGGATGTAGCTTGAGGGATTTCGGACATGAATCTTGCGATCGTGATTTCGTGACGCCGGCCGGCGAATCTGCAGCTGGGTGATCGCCGCTTTGTAAGACTTCTACGCTGCGCAACGATGGCCTCTGTTGGCTCTGCCGATCTCACCTGTCGAGGCCAATGTATCGACTGTACCGGTTCTTCGCTCGCCGCAACCAGGTGCCGACTATTGCGAGGTCGCAGATCCGGCAAACACCTCACGGGTCGCCCCGTTTCCGCCTGATCGCCGAATCTAAATCAATGCCGTTCCAGTCGTGGCGTGCTAAGTAACGATGGTGAGAGTACGCGGGTCCGCCAATCGGCCCCCTCTCCCTTCATCCGTCCCGCGACTTCAGCACGGGCCTTCGTCCATGTCAGAATCCACACCTCGACCACACTTCGCTGGCGAACCTTCTTCGCCGGACAGTGAACTGGAAACTTCGGTTCGCAGCAGCCTGCAGAAGACCGGTTATCACCAGCTTCGTCGTCTGGACATTGTCGTCGAAGACGGCCAGGTAAAACTGAGCGGCCGGTTGCCGCAGTTCTACCTGCTGCAACTCGCTCAGCAGGCCGTGATGAAAACTAAGGGCGTATTGAACGTCGACAACGGGATCGAAATCGTCCGGGCCTAATTCAGCTCTCCAGGCGATCAGCCATCTGGATCGAAGCGAACCTCTACGCCAGAAGCTTGTCGACCACGCTTCCTGGTTGACCATCAAGCAGCGTCTGCTCTCGACCGTTCCGTTTGTAAGTCAGCTCCGGAGCGTCGATACCAAACAGGTGAAGCAGCGTCGCGTGAATGTCGTAATGATTGACGACGTCGTCGACGGCGTGGTGCCCCCACTCGTCAGTCGTGCCGTGAACGTGGCCGGCTTTGAAGCCTCCACCGGCGTACCAGTGCGAGAATCCGTAGGTGTTATGGTCTCGCCCGATCTTCGCCGGACCGGCGTCATTCTGAATGACCGGCAGGCGGCCCATTTCACCGCCCCATTGAACGACGGTCGAGTCCAGCATCCCAAGCTGTTTCAAATCCGCGACCAGCGCCGCCGAGCCCTTGTCGACCTTCTTACATGCCGACGGGAGTGCGCTGCGAATTGAACCGTGGCTGTCCCACAACTGATTCTGCGTGAAGACCTGCACGAAGCGAACTCCACGTTCAACAAGCCGCCGAGCGATCAGACACCGACTGCCGTACTCGGCCGTCGTCCCACCGTCGAGCATTCCATACATCTGCTGAACAGACTTTGATTCCTTAGCCAGGTCCATCGCTTCGGCAGCCGCCGTCTGCATGCGTGCGGCGAGTTCATAACTCTGAATTCTCGCTTCCAGATCGAGTTGTCCCGTCCGCCGCTCAAGATGCCGATCGTTCAACTTTTCCAGAAACGCCAGCGATCGTTC
>Ga0316208_1002337_pt1 | contig 15540 bp, 13 predicted proteins | sample 3monopyrite_MG_FD_204944 | JGI IMG/M metagenome (GOLD analysis project Ga0316208, IMG submission 204944) | Microbial mat bacterial communities from mineral coupon in-situ incubated in ocean water Damariscotta River, Maine, United States -... | ecosystem: Environmental > Aquatic > Marine >... | reverse complement strand
CAGGAACACCACCAAGAGTAGATGGAAGATCTTTGGATTATTTTAAAATGGTTGAGCAGCCAGGTGATGAAAACCCGCAGAAGTTTTCTTATTTAGACACAACGAAAGTATTAGAAGAACAACGCTCTTGTTACATGACATATACAAGCGAGCAGGTTCACGATTTTTTGCGAGAAGGTTTTGATCGTTCGCCAATGTTTAATGGTAGAATTAAAAGTGTTGGACCAAGATACTGTCCGTCTATTGAAGATAAGATTAATCGATTTGCTGATAAAGATAGACATCAATTGTTTGTTGAACCAGAAGGATGGAATACATGTGAGGTTTACGTCAATGGATTCTCAACATCACTTCCTGAAGATGTGCAGTTTAAAGCATTGCGTTCTGTTGTCGGTTTCGAAAATGTTAAATTCTTCAGACCAGGTTATGCAATAGAATACGATTATTTTCCACCAACTCAATTAATGCACACGCTAGAAACTAAGTTGGTACAAGGTTTATATTTTGCTGGTCAGATTAATGGAACTACGGGTTACGAAGAAGCAGCCTCTCAAGGCTTAATGGCTGGAATAAATACCAGTTTAAAAGTTCAAGAAAAAGAAGCTTTCACTTTGCAAAGAGATGAGGCCTATATAGGTGTCTTAATAGATGATTTAATTACAAAAGGAACTGAAGAGCCTTATCGCATGTTTACATCGCGAGCAGAATATAGAACGCTTTTAAGGCAAGATAATGCTGATTTTAGATTAACTCTAAAAGGATATAAAATAGGTTTAGCTTCTGAAAAGCGCTTAAGGCGTATGCAAGAAAAGGAATCTAAATCTGACGCATTCGTTCAATTTTTCAAGGATACAAGTGTAAAACCAGAAGAAGCAAACTTGGTTTTAGAAGCTAAGAATTCATCACCAGTAAAACAACAAGATAAGATGTTTAAGCTGTTTGCAAGGCCTAATATCACTATTGATGATGTAAGAAAATTTGAAGCTGTTGAGAACTATATCCAGACTAACAATCTGGACTTAGAGGTTTTAGAGCAAACCGAAATTCAGGTAAAATATGCTGGTTATATTGAGAAGGAAAAGAACAATGCAGATAAATTGAATAGGCTTGAAAATTTAAAAATCCCAGCTGGTTTCGATTACACAAAATTGAAGTCCATGAGTATTGAAGCTAGACAAAAGTTAACTAATATTCAACCTGTAACTATATCACAAGCCTCTAGAATTAGTGGAGTTTCACCAAATGATGTTTCTGTTTTATTAGTGTATCTAGGAAGATAAATCGTAATGTTCCACGTGAAACAATTCAATTTAATCACAAAACTCTTGTCATTCTTAACCGAGTTTAGAATCTAGTTTAATATGAATAACAAGCCAGTACATCTAACTGTAAAAGACCATTCCGTTTCGGGTGAAGACTACCAATTAATATACAATAAGGAATTAGATATGTTGGAAACATTCCCTAAACCTAAAGCGGAAAAATTATCTAACTATTATAAAAGTGAAGACTACATTTCTCATACCAACACCAAACGAAATCTGTTAGAATACGTTTATCATTCTGTTAGAAAAATTGCTTTAAAACGGAAATTAAAATTGATTAATTCGTTTAACTCGCAAGAAAAAAATCTTTTAGACATTGGTTGTGGTACAGGTGATTTTTTAGAAACGGCTTTAAAAGACAATTGGATTATTACAGGAATTGAACCAGATGAAAGTGCAAGAGAAATCGCAAACTCAAAAACAAACAATTCTGTTTATAAAACAGAACATTTAGCAAAACTAAAACCAAATAGTTTTGATGTAATTACGCTATGGCATGTTCTAGAACATTTACCAAATTTAGAAATGCATACAGCGTTATTTAAATCACTTTTAAAACCAAATGGGACTTTAGTTATTGCGGTTCCTAATTTTAAAAGTTACGACGCGCAGCATTACAAAAACTTTTGGGCAGCTTATGATGTGCCAAGACACCTTTGGCATTTTTCGAGAACATCTATTTCAGAATTATTTAATAGGGAAAACTTAAAATTGGTAAAAACCTTGCCAATGATTTTTGATGCTTATTATGTGAGCTTACTTTCTGAAAAATATAAATCAGGGTTCATGAATCCATTCAAAGGATTTTGGGTTGGTTTTAAATCAAATCGAAAGGCAAGACGATCAAAGGAGTATTCATCACACATTTACATCTTAAAAAGCTATAATTCTTAATTTAAAAAGTGTTGCTTCACTATTTATTTAATGATTAAGCAAAATAACTAAGAAAAAAGATATGCGCTTAAATCGCTTTATTTGAATTTATTCTCTATTGGTTTAGTGAATAGCGAAGGGCTTCATCATAGACATTACCAATAATTAAAAAAATTAGCAAATCAAAGCTTAACTTTTTTACATTTGCAAAAATTTAATTTTAAAATAAAAATTGTTACTAATTATTAAATAATAAAAATGTTATGAATAAAAAAATAGTTGTTGCCTTAGTTATTTTAGTTGCTTTTGCATCTTGTACACAACCTGAGAAAACTGGTTTTATAAATAACTCTGAACTTATTAATGAATATCAAGGAAAAAAAGATATTGAAGATAAATATAAACTCAGAGACGAAGTGTCTAAAAGAAAAAGCGATAGTCTCGGGCAAGCTTATCAAATAGAAGTAATGGGTTTACAGCAAAAAATAGCAAAAATGTCTGAAAAGCAACAGCAAGCTGCTGCACAACCATTTCAGCAAAAATGGCAACTTATTGAGCAGCAAATGAAATCTGAACAACAGAAGTTTCAAAAAGATTTTCAAACGGAAATTGATTCTTCTATTATTGAAGTTGCTGATTTTGTGAAGGGCTATGCTAAAAAGAATGGCTATACTTATATTTTTGGGACTAGTGATATTTCTAGAAGTGTAATGTACGGAGATGAAACCAAGGATTTAACAAAAGACATTCTAGAAGCGCTTAACATATCTTATAAAGAGTAAGAATAGGTATAAACATTACACTTATTTATTTCACTGAATTTAAAGCTGAGCTTATGCTTGGCTTTTTTTATGCAATAAACGCGTCAATTTTATAGATAAATCTGTAAGAATAATCTTAGAGTTGCCATTGCGTTCAATGTGATAGATAGCATCTTGTAATTCATCTGATATCTCTAAAATATTAGAATCGTGAACAAAAGGCGCAAACTTTTCAAGTTTAAAGTTTTCGGATTTAGGCTCTAAATAGACAAGGTCGTTTGCCTTATAATTCAGAAGTAGCGCTTGCCTAAAATAGTTCAAACAAAAGCTTAAAAATTTCTTTTGAGTCTCACGTCCAGTTTTAGCAATTTCTTCAGACCATGAAATTAAATCGTGAATAGCACTTTTATTACCTTTAGCTTTAAAGGCAGAACGTACCCAAAGTATAAACCATTTTTCAAACTGAATATCTTCACTATCCTGATAAATTAAATCACAAGCCTTATTATAATTACCATTAGCCTGATGCGCAATTTTGGTAGCAACAGAGGTTTCGATATGATAGTTTTTCACCAAAGCTTCTGCAATAGCATCTTCCGCCAAAGGCGGGAAATGTAATACCTGACAGCGAGATCTAATCGTGCCAATGATTTGCTCCTCATCTTCAGCAATAAGAATAAAAATAGTTTTTTCTGGTGGCTCTTCAATTAATTTTAAAAGCTTGTTAGCAGCTGGTGTATTCATTTTTTCAGCCATCCAAATAACCATTACTTTATATCCGCCTTCATAAGATTTAAGCGCTAACGATTTTACAATTTGTAAAGCCTCATCAACCCCAATCTGACCCTGTTTATTGTCTACACCTAAAAGTTTATACCAATCAAAGAGGTTACCATAAGGTTGTTGGTCTATAAGCTGTCTCCATTCTTCTAAATAAAAATTTGAAACAGGTTTGCTTTTTACTTTATCGCTTGTTGTAACAGGGAATGCAAAATGAAGATCGGGATGCGAAACGTTTTTAAATTTTAAATTACAAGAATCATTACCACCTGTATTTTCTCCATTTGTATTGCTGCACAAAATATATTGCGCATAGGCTAAAGCCATTGGTAGTGTGCCAGAACCCTCTGGACCAACAAATAATTGTGCATGTGCAATTCTACCAGCATCGACGCTTGTAGTAAGGTGGTTTTTTATATGTTTTTGACCTAAAACTTCAGAAAATAACATAAAGCAAAACTATGTAATTTTTTTATCCTTTCTAATCTTTATATTTGTCTTTCAAATTTTAAAAAATGAAGACTTTAAACGATTTCAATTTTGAAAATAAAAAAGCATTAATTCGAGTAGATTTTAATGTGCCATTAAATGATAATTTCGAAGTTACTGACGCAACCAGGATAGTCTCTGCAAAACCTACAATTATAAAGATCTTGGAAGATGGTGGTAGCTGTGTATTAATGTCGCATTTGGGTCGCCCAAAAGGCGTACAAGATGAATTTTCGTTAAAGCATATTGTTAATAAAATCGAAGATATTTTAGGTGTTGAAGTAAAGTTTGCAAGTGATTGTGTTGGAGATGAAGCAGAAGAAATGGCTGATGCTTTAGAACCTGGTGAAATCTTATTACTCGAAAATTTACGTTTTCATGAAGAAGAAAAACAAGGAGATAGAGCTTTTGCAAAGCTATTATCTAAGTTGGGAGACATCTATGTGAATGATGCTTTTGGTACTGCGCATAGAGCGCATGCATCTACAACAATCGTAGCAGAGTTTTTTCCTGAAGCAAAATGCTTCGGAATTTTATTAGCCAAAGAAATTGAAAGTATTAAAAAGGTGATGGAAGATGGGGAAAAGCCTGTTTTAGCAATACTTGGTGGTGCAAAAGTATCTTCGAAAATCACAGTAATTGAAAACATATTAGATAAGGTTGACCATCTTATTATTGGAGGCGGAATGACATTTACTTTTGTTAAAGCACAAGGTGGATCCATTGGCGAATCGATTTGTGAAGATGATAAAATGGAATTAGCTTTAGATATAATGAAGCAAGCTGAAGACAAAGGTGTTAAAATTCATATTCCTGTAGATGTCATTGCTGCAGATGCTTTTAGTAATGATGCAAATACTCAAATTGTAGATGTAAATCATATTCCTGATGGATGGCAAGGCTTAGATGCTGGCCCTAAATCCATAGAAATTTTTGATAAGGTTGTAAACGAATGTAAAACGATCCTTTGGAACGGTCCTCTTGGAGTTTTTGAAATGGAAAGTTTTGCAAATGGAACTATAGCTCTAGGAGACTCTATAGCAAATTCGACTAAAAACGGAGCTTTTTCTCTTGTTGGTGGTGGAGATTCAGTTGCAGCAGTGAAACAATTTGGTTTTGAACATAAAGTGAGCTACGTAAGCACAGGTGGTGGAGCGATGCTTGAAAGTTTAGAGGGTAAAACTTTACCAGGTATTGCGGCTATACTAGACTAAAACTCTTAAAAACACTAATTTAGACCAATTAGCGTTACCTCTAATACATCAAATTTGTAACTATGACCATTAAAATATTTTTATCGGCTTACTTTTGTGTGGTTACGATATTTGGGTTTTCTCAGACTAAAACAGACAGTATTGTTAAAGCTGAGACTATTGTTATTAAGACTAATGATTCTCTTATTGACGGAAAACTTATTACTCCACAAAAGATAATTCTGGCAGTTGTGGATTCTTTGGGCATTAAGAGCCTTCAAGATTTACCTGAAGCAGCAGAATTAGAAGAAAAATGGCTTGAAGAACTTTATAGCACCTCGCTTTTTGATACCATTTATAAGTCTGTTACAGAACTCAAATATGATCCTGTAGATTACCCTGAGCTTTCTACAGACACTTTAAAAGCAAGATTGAAACGCTTAAATGCCAGAACACCTTTTAATGTAGAATACAATCCATCATTAGAAAATGTTATAAAAAATTACCTCAAACACAGACGAACCTCTATGGAACGTTTAATGGGTTTGAGTCATTTTTATTTCCCAATGTTTGAGCAAGAGTTTGACAATTACAATATTCCTCTAGAGATGAAATATCTGTCTATTGTAGAATCTGCCTTAAAACCAAGAGCCAGATCTAGAGTAGGCGCAACAGGCCTATGGCAATTTATGTTTGCGACGGGTAAAGAATATAAATTAGACGTAAGCAGTTATGTAGATGAGCGCAGTGATCCAATAAAATCTACCACTGCAGCAGCACAATATTTATCGCGCTTGTACAGAATTTTTGGTGATTGGGATTTAGCATTAGCAGCTTATAACTCAGGACCAGGAAATGTAAACAAAGCGATTAGGCGGTCTGGCGGTTATAAAAATTACTGGAACATACGCCAGAATCTTCCTAGAGAGACAGCAGGTTATGTGCCTGCGTTTTTAGCGACTATGTATATCTTTGAATTTGCAGAAGAACATGGTTTTAAACCAGAGCGACCAGCATTTCAACATATTCAAACCGATACTATACACGTAAAGCAAATGATTACCCTAGATCAGGTTGCAGAAACTACAGGGGTAAATATTGAAGAATTACAGTTTCTAAACCCATCTTATAAATTAGATATTATCCCTAAAGTAGAAGGGAAGACATACGTATTAAGATTGCCTAGAGAAGCTGTTGGTGTTTTTACCGCGAATGAAGATGAAATTTATGCTTTTGCAAAAGCAGAATTTAATAAGCGAGAAAAACCATTACCACAACTTTTTAATGCAGATACAAAAGTAAGATATCGTGTAAAAAATGGGGATTATTTAGGGAAAATTGCAAGAAAATATGGAGTAAGAGTTAGCCAAATTAAACGTTGGAATGGTCTTAGGAGCAATAACCTAAAAATAGGACAAAGATTAACGATTTACCCTAGAAATCCAAGCGGTTCAACTAAAACTCAGCACATAAGCAAAACAGTTAGCAAAGCAGGCAAAAAGACTTATAAAGTAAAATCTGGTGATTCACTTTGGAGTATTGCTCAAAAATTTTCTGGGGTTTCTGTTCAAAATATTAAAGATTGGAACGGTATTGGTAGCAACAAACTAAAAATAGGAATGACACTAGTGGTGTCAAAATAAATGAACAGACAAAAACCTAAATTTATGAAAACTTTATATACGGTATTATTATGTGTTTTTTTAATGGCATGTGGAGAAACAAAAGAGGGTGATAATAAAATATATCTTCCGGCATCTAATGGAAATTTAAATAGCATTTCTGTAGTAGTTGATAATCAACTATGGGAAGGTAATGTTGGTGAAAGCATCAGAGACATTTTTGCAGCACCATTAAATGGTTTACCTTCAGACGAACCACTATTTAGCATGCGACAAATTCCACCACAGATTTTTGATGGCTTTACAACACGAAGCAGAATTGTACTTAAAATTGAAAAAGGAAATTTAGAAGCCAAAACAAAAATTGTAAATGAAGCTTTTGCAAAACCACAAACCGTTGCTGTTGTTGGCGGTAAGACCAATAAAGATATTATTACCCAGTTAAAAGAAAATAGAGACAAAATAATTGATGCTTTTAATAAAGAAGAAGTTAAGGAGAAGCAAAGACGAATAAAATTATCTTTATTAGCTGATGAAAAGATGGAAAATAAATTGGGTTTTACCATCAATATTCCCTCTGCTTATAAAATTAGTAAAGCCAGTGATGATTTTTTCTGGATTAGAAAAAACCTTAGTAATTCTAAGACCATAGAGCTTATGATATACGAGGTACCTTTAGAAACCCTTTCTAAGGGAGATAGCACAATCATTGATATTATTGAGATGAGAAATAAGATTACAAAATCAAAAATCCCTGGTGAAGATGGTATTTATATGGCTGTTGAAGATGCTTATGCGCCTGCTTTATTTAATACAATAATTGACAACAAACCAGCTTATGAGGTAAGAGGTATTTGGGAAATGATTGGTTATACCATGGCTGGACCATTTATAACTTATATCATTGAAGATAAAATTAATAATCGCTATTTAGTAGCAGATGGCTATGTGTATGCGCCTTCATTAGAAAAGCGAGGTTATGTTTTTGAGCTAGAGTCAATTATTAAATCCATAACTATAAAATAACAAAAAGCCTACTTTTAAAGTAGGCTTTTTGTTATTTTTTCTCAAAAAGATTTTATTCTTTTTCTTTGCTATCAGCTGTATCGTCTTTACTTGCGTCTTTAAATTCCTTAATTCCGCTACCTAAACCTCGCATTAATTCGGGAATCTTTTTTCCTCCAAAAAGCAATAGAACAACTACTACTATAAGGATTATCTGAGGCGCACCAATTGCTAATGGAACAATATTTAAACTCATAATTTTTAATTTAGACCACAAAGTTAGTAATTATAGTTTAATAATGGCGTTGTAAAGTCAACTTTAGGACTTTATCATTATGCTATTTCACTATTTTAACTAATTTTGTTTTGATGGCAAAAGAGAAAAAAAAGAAAAAGAAATTTGCTAAAAAGCTACTTCATAAGTACCGTTTAGTTATTTTAAATGAAGATACTTTCGAAGAGCGTTTTGCAATAAAATTGACGCGTCTTAATGTCTTTATACTGACATCAATTTCCGCAATCTGCCTTGTAGTCTTAACTATTTTGCTAATTGCATACACTCCATTAAGAGAATATATACCAGGTTATTCTTCAGCAAAATTAAAGAAGGAGGCTTCATTATTGAATTACAAGACAGACTCGTTGGTTAAAGAATTAGAATTGAACAAACGTTATTATGCCTCAATAAGAAAAGTATTAACAGGAGATGTTTCTACAGTAGATTTTAACAGGGATTCTATAATAGCCGCCGCACAGAATGACATTGATATTTTCCAAGTTACTACCAATAAAGAAGATTCCTTGCTTAGAGAAAAAGTAGAAAAAGAGGATAAGTATAATCTTTTTGAATTCTCTGGAGATAAGTCTAATTATGTGTTATTCCCACCAGTTAATGGAACGATTTCAGATGGATATAATATAGAAGAAAAGCACTTTGCAGTAGATGTTGTTGTTACTACAAACACACCTGTAAAGGCAACTGCAGATGGAACGGTGATATTTGCGGAATGGACCGTAGAAACAGGTTATGTAGTAATCATTGAGCACAACCAAGAATTGATTTCTGTTTACAAGCATAATTCAGCCATAACAAAATCTCAAGGAGATTTAGTGAAGGCTGGTGAAGTGATAGCTATGTCTGGTAATTCAGGGGAATTAACCACTGGCCCACATTTACATTTTGAACTTTGGAGCAAGGGATATCCCGTAAACCCAACTAATTTTATTGATTTTCAGTAATGCCATCAATTAAAGCCGCACTTTCTAAACCTTTTGCAAAATATATTGCTAAGCGAATTAAAAAATGGTCTTCCAAGCCTATTGAAACGCAGCAAAATGTATTTAAACACCTTCTTGCTGAAGCTTCAAACACAGTTTTTGGTAAAGATCATGGTTTTAGAGAAATTCAATCTTACGAAGATTTTAAGGAGAATGTTCCTATTCGAGATTATGAAGAATTGAAACCTTATGTAGAACGTGTTGTTGCGGGAGAAAAAGATATCCTATGGAGAGGAAAACCGATTTACTTTGCTAAAACCTCGGGCACTACTTCTGGAGCAAAATATATTCCGATTACAAAAGAAAGTATGCCAACTCATGCAGAAGCGGCTAGAAATGCAATTTTGCTGTATATTCATGAAACAGGAAATTCGAAATTTGTAGATGGTAAAATGATTTTTCTTCAAGGAAGCCCAATTTTAGAAGAGAAAAATGGCATTAAGTTAGGACGATTATCAGGTATTGTAGCGCATTATGTACCAAAATACCTTCAAAAAAATAGAATGCCAAGTTTAGAAACCAATTGTATTGACGATTGGGAAACTAAAGTTGAAGCTATTGTAGAAGAAACTATAAATGAGGATATGACGATTATTTCTGGAATTCCATCTTGGGTTCAGATGTATTTCGAAAAGCTGATGCAAAAAACAGATAAGAAGGTTGGTGATATTTTTAAGAATTTCAACCTCTTCATTTTTGGTGGTGTAAACTACGAGCCTTATCGTGCTAAATTCGAAAATCTAATAGGTAGAAAAGTAGATAGTATAGAACTATATCCTGCTAGTGAGGGCTTTTTCGCATTTCAAGATAAGCAAGGTGAAAAAGGCATGTTGCTTCAATTAAATTCTGGTATTTTTTATGAATTTGTAGAAGCAGAGCATTTTTTCGAAAGTAACCCAAGACGTATTACTATTGCAGATGTAAAGCTAGGTGTCAACTATGTGATGGTTATTTCTACAACAGCAGGTCTTTGGGCATACAATATTGGAGATACCGTAGAGTTTACATCATTAAAGCCCTATAGACTCATAGTTAGTGGTAGACTAAAACATTTTATTTCAGCATTTGGAGAACATATTATAGGTAAGGAAGTAGAGCAAGCATTGAGAGATGCTACAGAAAACACATCTATTTCCGTGAATGAATTTACAGTTGCACCACAAATAAGCCCTAATGAAGGTTTACCATATCATGAATGGTTTATTGAGTTTGAGAACGAACCCAAAAATGCGCAAGACTTCATAGAAGTTCTCGAGCAATCATTACAACAACAAAACAGCTATTATTTAGATTTAATTGAAGGCAAAGTATTAAGATCCTTGAAGGTCACAAAAATCAAAAAAGACGGTTTTCAAACCTATATGAAATCCATTGGAAAATTAGGTGGGCAAAATAAAATCCCTAGATTATCTAATGATAGAAAAATTGCTAACCAACTGTATCAACTCAATTTAACGAAATAACGCTATATTTGCAGGTTAAAATAGCCTATGAGTACAACTAATAAAAAACACGAAAGAACAAGAGCTCAAGAAAGCTCAAGCGCAATAGAACGCATGTATATTACAATGCGTCACCTCTTTAATCGTGGGTTTTACAAACCCATGGGAGTTTCAGGAGAAACTTTACGTGAGGCCTTACTTCTATTAAGACCAGAAATTTATGGATCTATTGGTGAAGAAAAAGCAGAGCTAGAAGGCTTGCTTTATGTTGTAGATAGATTACCACAAGGTATAGAGGAATGTACTTTTATAAATCTCACTAGTGATGAAGGTTATGCCAATTCGCACTTTAAGCCAATCATTCCACCAAAAAGAAGGCGTAACTGCTATCGAATTGATGATGAGCAGATGAATATTGAAATCACAAGAGGTCGCTCTGAGATATACGATATATTGACACATCTTACGTTTCTATTTGTTGAATCTCACAAAATAAGTAAGCGTGTTATTATTGACGAAGAAGGAGCAACAGTAAGAGATTGGCAAAAGCTAGAGAAAGCGGTTACTTCAGCCAAAAAATTGACGCAAAAAGAGCGGGAAATCGCTATTACGCATACTGCAAATATCCTTGGTAGAACATTTAATGAGCTAACTGAGGCTTATCCAAAATTTGCGACAGAGAATCAACCAGAACGCTTGTTACAGATTGTTTATTGGCTGGGTAAATTAGCAATAGAGGAAACTGTTAACAACAATAAACGGACGGTAACTTTTAGCCCCGTTTTAAGAGAGCGTTTAGGTCACCATATACATGGAGAAGTTTGGGCAGACACAATTAAATCAGTACTAGATAAAAATGGACTGTTAGAAAGACCAATTCATATCATTAGTGCTAACATGCACAGTGTAATGAATTCTCTATTTGCAAAAGGAACACTTAAAGGAGTAGATGCTAAGAAAGATATTTTCGAAACTTATGAAGCACTTAGTGATTCTAAAAACGGCATCTTACGCAATAAAGTGGAAAAATTTGCGTTGCAAAACGGAATGCTCTATATAAAAGACACTTCGGGTACCAATATCGATGTTCAAATTTTTGACACAGATAAGATAGACTTTTCTAAATCAGAATTCAAGTATTTAGAAGAATACAAGAATAATAAAGCGGTTATATTTGTCATGGATTACGCATTTGGTGAACAAGCTTATGAAACTTTAGATGAGTTTTTAAAGCCAATTAAGGTAGATGATAAGCATGTGCTTTTAGATGTAAAATCTATTTCAATAATGGGTAAGGCAGGTATTTTAGAAGGAGGGAAAGGAGACGTTATGATTCCTTCAGCTCATATTTTTGAGGGTACGGCGGATAATTATCCATTTAAGAATGAACTAAGTAAAAACGATTTATTAGATTGCGGAGTCGATGTTTTTGAAGGTACCATGGTAACCGTTTTGGGTACTTCACTTCAAAATAAAGAGATTTTAAAGTTCTTTAAGAAGTCAACCTGGAATGTTATAGGTTTAGAAATGGAAGGTGCACACTATCAAAAAGCCATACAAGCAGCCTCTAAAGTAAGAGGAAGTATCAATGAAGATGTAAAAGTAAGATATGCATACTATGCAAGTGATAACCCTTTAGAAACAGGAAGTACATTAGCATCTGGTGGATTAGGAACCTCTGGTGTTAAACCAACATACGTTATAACAAAAAAAATACTAGAACAAATATTTAATTCTTAATATATGAGTGAGAAATTACCACAGCAAAATCCAAATGAAGAAATTGATTTAGGACAATTATTTAATGCCATTGGTAGATTGTTTGAGAAAATAGGAGACTTCATAAAATCTATATTCAAAATACTTTTATTGATATTAGAAAAAGTAGGGATTTCAATACTGGTATTAATAAATATAGTTAAGAAGCATTTTTTTAAAATAGTTATTCCATCTATTGCAGTATTTGCATTTTTTATAATAATGGGGAGACTTGCAGTTAAAGAATACAAATCAGATATACTTATAAGTCAAAACTATCAAACAGGAAGATTGTTATATTCTACTATAACGAAATTAAACCTATTAGCGTCTTCAAACGATAGTATAGCATTAAGTAGAGAGTTGGATATCTCCATGCAAACAGCGGCAAAAATAAAAGGGTTTGAAGTAGGGAATTTTATGAACCAGAATCAACTAGAATTAGAATATTATAGTATGTTAGAGGAGAATGATACAATCCTTATTAGTTTAGAAAAACACATTGAGTACAAAGACTTAGAGAATTTCCCTTCACAACAGATAGCTGTTAAATCGAGCTATAAAGATGTATTTAATGAAGACTTGTCTAACGCAATAATTAAAACTTTTGAAAATAACACATATTATAATGAGGAGAGATTAAAAAAACTTAATGAAATAGACGATAGAATAAAAGTTTTAAAAAATTCTTTAAGAAAATCAGAGGAACTTCAAAAGGAGTATGTTAATCTTCTAAAGACATATTATATGTCTGAGGTTTCTGAATCAGATAAAGCCACAGTGAATTTAAACTTAAATAATTCAAAAGAAAAGGTTAACACCAGAGAATTTGACTTATTAAAAAACCAAAGAGAAATTGAACTAGAGATTAATAAATTAAAATCAGCTAGAGTTGGTATCAAAGAAATTGTCAGGGTTCAGAAAGGGTTTAATCAACCAATAAGAGTAAAAAACACCTATAAAAAGTACAGAAATTATGCCACTTTAATAACGTTCTTTATTTTTACTTTAATTTTCCTCTTTAAAGAGTTTAACATAGGGGGATTTATCGAAGAGCACGGAAAGTTAAATAAATTAAAATAGAGAATGTGAAAAAAAAAATTCTAATAACCGGAGGTGCTGGCTTTATTGGTTCTCATGTAGTTAGGTTATTTTTAAACAAATACCCAAACTATGATATCTATAATTTAGATGCTCTCACCTATGCAGGTAATTTAGAAAACCTTACCGATATAGAGAACGTAAAAAATTATACATTTATAAAGGGAGATATTACTGATGAAGTATTTATATATAAGATATTTTCTAAATATAAATTTGATAGTGTAATACATTTAGCAGCAGAGTCTCATGTAGACAGATCAATAACGGATCCTTTGGCTTTTGTGAAAACAAATGTCATTGGTACTATGATTTTATTGAATGCTTTTAAAGATTACTGGAGTTCAAATTTTGAAAATAAATTATTTTACCACATAAGCACAGATGAGGTTTATGGTACTCTTAGTGAAACTGGTTTATTTACCGAAGAAACACCTTATAACCCTAACTCACCATATTCATCATCAAAAGCCAGTTCGGATCATTTTGTGAGGGCTTATGGGGAAACCTATAACCTGCCTTATATTATTTCAAATTGTTCAAATAATTATGGACAAAACCAATTTCCAGAAAAACTGATTCCATTATTTATTAATAATATTATTAATAATAAACCATTACCAGTATATGGTGACGGAAACTATACTCGAGACTGGTTATATGTAAAAGATCACGCAACAGCAATTGACACTATATTTCACAATGGACTAAACAATGAGACTTATAATATAGGAGGGTTTAATGAGTGGAAAAATTTAGATTTAGTTAAATTGCTTTGTGGTCACATGGATGTTAAATTAAAAAGAACACCTAAAAAATCGGAAGCCTTAATCACTTTTGTAAAGGATCGACCGGGTCACGATTTAAGATATGCCATTGATGCGTCTAAAATTAAAAGAGAATTAGGCTGGGAGCCTTCAGTGACTTTCGAAGAAGGATTAAAAATAACAATAGATTGGTATTTAGATAATAATAAATGGTTACAAAATGTTACTAGCGGACTGTACCAAAGTTATTACGAAAAACAATATAGAAAATGAAAGGAATTATACTCGCAGGAGGTTCGGGAACTAGATTACACCCCCTAACACTCGCAGTAAGCAAACAGCTAATGCCTATTTATGATAAGCCAATGATATACTACCCATTGTCAACGCTTATATACTCCGGGATTAGAGAAATTTTAATAATATCTACACCAAAAGATTTACCCTTGTTTAAAGATTTATTAGGAGATGGGATAAAATATGGATGTAGATTTGAGTTTGCTGTTCAACTAGAACCTAAGGGATTAGCAGAAGCATTTATTATTGGCTCTGATTTTATTGGTAAAGATAAAGTGGCTTTAATTTTAGGTGATAATATATTTTATGGTACAGGTTTATCGAAATTATTACAAGCCAACAATAATCCTAATGGAGGAATTATCTACGCATATAGAGTACATGATCCAGAGCGTTATGGAGTAGTTGAGTTTAATAAGTTAGGAAAAGTAATCTCGATAGAAGAAAAACCATTAGAGCCAAAATCTAACTATGCTGTTCCTGGAATTTATTTCTACGATAATAGCGTAGTTGATATAGCAAAAAGTATTACGCCAAGTCATAGAGGTGAATTAGAAATTACTGATATAAACAAAGAGTATCTTAAACAAAATAAATTGAGCGTTAGTATATTAGATCGAGGAACAGCTTGGCTAGATACAGGCACATTTCAATCCTTAATGCAGGCCTCACAATTTGTTGAAGTTATTGAAGAACGGCAAGGTTTAAAAATAGGATCTATAGAAGGAGCGGCTTTTGAAATGGGATATATTGAAGAGGAAGAATTTAAAATATTAGCAAAACCATTAATGAAAAGTGGCTACGGAAAGAATTTATTAGGACTATTGAATCAAAGAATATGAATGTAAC
>Ga0316208_1002333_pt1 | contig 15569 bp, 11 predicted proteins | sample 3monopyrite_MG_FD_204944 | JGI IMG/M metagenome (GOLD analysis project Ga0316208, IMG submission 204944) | Microbial mat bacterial communities from mineral coupon in-situ incubated in ocean water Damariscotta River, Maine, United States -... | ecosystem: Environmental > Aquatic > Marine >... | reverse complement strand
GGACCACAAAGTTGATACTGCGCATGGGGGCGTTGTACCAGACCCGCGCCTCCAACTGAACGGCGCTCGGTCGGGCCGGTTGTCGGAAACTCGCCACAATGGCCTGGGCGTAATTAGCAGCGACCAGCGCCGTGGCGGAGTACGTCCCATCCACCAGCACCTGGACCGCGGGAGTCTCATTGCGCATCAGGGCGGTATGAAAGCGCGACGGGATCACCAGTGCCAGTTTCACTTGGCCCCGTTGCAAGGAATCCTCTACCTCATCAACGGATTTGAAGTCGCTGATCAGACTGAAATAGCCGCTTTGCACAAAACTATCTGTAAGTGCCCGGCTGGCCGGACTCTTGTCCTGATCCAGCACGCCCAGCGCAACGTTTTCCACATCCAAAGATATCGCGTAACCGAACAGAAACAACATTACCAACGGCAACAGCACGGAAACCCCGATCGTTATCGGATCACGAGTGATCTCGCCCGTCTCCTTAGCCGTCACCGCCATCAATCGGCGCCAGTTCATCGGATGGCCTCCGTTACTTCTTCAGACTCTTTTTCCCGCTCGATGTAAGCCATGAAGATGTCTTCCATACTGGCAGATTCCTCCATGGGCAAGGTCGACCGCAAATCCGGGATGCTGCCCACTGCAATCAGGCGACCCTCGTACATCAGACCCAGACGATGGCAGTAGGTCGCCTCTTCGAGGTAATGGGTGGTGACGAATACGGCCATGCCTGTGCTGGCTAGGGACTGGATCAACTGCCAGAATCGCTGACGCGAAACCGGATCGACGCCTGAGGTTGGTTCATCGAGAAACAACACCGCTGGCTTATGCAGAACACTGCACGCCAATGCCAGGCGCTGGCGCAGGGCGCCGGATATTTCTTGCACTTGGCGATCTTCCATACCGCCCAGACCGATCACGTCACTGGCCCAGGCAATGGCCTCCACCCGAGGGGAGCCATCAATGCCATAGACTCCGGCAAAGAAGCTCAGATTTTCCGCTACCGTTAACTCGGTATACAGCGAAAAACGTTGTGACATGTAACCGATACGGCTGCGCAGACGCATGGGCTCTTTCACTACATCAACACCAGCCACCTGAATTTCACCACTGGCAGGTTTCAGCAAGGCGCACATGGCCCGTATCAATGTGGTTTTACCGGCACCATTGGGGCCCAGGAATCCAAATACCTCCCCGGCCGGCACTGTCAGCATGACATTATCGACCGCGGTAAAATCCCCGAAGCGGCAGGTCACACCCTTGAGCCGAACTACATCAAGTTCGGGAGCTCGACCCGGAGTTGGCGATGAAGGCACGAATGTGGGTATCGGGACAGCAGTTTCCGGCGCGGTCATCTGTACAAACACGTCCTCCAGCGAGGTTGAGGCCGGATGCAGGTCCCCCAGATTCTGTAACGTTTGTAAAATATCAGTGGGGAGAGTGACTGCTGGCCTGAGCAGGATGTGCAAGACATTGCCCAACCACTGTACGCCACCGAGCTCGGGGCGATCCGCTAACACCTTCAGAACCTCTTCGGCACGACTTGTCTCCAGTTCGAATACACTCCCTTCGCCACGTCGGCGCATTGCATCGGGCGAATCCAGCGCCAGAATCTGTCCGTGATCGAGCAGGGCCAGACGGTCGCAGTAATCTGCCTCATCCATATACGGCGTGGTCACCACTATAGTCGTCCCCGATTCGCGAAACTCGCGCAACATCTGCCATAGTTCCCGCCGTGAGACGGGATCCACCCCGAGGCTGAGTTCGTCCAGCAGCAACAACGGCGGTTCGTGGATCAAATTCGTGCACAGCGATAATTTCTTACGCATGCCGCCGGAAAGATTCCCCGCCCGCCGTCCACTGAATTGTGTGAGACCTGCCATCGCCAGCAGACGTTGGCGTCGCTGTTGATATACGCTTCCTTCAATGCCTCGGACTTTGGCGGAAAAGACCAGGTTTTCGTCAACGGTCAGCCGGTCATAGAGGGTAAAGCCCTGTGACATATAACCGATACGCGAAGTAATCAATGCCGTTTGTTTGACTGTATCGAAGCCGAGTACACTGCATGCACCTTCTGAGGGATCAAGAATCGCAGCCAGTATTTGCATCAAGGTGGTCTTGCCGGCGCCGTCGGGTCCCAGCAGGCCAAAGATCTCACCCTCAGCAATTTGCAGGTTGATATCAGTGAGCGCTTTTTGCAAGCCAAACCGGCGCCCGATACCTTGCGCTTCAATCATCCAGGAATTGTTCTCGAAACTGGCCATGAGCATGATTACCGCGGCACGATCAGTTGATCCGGCCAGAGAAGATCGTCCTGCACCTTCAGCCAGGCATCAGCTGGCATGCCCGGTTTGAGATAACCCTCTTCGTTGTCCACGGACAGGGTGACACCGAATACCATACGCACACGCTCTTCCGGCATGTGAATATCCCGTGGCGTAAACTGCGCGCGTTGATCGACCCTTAACACGCTCGCCGCGAAGTGCCGCTGTGGAAAGGCATCCACCCTGACCCGAGCTAGCGCTCCCAGCTTCACTTTTCCGATGTCGCGCTCGGGGATATAAATCTTGATATCCAGGCGCGACATATCCACCAGGACGACCACCACCTTGCCGGGAGCCACCAACTCACCCACTTCGACACTCTTGACTAGCACGGTTCCAGCTACAGGTGCGTGAATCTGTGTCTTGTTCAGTTGTAGTTGCAGCAGGACCATCTGCTGACGTGCCGCCTCAAGGCGGCTTTCGGTCTGCTTGTATTGATTCTCCAATACCTGGACCTTTCCCCTAGCCTCTTGAAAGGCATCTTCCACCTGATTGAGACTTTGCGATGTGATGCTGCCTGATTTTTTAAGTTCTCGGTGGCGCTTGAGATCCGAGCCCGCCGTGCGCAAATGATGCCGCCATGTGCGCAGTTGGGTATCAAGTACAGCAAGCTCGTTTTCGATCACCGACTGTTCCGCCTTTGCTTGCGCAAGGCGTGTTTTCAGGCCCACATCATCGAGACGCAACAACAACGCATCGGCAGCCACATGACGCCCTTCAACCATATGGCTTTCCAGTACACGCCCGGTGGCCTCGGCACTAATCATGACTTCGGTGCCCTCGATATGCCCGTTACCGTATAAGAAACCTTGTGGCAACAACGGTGGCTGCAGCATGACGAATAAACCATAAGAACCTGCTGCAATTGCAATCAATACCGCAGGAGTCCATATCCACTTTTTTTTCATCATAATTCCTCTATTCGTACTACCTTCATCTTAGCAATTCTAGTCTAGCGCAGGCGGCACTTCTCGCCCCTCACCAAAATCAAGCACCCAAAATTAAAATGCCGGGTTCTCATGATCCATGATAATAATCCGCCGGTGATCCAGTTTCTAGCATGAAGACTTTTCATTGTTTTCTCCTGTGTACTCAAAGTTCACCCATAGCGCGCTTCAAGTTCAGTGTAGCAAGCACGGCATCATAGATTGCATTAGAGTGATTGTTCTGGCTGCGAGTGCGAAGGGTTTCAGCATCGAGTACCTCGGTGTTAGTAGATAGTCCATTTTCGTAGAGATCACGGTTAACCTTGAGATTTTCCTCTGCCTGGGTGATGGCCTTTTCTGTCACTCGAATCCGCTTGCGTGTTTCCTGGACGTCCAACCAGTATTGTCTTACCTGTAAGGTTATATTGCTGACCAGATCATCGTATTGTTCCTGCAAAGCAGCAGCCTGTCGTTCAGTAGCTGAGGCCTTATTCCTTATGACGCCACCATCAAAAAGCTTCCATTGTGCTCTCAGGTTGACTGACCATTGTCCTTCATGAACCTGATATTGATTTTCCTGGTAGCCATAACCTCCGCTTAAAGCGACCTGCGGACCTGTTTCCGCACGAATACTGGCTGCCTGATGACGGACTGCGCGTATTTGATCTTGCTGTGCAAGTAGTTCGTGCCGTTGTTTGAGCGCTTGGCTTGTGAGTATTTCCAAAGGTTCAGCGAAAGATTTGGGTAGAATCTCATCCAGAACAACGATCTGGTTCAGAGCTCTACCCATAAGACGGTTAAAAGCAGATTTAGTAATATCCAAAATGTTCTCTGCCCTAATCGCCTCATGCTCGGCATCCGCCAAGCTAACCTGTGCCGCTAGCAAGTCATTGCGTGACACCATCCCCTGTTTATGGATATTTTCGACATCTCTTGCGTGAGCCTTCAGACTAGCAACATGACTATTGGCCACTTCCAGTCCACCAGTAGTACGTAATACAGCCACAAAAGCCTTTGCGACTTTCAATTTCAGATCTTGGATCTTGCTAGATTGCTGGGTACGGGAAGCCCGTAATGCAGCATCAGCAGCATTAATGCTACTATTGATTCGTCCACTGGTATAAAGAGGCAAGGTTACCAACGCTTTGTAGGAAAGATTGTTCTTCTCACCTACCGGAAACTGGCCAAAATTTGTCTTGGTTTCTGGCGCATTATCGAGAGCGGTATAACCGGCTTCCACCGATAGACCTGGTAACTGAGCTGCCTTTGCGGCCTCGAGTTGTAGTGCTGCCGCCGCAGTTGTTTCTCCTACAGCCTTGAGGCTATGATTTACACTCAACGCAACATCCCAAGCCTGTTGTAAAGTTTCTGCCCCTGCGAGTGGGGCCGTCAGTAAACCCAGTAACAACAAGACCGGCAATCGTTTTGACCGCTGGATATTCAATAGGCTTTTACTCATACTTTTAAACACCTGATTTACTAAAATACGCTGTCATGTCATCTCCATCCACTTTGCCAGAATGATTTATTGTGCAGTTAAGCCCCCATCCACCACCATGGCATGTCCAGTAACAAAAGCAGCTTCAGACTAACATAATGTCACCACCATTGTAGCGATTTCCTCCGGTTTTCCCATACGTCCGACAGGTGTTGCCGCAGTTAATCCTGACTCCACGTCTGGTTGTGCCTCGACCAACCGATCTACCATGCTGGTATTAACAACACCGGGGCAAATCGCGTTGACTCGAATATTTGCTTTGGCATATTCAAGCGCAGCCGTTTTAGTGAGGCCAATGATTCCAAATTTACTGGCTGAATAAGCAGCTAATCCCTGATACCCCACTAAACCGGCAATGGAGGATGTATTTACAATTGCACCACCTCCATGCTGAAGCATGGCGGGTATTTCATATTTCATGCATAGCCAAATACTCTTGAGGTTAATAGAGATAGTTCGATCCCAGTTTTCTTCCGTGCAATCGACAGTACTGGCTATGATCCCTTCGATACCTGCGTTGTTATGCGCAAAATCAAGTCGGCCATAAATCTCTATCGTTTTATTGATCAGGTTTTTTACATCAGATGCCTGTGAAACATCTGTCTTGATAAAAGTGGCTTCACCTCCCGCATCTTCAATCTGCTTCACAGTTTCTTCACCACCTTTTATAGAAATATCGGCAACGATTACCTTTGCACCATACTTAGCAAATAAAATTGCTGTGGCTCGTCCAATACCTGAACTCGCGCCAGTTACTAAGGCAACCTTTTCTGATAAGTTAGTTAACATGGCAAATACTCCTTAGATACACACAGGTGTTCAAAATAAATTTGTTTCTTCTCCACTATTTTTTATGTTTACCACTACGCCATACGGATAACAGTAGCCATATTCCACCAATAGCGGCACCGATGAATCCAATCAGTCCAAACATAGGAAGACCAAATAATGTAGGGCCTCCTTTTATAGTCATGACAATGGAGGAACCGATAATCAAAGCAGAGGTAACCGTTCCCACGGTTAATCGGCTAGCGGCACCATCCAATCTTTCGGCAAAACTATCTAATCGGGTTACATCAACTTTAACCTGCAGTACACCTCGTCTTGCAGATTTTATTAATACGTGAAAATCTTTAGGTAAACTGCTTAAAAGATTAAGCATACTAGTTAAACTTTGCCAGCCACGTTTTGCTAGTGCATCTGGTGAATAACGTGAAACTAAAGTACGGCGTAGAAATGGATGTATTTCAGAAACCATGTCGAAATCAGGATCAAGCTGTCGTCCCATACCTTCGAGTGTAATGAGTGCTTTAACCAATAATGCTAGATCAGGAGGTAAGCTAAGTTGGTGCTCTCGCAGGATAGTCATCAGATCAGTCAACATCCCAGTCAAACTTAGTTGTTTTAGTGGTAGTCCATGGTATTGATCAATAAACGCATCTACCTCATTGCTTAGCGCTTCTGTATTGACCTGAAAACTTCTCGACCAATCAAGAAGCACATCAACAACAATCTGCGTTTTTCGCTCGACCATACCGTAGATTAAATCTACGACTTGATAGCGCCGCTCTTCCGATAAGTGACCAACCATGCCAAAATCAATAAACGCAATACCTTCATCTGCTAGATAAAAAACATTACCCGGATGGGGATCAGCATGAAAAAAACCATCTTCCAAAACCATTTTAAGTACGGCATTTGCACCGCGTTTTGCCAATAGTTTACGATCCAAATTGGCTTCATCAACTGCCTTAAGGTCACGTCCAGATATACCATCAATATACTCCTGAATATTTAGTCGCTCACTCACCCATGACCAATATACCTTAGGTACTATAATATTAAGATCGTCCTTGAGGTTATTGGAGATCCGTTCAGCATTTCGGCACTCACCCGCCAAATCTAATTCCCTGCGTAGAGAACGTGAGAATTGGCGTACCAATTCCCTAGGTTGAAAACGTTGTATTCCTTCAACTTCAGTTTCTGCCATTTCTGCAAAACGTTCTAATAAACGCAGATCAGACTCGACAATTGGACGGATACCAGGACGACGGATTTTCAAAATGACATCCGTTCCATCTGCAAGCTGGGCGCGATGTGCTTGAGCAATAGAAGCAGCAGCCATTGCTTGTGTTTCGAAATAAGGGAATATTTCTTCGGGCTGCGCGCCAAGATCTTCTTCAAGTTGAGCACGTAGTTCATCAAAGGATACCGCCAGTACGTGATCCTGTAGTTTTTCGAATTCGATGATCCATTCTTGAGAAAAAAGATCTGAACGCGTTGAAAGAAGTTGTCCTAATTTTACGAACGTTGGTCCTAAGTCTTCTAACGCTTTGCAGACTCGTTGTGGTGGTTCCATGCGGGCGTATTGTTCAGCATCTTTCCAGTGCAGTGCTTTGCCTGCTTTTTCCAAAGCGGTACTTAATCCAAGTCGTCTTACGGCATCACCAAAACCATAACGAATCAGGATTGAAGCAATATCATGCAATCGCCCTAAATCACGTGCAGCACTGAGTCCCTCCCAAAACATGATGTCTGATTACTCCTTATCAGATTTGTTTTTATTTTCCTTCTGTAACGTATCTGCAATACCTTCAAGTATCCCAGCAGAAGCATTCGCAATATGTGCAAGAACATCCCCAGTAGATTTAATACTGACAGATGCCGTATTTACTATTGTTTTGCTTAGTTTTTCAGTCAGGGTGGTGGTGGCTTCTGAAGTTGCCTTACCTACATTTGTTCCATTTTGTTTTGCATGTTTTACCAGATCACTCAGTGTTTCTTTGACCTCCTCAGATGTACCTTTCGCAACATCATGCACTGTATCAAAAAACATTTCTTCTAAAGCCAAAAGATCATCAAAAGCTAATTTTAAATCTTGACGACTAAAATCTTTAATATGACCGGCGGCTTCTTCAATAGCGAGTTTAGATGCTTCAGCGGATTTCGCCAGTGCTTCGTCCATACCTGACATGGCATCCGATAATGCATCTTTAGTTTGTTCACCTTTATCTTCTGCACCAATACTGACGCCTTCCATGACAGCATGAATAACTTTATTAATCTTTTTTGTATCCAAATGTCCATCACTGAGTGCTTGTAATGTTACAGATCGAACATCATTACGAATATCATCACCTCGTTCAATTGCTGTACGTGCGACATCTTTCACTATTTCTGTATCAATCTCACTTTTATTTTCTTTGCTCATTGTCTTTTTCCTTTTAAATACAATTTGTATTATTAATTTAATTTCATAAACTAAACAGTACCAGTGATTACCGTTTACCGTCCGTTTCTGCTTTTTTTAAATACAATTCCAACTTACAACCAATCAGTAAAGGCAATCCCAACACCTATTCGATTTACTCGAGCATTGTAATCAATAAGGCTTTCTCCATAACCGTTAAAATATTGTACAAACCACTTTACACGACGACTCATTGGGAAACTCCAGTTGATTTCAAACGCACCATAGTTGGGACTATGAAAATTATTTCTTAGCATAACACTAACCGTATGTTTGCCTTCAGCATAAGCTCCACGAATTTCACCATGACCAAGATATTTTTCTATATCAGGGTTATCATCAATTTCAGCACCTGCAATTCGGTACCACGGTTTAAGACTTAGATAATAATTACCTCGTTGGAAAATAAAATCAGCATAGATTCGATTCCAACTACGCGATTGTATACCTGAACGACCATTTGACTGATGTACAAGACCAAATTGCATCAGCCGATTTTTAAAACCTAAATATTCTCCTAGAGCAAGAAATGAAATAAATAACTCTGGCTCATGAACCGTCTCACGAAATGGACTTGATATGTCAGTGTTATAAGCCTGCCAAAATGACAGATTGGTGTAAGCAAAATAAAGCGTGCCTTGTTCACCAAACAGATCTTCAGCGAGAGGAAACTTCATACTAAACTGAAATTTAATTTCAGACTTATCAAGTTCGCCATCCCGAGAAATATCAACAGGCGCATTATTTGGCTTATCATTATACGTTATAGGCATTATATAATTGGGTTTATGTGGTGTCAGCACAAATGACTGATAGCGAGTTTTATTCTCTATTTGCATTCGTCGATCCAATGCTGATATCTCTTTGTTATTCCCTTCGCTATCCGAATTAGTTGACAATTCTTCTGCAACAGCTATCGCTGGTTGTAACAAAGTAACCATACATAAAAAAATAATTATATTGTTTGCCATTGATTTCCTACTGCTAGCGTTTGAACTAAATGCAGCTAAACTTACACTTACACTTACATATGAATATTGAAAGCTTAAATTTGATAGATCATTTTTTTCGGTTATCCAGGCTTATCTGGCCTGCTCCAAAGGCAACCACAAATAATAAGCCGCCTATCATCGCCAGGTTTTTCATGAACAGTATCATTTGAATCTGTTGTTGCTCTGCGGGCATCGCCCAAAAATTATGGAAAAGAAATGTGGCAGGTATAACAAAAATGATTAGTGCCAGAGCACCAAGTCGCGCTTTGTAGCCAAGTAGCACTGATAGACCGCCGCCAATCTCTAGAATGATAGCCATGCCAAGAAAAAAACTTACCGCAGGCATTCCTTTTGAAGCCATATAACCGGCACTGCTCTCCCAATCGGTTATTTTATGCAAACCACTCATAAAAAATATCAGCGTTAATAAGATGCGTCCGATAACAGGACTGTAGCTTTGTAATTTATCCATTTGCTTTTCTCCTGGTGGTGTTTGTTGCTGTTACTGACTAAACATTTTCATACTTTAGATATAAATACATTTTTTCTGCAATACATAATTCCTATCAGGTGCATCAATTTAACAACGCAACATTAAAAAACACATGAGAGATAACTCACACATAAATTATTAACCTAGTAATCGATTGATCTCTTCCAAATTCTGTTCATTGATTATGCCAAGTACAACTTTAAGTCTAAGTTGATTTAATAAATATCCATGCCGTGCTTGGGAGAGGGCTAATCTGGTCCGCGTTAATTGTTGTTGGCTGTTCAATATATCCAATCCGCTGCGAAGTCCTTTTTCAAAACCGAGAATTGTAGCCTGAAGTGCTTTCTTGTTTGAGTTGACAGCTGTTTGTAATTTTTTTATACGTTTGAATTCGTTAATTAAGCTCAGTCCGATTTCCCGCGCCTGTTGTCCTGCCTGGCGCCGCAGCTGTTCTAAATTGTCACGCAATTCGTTTCGCCGAGCCAGAGCTTCCCGAACCTTTGAGTCCACACGTCCACCTTGATACAGTGGCAAATTAATTTGCAACATAAGTTGGTTAGAGGTGACCTCACTAGACGAGCCAAAAACACTGCCACCGGCATCGTTATACGAATGTGATGCGACAAGATCTAATCTTGGATAGTGTCCACCTCGATTACGTTCGACTTCCATCTCCGCATTAGCCACAAGTTGTTCAGTGGCTAGCACTTGAAGATTATTTATCGCGGCAGTCTTGGCCAACTGTTCAATGTCAGTTGTTGTCGGTGCAGGCAGGGATCTGTTTACAACAACCTTAGCCAAGGGAGGTGGTTCAATATTTATAACTACCCGCAAAGCTTGTCGGGTTTTGTTCAATAGAGTCTGTGCCAGAAGTACTTGCGAGACGCTAAGATCATAACGCGCTTTTGCATCTTGTACGTCAATACTGGTTGCACTGCCCACTTGATAGTTACGCTGCATCAAGTTCAACTGCTTCTTCACGGCAAGTTCATCTGCTTTGGCAGTTTTAAGTGCATCCTGGGAAGATAAAACATCAAGATAAACTCTGGCAGTTTTAAAAATAAATTCGGCACGGGAAATCGATAAAACGTACTCAGCTTCCTTAACAGAAATCTGACCTTGTTTATAACCCGCAAAATTTGCTTTGTTATAAATCGGCTGAATTAACTGTAACCTGTATCCATTGGTATCATAACTAAACGTATCATCAATGATAGTGCTACCGAGTGAAGTGTTTGTAGTGTCCCGATTATCTGCATACAAAGCTGATAGATGGATTGAGGGTCGCAGGAGTGCATCACCCTGAGGACCCTTTTCTATATTGGCTTGATAATGTGATTGTGCTGCAGCCCACTTGCGATCTTGTGTTTTGGCCAATGAATAAATATCAAGTAAATTAGCAGCAAAAACTTCACCACTTATAAAGAGCGTCAGTAGTAAAGTGAAACTGCTCTGGCGCAGTGGTTTTATCAATCTCATGATCAAGGCTCCATATCCTGATGTTGCTTTTGGCGCCGTGACAGCCAGCCCTCTACTAATGAATAGCTAGCAGGTACAACGATCAATGTTAATAAGGTTGAAGAAATCATGCCGCCAATAATCACCAGCGCCAGAGGGCGATTGGCTTCAACGCCTGGACCAACCCCGAGTGCAGCGGGTAACATTGCTGCTATTACGGTAAGCGTTGTAATTAATATCGGTCGAAGACGACGCGGACAGGCTTCGCGTAATGCCTTTTGGATATCCATGCCTTCATTTCGAAACTGATTTGTTAGATCGATCAACAAAATAGCATTTTTTGCCACCAGTCCCATCAACAGAATCATACCGATCATGGAATACAAGTTTAATGTCGCGCCAAACAACCATAATGCTGTGACTCCACCGATAATCGCCAGAGGTTGAGCAATCATAACCACTAATGGTTGAATAAGTTTATTAAACTGACTGGCTAGTACCATGTAAACCATGATCAAGGCCATGCCAAAGGCAAATATGACATAGCCTCCGGTTTTGGCAAATTCTTCAGCCTGTCCGGTATAAGCGATACTGTAACCTGCCGGCAGAATTTCTGCCGCAATGCGATTCACCGCATCAGTCGCATCGCCTAACGGTAAACCTTCCAAATCACCGTAGATAAAACCAGCATAATTACGGTTACGGCGTGAAATGACGGCAGGACCGAGATCTTTCTCAAACTTCACCAGGCTATCAAGCCGAATCAATTCATCATCTTTATTTTTTACATAAACCTTTTTCAGGTCATCAATATTCTTGCGTTTATCATCCTTAATTTGCAACCGTATTTTGTAACGTTGACTGCGATCCTTGAAATCCGCAACATCAATTCCAGCTGTCATGATGCTTAAAGTCTGGGCAATGTCCTGTGCACTAACGCCGAGTTGTGCTGCACGCTCACGATCCAGACTCAGCTGTACTTCAGGTAGATTGAGTTGCAACCCCTTGTCTAATTTAGCGATACCAGAAACCTCACTGAGCTTTTCAACCATTTGATCCGACAAACGATCGATCACTTCAACGTCAGATCCGGTGATCGCAAACTGTAATGGTTCACCACGTTGTCCACCAATGGGGGAAATTGTGGCGGGGAATGCCGTTACACCAGGAATTGTATTAAGCTCTTGACGTAATTGCTGCATCACTGCGCCCTGAGATAATTCTCGTTGTTGCTTGGAATACATATTAACGAATATTATGCCCGAGTTAACTTGCCCGATATCACCCAGTCCGATAGCAGAAAAATAACCACGAATAGAAGGATATTGATTCAGTAAGGTTTCGAGTTCATGTAGTTTTCCTTCGGTATAACTGAAGTTTGAACCCAAAGGTGTTTCAAAACGAATAATAAATTGACTCTCATCTTCTTGTGGTATGAATGTCTTACCGACATATTTGAACACCATACTGCTGGACACGACGATCAGTAATGTCATTATAATAATGCTCCAGCGATAAGTAATGGCAAAATTCAATACGCGACGGTAAACGTTATCGATCCCGGTTAACACTTTTTCCATTTGTGTGTAGAGTTTGCCGTGTTGCTTAGGGATAGAGAGATAACGTGCGCATAACATGGGGGTTAATGTGAGTGATACCCACAGCGAAGCCAACACGCCAATGACCACAACCAGGGCGAACGAGCTGAGAAATTTCCCAAGAATTCCGCTAATAAAAACCACGGGCAGAAATATCGACACCAGAGTCAAAGTGGAGGCAAGTACTGCAAATACGACTTGATTAGAACCCGCCTTCGCTGCTATTTCACGGCTTTCGTGTCCTTCCTCCTGATGACGATAAATATTTTCTAACACCACAATGGCATCGTCCACCACCACACCAATGAGAAGTAACATCCCTAACAGGGTGATTTTGTTAAGCGTAAAGCCTGCAAAATACATCGCCGCAAAAGTCGCCATTAGCGAGACGGGAATGGCGGTGGCAATAATCAAAGTGGAACGTATGCTCTTCAGAAAAAAAAGCACCATTAGTGCCGCAAATAGAGTGCCGAGTATTAAGTGCTCACTCAATGCCGCAATTGAACCGCGGATGCTAAGTGAATTATCTGAAGAAACTGATATTTTCATTCCAGATGGCAGACTCGGAATAATTTCTTTCTCAACTCGTTCTTTTATCCGGTCCACCAAGGCAACGGTATTTGCGCCACTGGTTTTAACAATCCCCAGACCAACTGCGGGTTCGCCATTATATCGAGCGATTTTACGCATATCTTCAAGGCCATCTTCAACACTGGCTACATCTTCCAAGTAAATAGGTGCACCTTGTCGGTAGGCTACGATAAGTTTGCGCATGCTCTTGATACTGTCAAACTCCGCATCAAGCTTTACCAGTAGCTCCGTTGATTGACTTCCCAAAAAACCACCGGGTAATACAACATGTTCCTTGCCAAAAGCTTCCCTGATATCAATACCAGATAAGTCATAAGCATGTAGACGTTCGTTATCCAGCCAAATGCGAATCGTGCGTTTAAGTTCACCAGCAATGAGCACCTGACCCACACCATTGATGGTTTCCAAACGTGGCTTGATAACTTCATCCGCATATGAATTTAGCTGTTGAAGTGAGCGGTTTCCTTGCACTGCCAGCCATACTACAGCAGTGGCACCCACTTCAATTTTACGCACCACAGGAGGATCTGTATCCTCTGGAAGTAGATTAACAATACCATCAATCTTGGCTTTTGCTTCCTGATAGGCAACATCAATATCCTTTTCAAGCTCAAATTCAATACCAACGACCGATGCGCCCAGAGATGAATTGGAAGTAATAGACTTGACACCTGGTACCTGATTAACAGCTTCTTCAATCACATCGGTAATATTCTTGTCGACAATCTCAGGATCAGCGCCACGCAAAGTCGTAATGACTGCGATAGCGGGGAATTCGATTTCAGGGAACTTATCGATGCCTAAACGTTGTAAACCGATAATCCCGTATAAAATCATCACCAGACTGATCATGATTGTGAAGACATGGCGCTGAATGGAAAATTCAGGAAGTGTCATGATGCTCCACCCTGAACCTTAATTTTAGTTCCGTCTGTTAATAGTGCTGCACCGTCATTAGCAACAACCTCGCCAGACTGCAAACCTGAAAGAATTTCTACTTCGCCCTTGCGTTCCAGACCTGTTTTGACGATACGTTCTTTAACCGTATCACCTTGTACGACATATACAACCGTTCCCTTTGGACGTAGTACCAGCGCAGTTTCGGGTATGATAATGGCATTTTTATGTACTGCGATAATGGCTTCACCACGCACACTGCCTTTTGGTAACCAGGAACCTGGTTTACTCACTTTGGCAATAACTTCTCTGCTTTGAGTGGTTGTATCCAAGGCAGGACGAATTTCACTAATAGTTCCTACAATCGATATTTCTTCGCCAAAATTATTCAGTGTAATACGCTGGTGTATTCGTAACTGCCGGGCAACATGGATTGGGAATGGCAGACGAACATAGATTATTTGAGATGTTGCATGAGTTGGATCATATGATTCTAAAAGCCCCACACCTGTTGCTGCACCTACTGCTGACTCTGTCACCGACAGGTTTTTCTGTTCTACTTTTGCAGTTGTAACATTGGTGATTTTTTCAGCCCTCTTCTCTACTGCAGGCTGCTTCTCACCACAGCCTGTCATTGTCAGACTGATACACAGTACGACTAAAAGTAATCGACCTGTCTGTTTTTGTATTGTGTTCATTCCTCGACCTCGTATTGTCCTGCCTCAAAAAGCCAGGTTAAATTTGATTCATTAAATTCGGGTACTATCTGAGATAAAACTCACAACCTTGTTCAAATCTATAGTGTGTACGTAATACTCTGAATCTACTTTTCACTCTTTGAGATTTGCAGTACCAATAAGAAACAGTCGATTAACATGGCTTGCAACAACATCTGGATCATTGTGTTTCGGTTTAGTACCAGGTAAAAATTGTCACATTGAATTTGATTCATAATAATGTATCACCAGTACTGATGACTAACTTTGATATTTAGTCATCTAAGAGCAAATAAAAAGCCCATTAATGGGCTAATATAAATTTATTATGTTTTCATAGCTTTTAACATTAAGCCAAATAAAGTATTAATTTCGTTTACTGCATTAGCTTCATTCATGTCGATGATCCAACGCTTGGCAAATTGAAAAACAGTTGTATTTAAAAGTTCTGCATATTGTCTGAATGGTTGTTTGTAAAATATGCCTTGCTTATAACCTTGCTCAAGGTAATTTTGATAAAGTTCAATATCTCTTTTTTCAAGAACTTCGTTTGATTCTTTAAGGGAAATTAGTTCGCACATGACCTTTGCCGTCATGCCGTATTCTTTGTATGCCTTTCTGAAACTCATAACTTCGAGATTTAAGAGCATTAAAATTTTATCGTCAGCACGTTCTATTTTATCAATTTCAATCTCAATTTTTTTAAACTGTTTTTCACGCCACCAGATTGATGTCTTTGTAAACAGTTCCTGTTTATTACTAAAATAATTGTAGACAGTGCCTTTACCAACGCCTGCGTCTTCCGCTATTTCATCAATACTGCTTTTA
>Ga0316208_1002332_pt1 | contig 15580 bp, 9 predicted proteins | sample 3monopyrite_MG_FD_204944 | JGI IMG/M metagenome (GOLD analysis project Ga0316208, IMG submission 204944) | Microbial mat bacterial communities from mineral coupon in-situ incubated in ocean water Damariscotta River, Maine, United States -... | ecosystem: Environmental > Aquatic > Marine > Coastal... | reverse complement strand
GAACCCAATTCAATGGCATTGGCTATTTGTGATATTAATAAACTTACGATGATTAATGTTTTTATATTTTTCATAATTTTTACCTGCTATTTTCCATTTGTATATTTAAGTAATCGGTATATGCAGGGAAAATAGGACAAGTTCTTATAATTTACATGATTTTGTTGGTGGATTTTATTGGTGGCACAACAGAGACAGTTCTGCTTGTTTTTAGCCATGATTTTGACTTACTTGTGACTATTTGTTGCAAAGCACGGCATCAGAGTGTCTGGCTTTCATTGGTTTTATTAACTATTCGACAGCGCTGTATTTGCTCATTTTCTTTAGTAAAAGACTCGCTTGTGATTTTTGCAGTGAATTGACTGTTTGTTTGCTCCAAGCTGGTTCTAACGGATTAGCCTTTTTATTGCTCAAACATGTTTTACTATAGGTTGAGCTATGCAGGATCGTTACAATTTTTTTTAGAATACCCTAATCCCAATTTAGAAATACACCACACAGGCTCAAACATTACTACTTGGTAAGGCCAATCATCCGCCATCAAAGCACAAAATGTGCTAAAATGTATAAAATTTTTCTCCATTCTCATGTTTTGAGAATGGAAAAGCTAAAAATACAAGCCACTAACACAAAAACAAGCAAATGGATGCCTTATCAGACCTAAAACACATACTGCACTCAAAACGAGCAAATATCTATTGTCTAGAAAAATGCCGCGTAATGCAAAAAAGCGGACGAGTGGTTTATCTCACAGAAGAAAAGAAAAACAAACAGTACTGGAATATACCCATCGCCAATACAAGCGTCCTTTTGCTAGGCACGGGCACATCCATCACTCAAGCTGCGGTACGAATGCTCTGCTCCGCTGGCGTATTATTTGGATTTTCAGGTGGTGGAGGTACACCATTGCTTGCCGCCAAAGAAATCGAATGGATGACACCCCAAAGCGAATATCGGCCCACAGAATACATTCAAGCCTGGATGAAATTTTGGTTTGACTCAAACAAACGGCTCAAAGTTGCGAAAACATTTCAAAAGAAAAGGATCACCTACCTCCAGAAAACATGGGCAAAAGACCAAGACCTCAAAATGCAAGGTTTCGATATCAAAGATGAAGCACTAAACCAAGCCCTCACCAAATTCAACGATAAAATTGACCAATGCAAAGACACCACAAACCTCCTCTTACTCGAAGCCCAGCTCACCAAAACCCTCTACAGATTTGCCGCCACTCATACCAAATACAAAGGTTTTAAACGCCAGCACGACAGTATTGATACGGCAAATGCCTTTCTCAATCATGGTAATTATCTAGCTTATGGATTAGCTGCAACCACATTGTGGGTATTAGGTATTCCTCATGGATTTGCTGTGATGCATGGAAAGACCAGGCGAGGTGCGCTGGTCTTTGATATCGCAGACCTCATCAAAGACACATTAATATTACCTTGGGCGTTTATTTGTGCCAAAGAAGGCGCAAGCGAAAAGGAATTCCGCCAGCAGTGTCTAGAAAACTTCACGACACACAAAGCATTGGACTTTATGTTTGATACAATTAAAGAGGTGTGTAAAAAAGGAGAAAAACAATGAAAAGAAAAAATACCAAAATAGCGGTTAAAGGTAAGCAAATTGGCATCTCACTACATAATAGCAGAGAATTTCTTAGTTTAACCGATATGGCATGTTTGAAAGATTCAAAAAGAACTGACTATATTATTCAAAACTGGTTAAGAAATAGAAACACAATAGAGTTTCTTGGTATTTGGGAAAAAATAAATAATCCAGATTTTAATCCCATCGAATTCGATGGGTTTAGAAAAAATGCAGGGTTAAATAGCTTTGTTTTAACATCAAAACAATGGATTGAAAAAACCAATGCCATAGGAATTATAGCACAAGCGGGAAGGTATGGAGGAACTTATGCACACGTCGATATAGCATTAGAATTTGGTATGTGGATAAGTGCAGAATTTAAAATCTATCTAGTCAAAGAATTTCAGCGCTTAAAAGACGAAGAGCAAAATCAATCAGGTTGGGATATTAAACGCAATCTAACTAAGATGAATTACCGTATTCATACTGATGCAATTAAAGAAAACTTAATTCCAAAACACCTGACCAATTCGTCATTCCTGCGAAGGCAGGAATCTCCTAAAACAATCGTGATTTACAACAATAATTATGGCCTGGGCTTTAGCATATGATAGTAACCTTCATCTCCCAAATCTATAGAACAGCCACTCTAAAACCTTTCAGCACTGTCATTCTAAAACCTTTCAGCACTGTCATTCCCGACCCCGATCGGGAATCCAGCCAAAGAGTAAATCCATGATAGTCACCTTCATCTCCCAATGCGAAAAGAAATCACTGAACAAAACCAGAAGAGTCTTGGATGCTTTTGCTAATCGCATAGGCAATAGAACATGGCAAACGCCAATTACAGAGGAAGGATTGTTGGCTGTTAAAAAATTACTTAAGAAAACAGCCAGTAAGAATACGGCAGTTGCTTGTCATAAAATTAAATCTCGAAAGATGACTAAATTGGAGTGGATTGTGGGTAATCGGGATAAATTTAATTTTGAGGGGCATGTTCCTGTTAATTTTACAGATAAAGATATTATGAATTTTCAATGGGAAAATGAATGGGCTTATTTGCCCTTAATAAAATCAATTACAGCAATAGCTGCCTTATTTCACGACTGGGGGAAGGCATCAGAGTTGTTTCAAAATAAGCTGATAAGAAAATATGATGGAAAGATTATTGGTGACCCATTACGCCATGAATGGATTTCTTTATTATTTTTTCATGCTTTTGTTGAAGGTAAAACGGATGAGGAATGGTTATCAGATTTAGAACAAGGTAATTTTGATTTAGATAACTTGTTGAATAGAGCAAAACAACAAACAGAAACACCGTTATCTGAACTGCCTAAAATTGCAAGTATGGTTGCTTGGCTAATAGTAACTCACCACAAGCTGCCATTGACACCATTAAACAGAAATGATTTTCGTGGTGATGCTTCAAAGACAATAAATCGTACGTTGAAACGTATCACCAAGGAATGGAGTTATGAAAACAAATATAATGAAGAAGAGTATAATAAAAATCTAGTTAAATGTTTCAGCTATAAGAATGGATATCCAAGCGATTCTAAAAATTGGTTAAAAAGGATTAAGAAATGGGCAAAAAGGCTAAAACAAGAGTTGCAAATAGTTGAAGAACAAGCAGATGATATTTGGAGAGTAGTTTTGCAGTTTTCTCGCTTATCATTAATGTTAGGTGATCATTATTACTCTTCTTTAGAACCATCAAATAAAAACAGACTTAATATTAATGAACTCAAATTATTCGCAAATACTGATAACAACGGTAAATTAAAGCAAAGTCTAGATGAACATTTGTGCGGTGTATCAAATCAAGCCATTAGGAATGTTCACAAACTACCTTTTTTTGAAGGTCGAAATCAGGACTGGTATGCCCATGATGTAAAGGCATTAAAAAAGAAAAGCACTGGTGATTATCTTTGGCAAGAAAAGGCAGTTGCTAAGATAACAGATTGGAAAGAAAAGCATACTAAACATATTGATGAATACAATTATGGATTTTTTACTGTCAATATAGCAAGTACAGGAAAGGGTAAAACATTCGCCAATGCAAAAATTATGCGAAAGCTGTCTTATGATGGTGAAAGCCTTCGTTATATCTTAGCTCTAGGATTAAGAACGCTAACTCTACAAACGGGAGATGAGTATAAAGATAGAATTGGGTTAGACGACTCTGAACTTGCTGTGCTAATTGGCTCTAATGCTGTATTGAGTTTACATAATAACCAAATGTTTGATGAGGAAGAGCAAGGCTTGGAAAGAGGTTCAGAATCCATAGAAAAACTTTTAGATAATGAGCTGGATTTTGATGGATTAGTGCCAGAAGATGGAATGGATACATTATTAAAACGGAAAAAAGATAGGCAGTTTTTATATGCACCTGTATTGAGTTGTACTATTGACCATATTATTTCTACAACTCAAACAAAAAAAGGAGGAAGATACATTTTACCAGTATTGCGTTTAATGTCATCGGATTTGGTTATTGATGAAATTGATGATTTTACCGATGATGATTTAATTGCAATAGGTCGATTAATTCATCTAACAGGAATGTTAGGTAGAAAGGTAATGATTTCATCAGCAACTATTCCTCCTGATATGGCACTTGGTTATTATTTAGCTTACAAAGCAGGTTGGGAGTTATTTGCAAAAACACGAAATAAACAAAAATCGATTGGTTGTGCTTGGGTTGATGAATTTAGCAGCAAAGTGAAAATGATTGAAAGTGTGGACGAATATACATCTACACATAACGAATATATTGATAAAAGAATAGAAAAATTAGAAAAAGAACTTATCAAGCGTAAAGCTTATATTCAGAATTGTGACGTCAAAAGTAGAGAGGGATATTTTACCAAAGTTTCAGCAACCATTTTAAAGATTCATAAATATAATTATTTTACAGATAATGTATACGATAAAAACATCAGTATTGGTGTAGTAAGAATGGCAAATATTAATCCATGTATTGAGTTGACAAAGTATTTGCTCAATGTTGATTTACCCGAAGACACTGAAATTAAAACCATGTGTTATCACTCTCAACAATTGCTTATCATGCGTGATGCCCAAGAAAAACATCTCGATGATGTTTTGAAAAGAAAAAATGGCAAATGTCCAACCCACAATAAAATCATACAAAAACATTTAGAAGCAACCAAAGCTAAAAATGTTATTTTTATACTAATTTGTACGCCTGTTGAAGAACTTGGTAGAGATCATGATTTTGATTGGGCAATTATAGAGCCATCATCCTACCGCTCCTTTATACAATTAGCAGGCAGAGTATTAAGACATAGAAATAAATTAATTGAACAACCCAATGTTGCTATTATGCAATTTAATATCAGGGCTATAGAGAATCTAGATAATGACAAATGCGTCTTTTTAAGACCAGGCTTTGAATCCCAGAGCTATTACAAATTAAATACTCATGACCTAAATAATTTAGTTGATGAACAAGTGTTAAATACGAAATTAGATGCGACTCAACGTATCAGAAAACCAAAAAACCTTAATCCCAAGGACAATCTAGCTGATTTAGAACATTTTGTTATTGCAGATTTATTGACTAACACGGAAGAGAAAGGGCCTGAATCCATGCAGGGTTGGATAAGCGGCAGTTGGTGGCTAACTGGATTGCCACAAGAATATGTTAAATTTAGAAACAGCGTACCACAGCAAACATGGTTTTTGTTACCAACAGATAAAGGAAATATATTTCATGATAAAGACAAGAAAGGAAATTTTAAAACAATCGAAGTGAGCAATTCAATTGAACAAACTGAATTGTCAAATTCAGAGAATAAGAGATTATGGCTCAATCGTAATTATGAACAGCTGCTAAAACAAAGCCCTAAAGGCTATGATATTAAAAAAGCGGCACAGGTTTATGGGGAAATTAACATATCGAATTATGGTAATAATAATGATGCCTCATATACATACAACCATCAATTGGGTATGTATAGAGGCATAATATAAGCTGCGTTTTCGGCAGTGAATTGAAAATTACAAAACATATTTTCTAAGCTGCGTTTTCAGCAGAGAGAGAATATTAAACTAAAAAGATTGAAATTTAGGAATTTTATTTAGAAAAACATGATAATATATTTATTATTATAAAATAACAAATCATATGGTTGACTTTATTAAAAAATTACATACAATGAAATCATCACACTAAGCAGGAAAAAATAATGCTAGATAAAAATATAGTTAGTTATTTAGAAGAAAGAAAAGCTTTGTGGTTAAAGCCACGAGTAAAAAACAAAACTGAAGAAGAAATTAATCAACTTCAAACCCAAGCTAAAGAAGAATTCTCTTTAAATCAATGGCTACCTAAAGCAGCTAAACGGGCCAAACAATTATTTATTGTTAGTCACCCTGCCAAGTTTAGTCATTCATCGGCAAAAACTTCATCAATTATAGCAGATCCAAAACCAAGCAATGATGGCTTGCTACGTTCAGGTAATGCAAAATCTCCTCTTGATGTTTTTGGAAATGCCGCAGCACTTGATGTTTATAAATTTCTGAACATTACATTTGATGACAATAAAAATATTCTGCAACACCTAGAAGAAAATTCAGATTTTATTCAACATCAATTAAAAACCAATGAAGATTATGATGAAGTAAGAGGTAATTTACTTAAAATAAAATCTGATGATAGTGATGTTGTCTTTACTAGCAGCTTAGTTAAACAAGTCTATTTCCCAGTAGAGGATGATTATCATTTGTTGTCACTATTGACACCGTCAGGCTTGCTATCCGAATTTAAAAATAGGATTAACACCATAAACCGTTCAGAAGAAAATAAACTGGCAAGAGATGCAAAAAAGAAGAATGAAAGCTCTGAGCATAAAATTAGAAATATTTTCAATATAACTAAAATTGGCTTTGGAGGAACGCAACCACAAAATATTAGTTCTTTAAACAGTCAAATGTATGGTGAAGCTTATTTGTTGGCTTCTATGCCACCTAAACTGTCTGTTAGAAATATAAAACTACCAACCAAGAATTTTTTCAGTCAAACCTTATGGAAAAATCCATTCATTGATGATTTTAAGTGCTACCATCAAATTTTAATAGATAAACGAAACAATAGACAAATTAGAGACAAACGTGATGAAATTATTGTATCAATCTTATATAAAATTTCAAATATTATGAAGGCCGTAAGGAATTTTGAAAGTGGCTGGTCTGATTCGCCACACTATAGCAGTTTGCCATCTTGGCAAAAAGCATGGCTAGATAGCAAGTATAAGGATAGTAGAAATAATCAAGATGAATATTTGGAACAATTAATCAAACCAAGTTCTAGATGGTTCATGCATACTTACCGTGAAATTTTGGGCAAAGATAGCTTGGAGTTTGATGATACAGATTTACAACATATTATTGATGTGTTTTCTTCTTCAATAGAGGTACTAAGATGAGTCGTATAAAACAATTATTGGTTTTGCCTAGTTTAAAAATACACAATGCAAATGCATTATCGAGCCCTTATACCATCGGATTTCCTGCTATGACAGCTTGGCTTGGAGCAGTTCATGCTTTACAAAGGAAAATAAATACTCATGAGTTATTTGAAGATGTGAAGTTTATAAAAACAGGTGTGGCTTGTCATGAGATTGATTTACAAACCTTTAAAGGTCATGGTGATTATGAATGTTCCATCATCGGCACAAGCAATCCACTAGATAAAACAGGAAAACGACCTTCATTTATAGAAGAAGCTCGATGTCACCTATCTATTTCACTAGTTGTGCAGATTAAAAACCTTGATACGGATGATATTGATGAGTTTATTAATTTAATATCAATGAAGTTACATAGTATGAAATTCGCATCTGGAGATTTACTGGATTTTCAACAACCTCAAGTTTTAAAAATAGGCAGAGACGAAGAAATCAAAAAACTTACTCGTTACTTAATGCCAGGGTATTGCTTGATAGAACGAACCGATTTAATGAGAAATGAAATGCAACATGGCAAAGATGCTATTGATGCATTATTGGAATACATGCAAGTAACAACCTTAAGTGAAGAAGATGAAAATGGCAAAGTAACTTGGCAAGGAAAACGCAAAACCAAAGCTTGGATAGTACCTATATCAATTGGCTTTCAAGGAATTAGCGAGTTGGGCCACGCATCCAACCAAAGAGACAGTTCAACCCCGCACCGATTTGCAGAAAGTGTGGTTACATTGGGAGAATTTATTATGGCTTATAAAATTGATAACATCGATCAATTATTATGGAGCTATGACTATAACCCAGAAACAAACCTTTATTTATGTAAACAAAACTAAAATTACCTAGGAGAAAACATTATGGCAAAGAAAGAAAACATTGCATCAGTATTAGCATTTGAAAAAAAACTCGTTCCATCCGATGGATTGATGTATGGAACAACATGGGATAATCGAGATGACTTATCTATTTTAAAACCGTTAAAACTTAAAGAAAAATCGGTAAGAGGAACTATTTCAAATAGGCTTAAAAAAGCCATTGAAAATGACCCTCAAAAACTAGATGCAGAGGTCAGAAAAGCAAACTTGCAAACAGTAGATAGTTGCGCATTACTAGCAGAGCATGACACGCTAAAACTACAATTCACCTTAAAAGTATTACATGGTGTTGAAAAACCATCAGCATGTGACAATGAAGCTTTTAATGCAAGCTACACACAAGCGGTGAAGACTTATATTGAGCAAACAAGTTTTCAAGAGCTCGCCAAAAGATATGCATTGAATATTGCCAATGCAAGATTTTTATGGAGAAACAGAGTAGGAACAGAGGAAATAGAAACACATGTTAAGCTTAAATCAAAAGGTGAAAATAAAACATGGGTTTTTAATTCAAAATCAATTAAGTTAAATGGCTTTGACCCCTCAAATGATAATATTGATTTATTGGCAAGCTATATTGCATCCGCATTATCAGGTGAAAGAGAATTTGTTCTATTTGAAATTACAAGTTATGCCAATATAGGTAATACACAAGATGTTTACCCAAGTGAAGAACTTGTTTTGGATAAAAATCCAAATAACAAAGAGAAAAAAAGTAAGATTCTATATGAAAAAGATGGTATCGCAGCAATGCACTCACAAAAAATTGGCAATGCATTACGTACTATCGATACATGGTATCCTGAATATAGCGAACGACAACAAGCTATTGCCATCGAACCTTATGGATCTGTAACCAATCTAGGTAAAGCCTTTAGAAGACCAAAAGAAAAGAAAGATTTTTTTAATTTATTTGACAAATTTGCACGAGGTGAACAATTAGACAGTTCAGAAGATGAACATTTTGTTATGGCTGTCCTTGTTCGGGGTGGTGTTTTTGGTGAAAGCAGTAAATAACCATGAAATACTACCAAGACATAACAATCATTCCATGTGCGGAGATTTCGATTTACCATATTTGGGAAAAACTCTACCAACAAGTGCATCTAGCACTTGTTGAGAGCAAAGATGCTGATGGTAAAATTCATATCGGTGTGGCATTTCCTAAATACCAATACAATGAAAATTGTAAAACACTAGGCAATGTATTCCGGGTATTTGCTCAAACAAAGCCAGAACTTGAAAATCTAAATCTAAATAAATGGTTATCACGGTTAAACGACTATGTACATATTAAAAGTATAAAGCCAATACCAGAAACCAATAAGTTTTACAGTTTTTGGTCACCGCAACCCAAAGGAAATCGTTTAAAAATTGCCCGAAGAAACGCAAAACGAAAAAATATCACAGAAGCACAAGCCTTGTTGGCATTAAAAGACTATAAGGAAACGACCTTTGATTTCCCTTTTATAAATACCAATAGTTTAAGTAAAAAAGAAAGATTTATAAAGTTTATAAAAGCAGAAAATGCTGATACAATGGTGAATAACGGCTTTAATTCTTATGGATTAAGTCGTCAATCATCATTACCAAACTTTTAACCATTAATTTTATGCTCATTAACAATTCGTTTAAAATCAAAAGCTTGCAGATTAGCTGTTTTACAATGGTAAAAACAGCTAATTTGCTCCAACTCCTTGTAATTTCAATAAAAACACGCCAAAATCTGCTATTCTCTGCCGTAAGCGCAGCTTAGAAAATTAAATTTTTTGGAGTCTTTTCAATAAATACATTCTCTGCCGTAAGCGCAGCTTAGAAAACACACAACTCTTTGAATTCAAGTACGCTTGGATTCTCTGCCGTAAGCGCAGCTTAGAAAACCAAAAAATAAGATTTACATTCGGCAATAGAATTCTCTGCCGTAAGCGCAGCTTAGAAAGTTGATTAAATCAAATGAGTATTTCATCCAAAATTCTCTGCCGTAAGCGCAGCTTAGAAAACCACCCATTGATTTTCAATGCGCAAAGGACAATTCTCTGCCGTAAGCGCAGCTTAGAAATCAATCACTAAACTTTTAGCTATTCAGTTAATATTCTCTGCCGTAAGCGCAGCTTAGAAAAGGGACGTCGAGCCAAAGCAGTCGACCATTGAATTCTCTGCCGTAAGCGCAGCTTAGAAAAACAATGTATAGTTAAAACTTTACGTAAAATTATTCTCTGCCGTAAGCGCAGCTTAGAAATTGCAACAGGTATAACTTCATCACACTCAATAATTCTCTGCCGTAAGCGCAGCTTAGAAACAATAAACAAGCTGCTTCATTTCTTTTCAGAAATTCTCTGCCGTAAGCGCAGCTTAGAAAAGCAGATAGTTGGTAAGAAAGAGGTTATAACCATTCTCTGCCGTAAGCGCAGCTTAGAAAATGAGCTCCGCCGCTGCGGCCGACGAGATCGTATTCTCTGCCGTAAGCGCAGCTTAGAAAATACGTTGGCCACATAAATGTTGAATTGTTCGATTCTCTGCCGTAAGCGCAGCTTAGAAATATCTCCTTGCCGGCCTCATAAGCCTCTCTGAATTCTCTGCCGTAAGCGCAGCTTAGAAAGATAATAATAACTCTATCATAAGCCATGTCCTATTCTCTGCCGTAAGCGCAGCTTAGAAAATTTTATGCCCTCCAGATAGCGGTCAATCACTATTCTCTGCCGTAAGCGCAGCTTAGAAATTCTAAAAGAGGGTGTAGATTCTTACGGGATAATTCTCTGCCGTAAGCGCAGCTTAGAAAATTAGTTTATCTTTACTATTTACAGTAGTATTATTCTCTGCCGTAAGCGCAGCTTAGAAAATTTTCTAATTGAGTAACATTAACTTTTAATCATTCTCTGCCGTAAGCGCAGCTTAGAAACGTTTCCTTTGATTAAAGGTTGATATAACCTGATTCTCTGCCGTAAGCGCAGCTTAGAAAACACTAAAAAGCTATGATTAATCATAGCTTTTATTCTCTGCCGTAAGCGCAGCTTAGAAATCAAAAATCACTCAACCTTATGGAATATGATTATTCTCTGCCGTAAGCGCAGCTTAGAAACTTACAAAAAACATGATTTACATTGTTTCTGATATTCTCTGCCGTAAGCGCAGCTTAGAAATATTGATTGAAGTATGCAAAGCTGTGTTTTAAATTCTCTGCCGTAAGCGCAGCTTAGAAAAAACGGTTGATACAGTTCGTGCGCCAGGCTCAATTCTCTGCCGTAAGCGCAGCTTAGAAATCGATTGCCTGGACACTCTGCTCAGTGATAAGATTCTCTGCCGTAAGCGCAGCTTAGAAAAGGAGTTTGCTCAGTTCCCTGTCACTGTCTCGATTCTCTGCCGTAAGCGCAGCTTAGAAAAGTCACCCCAATGGAGGGGAGAGCTGTCCCAGTATTCTCTGCCGTAAGCGCAGCTTAGAAATATATATGATTTACAATTCATAGTAGGGTTTTATTCTCTGCCGTAAGCGCAGCTTAGAAAATTTTAAAATTTTCTAATTTAAGTTTGTTATGATTCTCTGCCGTAAGCGCAGCTTAGAAAAGTATCAATAACAAAAACAATTGAAAAACAATATTCTCTGCCGTAAGCGCAGCTTAGAAAAACATACAATTTTTGATGATTGCCTTGAAATAATTCTCTGCCGTAAGCGCAGCTTAGAAATTAATAAAAAATTATGCAAGGGTGACGTAGAAATTCTCTGCCGTAAGCGCAGCTTAGAAATAAACAATGAATTTTCAAACATTAACATAGGTATTCTCTGCCGTAAGCGCAGCTTAGAAAATTATCTAATTGACTAACATTCGCTTTTAAACATTCTCTGCCGTAAGCGCAGCTTAGAAAAATGGTGTTAAAGTTAATTTAAAAACTGAATTATTCTCTGCCGTAAGCGCAGCTTAGAAAATTATTATGCAACCAAGTTATATCGACATTCTATTCTCTGCCGTAAGCGCAGCTTAGAAATCTTGGTTCTTGTAGTCCATGACCAGTAATGAATTCTCTGCCGTAAGCGCAGCTTAGAAAATCAATATCATGCAGTTTTAAAAACGAATCAAATTCTCTGCCGTAAGCGCAGCTTAGAAAATTAAACTATGATGGTGCTTACAAAGCAAGAAATTCTCTGCCGTAAGCGCAGCTTAGAAAGCTGAGAATGTGCTGTTATCGGTTGCGCCAACATTCTCTGCCGTAAGCGCAGCTTAGAAAAATTACTTACGCTTATATAGAATATCTTGAAAATTCTCTGCCGTAAGCGCAGCTTAGAAATAATGCATAAGTTACACCTTCCCCAACGAAATATTCTCTGCCGTAAGCGCAGCTTAGAAAATTTCATCTCTGACTTTGAAAATTAACTTCATATTCTCTGCCGTAAGCGCAGCTTAGAAAAAGATTAAAAATAGAGGTCGCTTAGTTGATATATTCTCTGCCGTAAGCGCAGCTTAGAAAATTGGTGAATGTTCCTGGTTCAATTGCTAACTATTCTCTGCCGTAAGCGCAGCTTAGAAAACCATTAGAAGTAGCAGAAACTGGGTTACTGCATTCTCTGCCGTAAGCGCAGCTTAGAAATCCAAGACCACCTTCGAATCCGCCTAACTCTGATTCTCTGCCGTAAGCGCAGCTTAGAAAATCAGTATTAACATGACCCAGACTTACAACCCATTCTCTGCCGTAAGCGCAGCTTAGAAAAGCATCGATATCAGCTTGAAGCAAAGTATAAAATTCTCTGCCGTAAGCGCAGCTTAGAAAATCAATAAAATAATAAGGGCGGTATAGTGTACATTCTCTGCCGTAAGCGCAGCTTAGAAAAGTATCATCTTTTATTTTATTAATCAATTTATATTCTCTGCCGTAAGCGCAGCTTAGAAAATCATCACAAAAAACCAAGAAGTCGAGCCAATATTCTCTGCCGTAAGCGCAGCTTAGAAATTGAAAATATCGTGCCTTATGTACAATAAAATATTCTCTGCCGTAAGCGCAGCTTAGAAATATAGAACACGCACCAGTCAATAAACGATAGTATTCTCTGCCGTAAGCGCAGCTTAGAAAATTATTCATTTCAATGTATAAGCTATGTGTCCAATTCTCTGCCGTAAGCGCAGCTTAGAAATACATGAAAAACACGGACACTGTACGTAAATTATTCTCTGCCGTAAGCGCAGCTTAGAAATGCATCAATATCAGCTTGAACCAAGGAATAAGATTCTCTGCCGTAAGCGCAGCTTAGAAAACGAGCATTAACTGGACTCACCGCCATTGGGTATTCTCTGCCGTAAGCGCAGCTTAGAAAGTCTATGTTGACAATATCAACCGAACCAAAACATTCTCTGCCGTAAGCGCAGCTTAGAAATGATCAAGCATACAATGTTGTATATGCTGTTGATTCTCTGCCGTAAGCGCAGCTTAGAAAGATTCGCTATAAGTATTCCAGTTTTTAATTACATTCTCTGCCGTAAGCGCAGCTTAGAAATGTAAAACAAAAAATGCTGTTTTCGATAATAAATTCTCTGCCGTAAGCGCAGCTTAGAAACATCTTGTTTTACAGCTTCAAGGCAAATCTCTATTCTCTGCCGTAAGCGCAGCTTAGAAATAACTCGTTTAGCATTCTTGCTTCGGCGCAGTATTCTCTGCCGTAAGCGCAGCTTAGAAAGCCAAAGAAGGTTTAACAGCTGGCATACCTGAATTCTCTGCCGTAAGCGCAGCTTAGAAATCATGAATTGGCATTTCGCAAACCCCACGATAATTCTCTGCCGTAAGCGCAGCTTAGAAACATCAGCGGTTATTTGATAACCGTTTTGATTTATTCTCTGCCGTAAGCGCAGCTTAGAAAGCTTTATGTTCTTCAATTTTTGTGTTATATCGATTCTCTGCCGTAAGCGCAGCTTAGAAAAAGGATACAACGAGAAATATATAAACCAACATATTCTCTGCCGTAAGCGCAGCTTAGAAATCAGAATCCATAGCAAGCTTTAAAATGTCCATATTCTCTGCCGTAAGCGCAGCTTAGAAATTTAGCTGGCTTGCGATTGCCAACAAGTGAGGATTCTCTGCCGTAAGCGCAGCTTAGAAAATAATGCCGTTAAGTCGTATCTAGATAGTAATATTCTCTGCCGTAAGCGCAGCTTAGAAATCCAGTTGGCATCCAGCCTAACCCTATTCCTCATTCTCTGCCGTAAGCGCAGCTTAGAAAATTAAAATAGATTTAACTTCATTAAAGTTACAATTCTCTGCCGTAAGCGCAGCTTAGAAATTATCAAAAAATCACAGAAGTTTGCTCAATTTATTCTCTGCCGTAAGCGCAGCTTAGAAATAGGAAGTCTTACAACTCTGCCAGAAGACGTCATTCTCTGCCGTAAGCGCAGCTTAGAAATCAAGAAAAAAGAACTTATTGCCTAAATAGTGCCTGACCGAAAAAACCGTTTTCAAAATATTGCTCTAGATTTTATCCAAAATCAAAATTTTAGATTTCTATTTTTCTGATTTTTGGCTAATAATTTATTGTATTTGCCAAAAAGCTCATATTTTCACTTATTTTTTGCACACCTCTACATAGCCTGTTATAAATCGAGTCATTTATTCTCCTAAGCTGCTAGTCTTTGCTTTCTTTCTTGCCGCCTGATTTTAGCTAACTCTTTTGCAATTAATTGTGAACCTAATTTTTGTACATTTCTTGCGACAACAGCCATGGCAATATAGCGTTTAAAACCGTGTAAACCATGATCCAAACATTTGTCCAACCCATGAACTTCTAGCGCATTGATACCGGATTCAACAGCTGAATGTTTTCTTTTCGCTGTTTTGAATTCTTCGCTGCCTTCTCGTTTGCTCTCTTCTTTGTTGCACTTGCCTTTTTTGGGCATGATAACATTTTCCATTATTTCTTTTAATTGTATTTGATTGCTTGGTGAATGAAAGCCTTTATCAAAACTACATGCCTTAAAACTGGGGTAGCAATATATTAGACATGCATTTAGCAAAACATTTAAATTGTCAAAATCACCTTCCTTAAAGCCTGATTGAGCGAACATTTGAAGGTTCTGAAGGCAAAAAATCAAGAATTTGAATAGATTTTGTGGAAAAGCCAAAAGTTGACTTATTTGAAATAAAGGTGTAGGTCTCACACGCGCTGTGAAGAAATTAAACTTTAAAAATTTTGAGCTATTCCAAGGCTGGAACAAAGCCAATATCAAGCTTGATTTTGGCTTTAATGTTATTGAAATATAGCTTAAGCTTTTCAAAAGTTCCGATGGCTAATTTACCCTTTGATTTGAACTGATTTAACTCATCAATCCATGTAATTCCTTCAACACCTAAGCGCTCAAGAATAGGTGGCAAATTTTCATCTATAAACCCCTTTTTGCCAGCGACAATCAAACGTCCTGTAGAATCCACAAGGTCAATATAATCCGCCAAAGTAAAATCTATGTCATTATCGCCAAAGCCTAAATTCAACAAGTCAGATGATTTTTTACTCAAGCGTTCTTGAATCGAAGTGTAGTCAGACTCCTCTGGAGTCTTAGCCATAGCAGCTCTTATTGGGTTTAAATCCACATAAGCCATGCAAGTCAATAATGCCCGTTCATCAAGCAATGCTTGACTTTTGAAGCG
>Ga0316208_1002330_pt1 | contig 15610 bp, 12 predicted proteins | sample 3monopyrite_MG_FD_204944 | JGI IMG/M metagenome (GOLD analysis project Ga0316208, IMG submission 204944) | Microbial mat bacterial communities from mineral coupon in-situ incubated in ocean water Damariscotta River, Maine, United States -... | ecosystem: Environmental > Aquatic > Marine >... | reverse complement strand
AGCCGGCTGTTTGACCACAATACACCACGGATCCACCAGCTAAAGCTGGTGGCAAAGACTGGAACTGAGAATCCTTAACGGCGTTGAGGAACGGGGGCAGGTGCTCGGTGTTGAACAGGTGTCGTCCCCTCAGGTCCTGGATGACGAACGGATCGGTGCTTACTGAGAGGCGGAAACACCCAATGTTCAGCTCGCCACCATTGTGGTGTCGGAGGTCGATCACGAGTGGCTGCCCGGGCTTAATCGAGACGGGGGCTTCCAGAACAAAAATGGCGTGGTGGGGTTGTCCGAATTGACTCCAGACGTGCCACACTCGGGAGTCGTCCTGTCGAATGGTGCCGAGCACGTTGACGTCGTTTGCCTGGAATTGAAAGCTCGCCCAGGCGTCTTTGAAGATGTGATATTCGTCGGTTGAGTCTCCGGTGCTGCTGCTGTTGAGCAGTCGGATTTCAGCCAGTTGAAAGTTCCCGGAGGCGGAATGACGGCCTGGTCCCCGGTTGGGCAATGATGGGTCTGGCAGAACTTCAAGCCTGATCGCGACCACCCGTTCAACGTCGCATTGAGCCGTGACTGTGTAGACATCGCCGGGCACGTTGTTTCCTGATGCCAGAATCGAACCGTCGTCCTGAAGTGTCAGCGTTGCCTTGCTGGCAGATTCGGCCGATCGAATTTTGACTCCGTGCCAGGAGTCTTTGTTGGGGAGACGAATCAGGTCTGCCAGATGGCGAGCTGCGAACGTGTCGTCCGGTCGTTCTGAAAGCTCGTGTTCAAGAAGTGATAACGCGCGAGTGCGGTGCTGATTGGCGGCTTCCAGGTCGCCTGCCTGCTCGGCAAGATTCGCCAATTCGATCTGCAGTTCTGGAATGTCGGGGCGGAACATTGCAGCTTCACGGATGAGCTCGTCCGACTGATCAGGGTGTTCGCTCACCAGCCTTCGGAAGTTGCTCGCGTGCGGAACGCTCGGGTAGAGATCGGCGGCGGCCAGTTCCCACTCGCGAAGTCTCGCCCACATAAATCCACGGGCGATCTGCGCGGCTGGCGACAGGTCGACTTTGTGCCGGACTTTCTCTGCATGACGGCGGCTCTCGGCTTCATCGTCCGCCTCAAGCGCTTTCAGCGACTGTTGAATGAACCAGAGTGTAGAGCGGGTTTCTGCAAAGGCCAGACGACGGGCCAGCGGTTCCTGAGACGCGGGAGCATCCCACACTTCAATTTTTCCGAGCCAGTTATTCGATGCGAGTCGCCGTCCGTCGGGACTCCAGTGAATTCGAGAGTCGAAGCCGATGAGCCGCTCGCCCTGAAAATTCGTGTGTGGTACCGACAGCGTGTTCTGCTGTTGAGCTCGCGTCAGATCCCAGATTCGAATTTCGTCGCCTGCAGCCGAGGCGACAGTGCGATTGTCCGGACTGAAGCCGACTGCGGTCAGAGAGGTCGTATGTCCTCGAAGAATGTGAGTGACCTCGCCGCTATCAATGTTCCACACTCGCAGCGTCGAATCATCACCCGCTGTTGCCGCCAAACGTCCATTGTGGCTCACACCGATTCCTCCGGTGCCGCCCGGGGTGCAGCAGTGTTCTGACCACGTCACCAGTCTGTTTGTCACGCAGGACAACCGGAGAGGTTCCGGTCGCCATGGTGTCCAGTTCGGCTGCAACAGGCGCCGATGCGGCGAAGTCATCGCTGTTGATCTGGTCAAGCGGAATGTATGAGTTGGTTTCGAATTTCATCGCCAGCAGCAAGCTGCCGGATTCGTCAAGCAGTCCGAGGGCTCGACTGTTCGAGCTGAATCTGAGGCGACGCGCGTTCTTGACGTTGACGTTAGAGGTCATGAGCAGGCTGTAATCACGCGTCACCCAAATCGCAAAATTGGATTCCGTCTGTGAAATTGTCGCCGAGGCAGAGCCCATGGCCAGCCAGCGCCCGTCAGGGCTGAATGCGACGCCGTAAATATGGGCGTGAAACCCCACCTTTGATGAGTCGATCGTTAAGACTTCTGTGTGGCACAATCCATCGAGATACCGGCTTTCCCAGCCTCGTCGATCAACCTCACCCGGTCGCGGCTGACACTTGTTGAGCAATTCGATCGTGGCTTGCACGTCATTGTTCTGCCAGGCACGATCGGCGAGTGCGATGCGTGAAAAGTAGACGGTGTCTTCCGCCTTTTCTCGCGCGACTTCGGCGGCCTGGGCAAGTTTCAAATTTTCCGAGGCGGTCGTTTCGGCCTTATTGCGAGCGACGGTCAACTCACCAGTTTTGAGCGTGAGGTCGTTCGTCTTTGTTGTGAGTTCTGTTGTCGCGGTCGTGAGTTCGTCGACAGTCGAACTGAGCTTCGTATTCAGGCTGCTGAAGTAGCCAGCGGCGATCGTCGAGCCGGCGGCGGCGACAAGCAGCCGCCACAATTCGTCGGTGCCGGTTAATCCTTCATAACGTCCTTCAACGAGGGCTCTGCGAAACGCCTCGAACGCGTCAACGACCACGTCCTCCTCGTCGAAGATTCGTCGTTCCGATGTCCGAGCCAGCCAGCGCTGCGCCAGGCTGGTCATCTTCGGTGAAAACTTGACCCAGAGTTGATTGACTGCCGCTTCGTCTCCCGACCGGATGGCATCCAGCCAAAGAAATACCGAACTCGTTGCATCTGACATGTCATGTGGTTCTGCAGGCCCGAATTTTTCGATTATGTGGAATAAAACGCGCCTTTCTGGCACATGCCAGAGTTGTTTTCCGTTGAACACTGGTAGACCGCAATGTCGAAGCCTGGCGCATATTCGCCATGATTCAGTTGTTAACTTTTGTTTTAATTTGGATTGTTCAAGCGAGTGCATGGAGACGTATAAGTCGCTGCAAATGCTTAATCTGTAAACAGTTACGCAGGATTCATGGCTGATTGTGCGCGCCAATTCGCGGTTGAGAGCAATGTCTGAAGTATGTTTGTGCGTGTTTGTTTTAGACGTTTATGCGAGCCCAAGATGAAAACTCAGGATGTCCTTGCCGTCGTCTCAATTGACCAGGCAACTCGGGACCTGAAAATTGCCTTCATGGGCGCGATGCCCGATCGGCAGTGGCGAGTCAATCGCCAGCTACGAGATGGCTATTGCGCCGGATTTCCCGTCGACGTCGACGACGACCAGATCGTCGATCAGAGTCAGACCGAGATTGCCGAGTGTGCCTCGCTAAGGATCAGTCCCGAAATAACTTCCCGATTTCCGGTGCCATGTTTGACCCGAAGCCGCAGGCGATGGTGTTTTGAATGCGTGCCAGCGTCTGAAACGCGGGCGCCTCCGGCTTCCGGTCAAACAAGGAACTTATTTCGGGACAATTCCTAAGTGGCATCTCGGAGTGGGACGCCGTCTGCGTTCTTGCTTGAGGCCGCCGACTTCTTCGAGCAGGCACGGCCGACCACTCCATTCCCGTGGGGGCACTGAACGTTAACCGTCCCGGAGGCCGACAGTGGCGACAGCAAGATGTTTCGAACAGTTGTGAGAGACCGTGATGTGAGCGTTCCGCGCGTAGAACTTTAGAAGCTATGTGCGAGAACGAGCGAGGGGCGGGGCAGACGCCATGGACTGAAGTCGACAGCCAGGGAGGGCAGTCCGCCCCTTTACCGGACGATTCAAGCAGTTATTGTTTCTGCGAGTTTCGGACCGGACGTGCTCTTGTGCTTGATGCACCTCTTTAAGATGGCATCCGCTCCGCGATCATTGTTTGACAACTCTCGCCGGAGCGTATTTCAGCATGTTTAAAGCACCGTTCACTCTGCTTGTGTTTGCCAGTCTTGTGGCTTCGGCGGTTGCCGATTCGAAATCCGATATTCCAGCTGGCAAATGGCGAGCGGTCGAGATCGATAAGATCTCAGTCGGGTACGGCGTGCAACTAACCGATGTCAACGGCAACGGAAAGCCGGACATCGTCCTCGCCGATAAGAAGACCTTTCAGTGGTACGAAAACCCGAGCTGGACGAAGCACATCATCGCGGAAAACCTGACGGTTCGAGACAACGTTTGCATTACGGCTCGAGACATCAACGGCGACGGCAAATGCGAGATCGCCGTCGGTGGGCAGTGGAACTATCGCGAAAGCCGGAAAGACGGAGCGGTCTTTTATCTGGTTCCGCCCGAAGACCGGACTCAGATGTGGAAGCCGGTCCGGTTGCACAATGAGCCGAGCACTCATCGCATGCACTGGGTGAAGGGCCGGGGAGGCAGGTTTCAGTTACTCGTGAAGCCTCTGCGTGGCCGAGGCAGTGATGACGGTGACGGACCTGGCTTGCGGTTGCTTGAATATTTTATGCCGCCGAATCCGCAGGACGAGTGGAAGTTTGGAGTCGTCTGTGACTTCATCCATCTCTCCCACAACTTCCACCCGGTCAACTGGGACGACGACCCCGAGGAAGAAATTATCGTCGCCGGTAAAGAAGGAGTCTGGCACTTCGACCGCCAGAAAAATGACTGGGCAGCGACTCAACTGACCAAGAACTTCGCCGGAGAAATCCGCGACGGCAAACTGCCCAATGGCAAACGCTTCATCGCAACGGTTGAACCCAAACACGGCTCAGTCTGCGCCGTCTATTCCGAGCCTGATAAGAAAGGCGATCTTTGGCCGTCGGTGAAGGTCCTGGACGATAAGCTAAAAGATGGCCATGCGCTGGCGTGTGCTGATTACCTGGGAGTCGGCTCTGACCAGATCGTCGTCGGCTGGCGAGCGATGAACGACCCCGGCGTGCCCGGCATCAAGCTGTTCACCCCGCTCGACAAAGCCGGCACAAAATGGCGAGAAGACAGGCTGTCGTCCGAAAAAGTCGCCGTCGAAGACATCAAAGCCGCGGACCTGAACGGCGACGGCAAGGTCGACATCGTCGCCGCCGCGCGGCAAACGAAGAACCTCGTTGTGTTTTTCAATGAGCGATAGGTCGTGAGAAAATTTTGACCACGGAAGGCACGGAAAAACACGGAAGGCTCGTTTCGTCTTCCGTGTTTTTTCGTGTCTTCCGTGGTTCTAAACTACTTCGTCAGGCCGAGCCTGACCTACGAGGTATTCGTCGGCGATCCGCGATGCCGCGCGTCTGGATTAATTCCCGATTTCGTGAAAGAAACCGCTCGGGGCTGTGTGTTAAGGTCACGTTTTGCCTTTTGAGCGAGTTCAGATGGTCGTTCCTGATACCCGACACAGCCTTCTACTGAGACTGACCGATGCGTCGGATGTTTCGGCGTGGGATGAGTTTGTCGCGATTTATGAGCCGCTGGTTTATCGGCTGGCTCGGCGCAAGGGGCTACAGGATGCGGATGCTCAGGAAGTCGTGCAGGAGGTGATGCTGTCGGTGTCGCGGGCGGTGGAAGACTGGGATCCGGACCGGAGTCTCGGTCGGTTTCGCGACTGGCTGTTTCGGATTGCTCGCAACCTGACGATCAATTTCCTGACCAGGCCCAGGCACCGGCCGATCGGTTCGGGAGACAGCGCAGTCGCTCGCTGGCTTGAAACGCTGCCGGACAGCAGCGGGGATGAGTCCGCAGCGTTTGATGTCGAGTATCGGCGAGCGGTTTTTCATCGCGCGGCGAAAGCGGTTCGATCGGCGGTGCGGGAGTCGACCTGGGAAGCGTTCTGGTTGACGAGCATTGACGCTCGGTCGGCTCAGGAAGTGAGCGAACTTCTCGGCATGAGCGTCGGCAGTGTGTACATCGCCAGGAGCCGCGTCATGGCTCGACTTCAGAGCGAGGTGCAGCAGTTTGAGGTCCAGGCTGAAGACCATTCTTGATCGGTCGAGCGATTTCTACAGGACAGAGTTATGAGAGCGGTCGAATCAGAATCATGCGACGACTTGAAGCTTCGACAGTTGCTGATGGTCGATGAGGACAGTCACGAGTTGAGCGATACGTCGGCTCATGTCGATGATTGTCTGCGTTGTCAGAATCGTCTGGTCGAACTTGCAGCCAGCACTGACCGATGGGACGAGACGTGTGACCTGCTCAGCGACGTGGACGAGCCCGCGGTTGGAGCAGGCAGGCAGGCTGTGCCGAACCTGGATTTTCTGGCCGCTCCTTCGCATCCGGAAATGCTCGGGCGGATCGGACGGTACGAAATTGAAAAGGTCGTCGGTGCAGGTGGAATGGGCGTCGTTCTGAAGGGGCACGACGGCGAGTTAAATCGCCCTGTCGCGATCAAAGTCCTGGCCGCGCATCTTGCTCACAATGGACTGGCACGCCAGCGGTTCGCTCGGGAAGGCAGAGCGGCCGCGGCTGTCGTGCATGAGCATGTCGTCCCAATTTATGGCGTTGATTCGGATGCCGATCTGCCGTTCCTGGTGATGCGCTACGTGGCGGGGCAGTCGCTGCAAAGCCGAGTGGAGCACGAGGGTCAGCTTCCGGTCGCGGACATCCTGCGGATCGGTATTCAGATGGCGGCAGGCTTGTCGGCGGCACATGCTCAGGGAGTGATTCATCGAGACATCAAGCCGTCAAACATTCTGCTTGAACAAACCGTCGAACGAGTTTTGATTACAGACTTCGGGCTCGCACGCGCAGCCGACGATGCCAGTCTCACGCAAACCGGCATTCTGGCGGGCACGCCACACTACATGTCTCCCGAACAGGCGAACGGCGAGCCAGTCGATCAACGCTCAGACTTATTCAGCCTCGGGTCAGTGCTCTACTTCATGGCCACGGGGCGTCAGCCGTTTCGCGCAGAGCGAGCGATGGCCGTGCTGAATCGGATTTGCAACGAAGCTCATCGTCCGGTGTGGGAGATCAATCCGGGAATCCCCGACGAGCTTGGCGACGTCATCGATCAATTGCTGGAAAAGAAGCCTCGGTCGCGATTCTCCGACGCGGCGCATGTTCATGCTGCTTTGTCGCGAGCACTGGTCGACGTGCAACAACCGGGGCGGTACCGAATTCGAGCAAAGGTGCGACGTTGGATGCGGAAGCGGGGCAGAGCACTTGCCGGAGCTATCACGGCAACAGTTTGCGGACTGGCAGCAGCGTTCATGTTCTTTCCAGACTCTGGAGATGAGAAGACCGATACCGTCGGAGCCGTTGAGAGTTCCGGAGACGTCGAACGTTCCGAGGCCGACAACGTCAGCGCCAACGAAAGTAGGAGTGACGGAATTCTTTCCGCGATCGCTGGCGAGCAGCGACTGGAACGCAGCTTTGTTGACGAGATCAACGCTGTCGAGTCTGCGTTACGCAATCTTGAATCATCGCACACTTCTCAAGGTAGTGGTTTTCTGCACGACGGTACCATCGGGTGGGGAACCGAAATTGACGATCTTCATCGGCGCTTAGCGGCCGTTGAACAATCACTTGCTGTTCCCACTTCCTCAAAAGGAAATTCTGAATGAAACATCAACAAATATTTCGAGTGTGGTTAAGCGGCGTCTGCATAACTGTTGCCGGGTTGACGCTGTTGTCGACAGGCCAGGCTCAGGATGCAGTTCCGTCGAGCAAATCGGGGCAACTGGCCGTCGAGAAGGATCAGTTTGAGTTTCGAACGCGGAATTCGAATCCATCATCTCGAGCGAGCGGAATTGCGGGTGGCCAGATCGACGAAACCTCTCCAGGAAGCGTATTGCCAGGGGCGCAGAATGTGCCAGCGGGCGGAAGCAATCCAGGTGGACATTCAGGTGGATTTTTCAGTCGAAACGCCACGCCGAAGGTCAAGACGAGTGCGGCGAAGTTTCTGGAAGCAGTCGATGCGTTTAAGAGAGCTAAGGATGACGAGACGCGAAAGAAGACTCTGGCGGCAGTGTCTGTAATCGTCAGCCAGATTTTTGATGAGGATCTCAAACGACGCGAGTCCGAAGTTGACGACATCCGTCACCGAGTCAGCAAACTGAAAGCACTGATCGAGAAACGCAAGGAATCGAAGGACCGCATTGTGGAGCTACAGTTGAAGATTCAACTCAACGAAGTGGAAGGACTCGGCTTTTCGGTGAAGCAGAGTGCTCGCATCCGTAGCGTCAATCCTTACTACGGTGGTGTGGTTAATCCGGGCATGAAGTCAATGACGGGAGTCCAGGCGGTTCACCTTCCAATGGGGCGGCCCGGCGGGTCCGGCGGAGACGTGTACGGCACAGAAGCGGCGGCTGAGTCAGAAGATCCTCGACGTAAGGCCGAGCGTACGCTGCGTGATGTCACGAAAAAGCTGAAGCTGATGAAGGGCGAATACGATCGCGATTACGCAGAGAAACTGCTCAGGCCCGCGTTGGAAGGCTACTTTGCAGCTGACCTGGGCGGCCGTGAGCGAGAGATCAACGGAATCCAGAAACGCGTCGATAGCCTGGACAAGCTCATCGAGCAGCGACGCCGGGCTCGTGATCAAGTGATTTCGTTGCAGCTGGAAGTGCTCAAGAATGAAGTAGACGGTCTTGGATTCTTCAGCACAAGCTCCAGCAGCGACGGATTTCGGTTATCGATACCTGACGTTAATGCTACTGGCATGTTTGGATTTAAACGATGAAAACTCTCGCGGCGTCTGTGACGAAGATGTTCTGAAGCTTTGCGGAGTTGGGCCAGTCCGAGCTGACAAGCGTGAATCTACTGCGGCGACAATCCGAATTGAGTAGTTGCGAAACGGCTTCGTCCAGGGCGAGGCCGTTTCTGCTGCGCCTTGGACCATTTTCAATGGTTCCTGTATTAAAGCTGGGCGCTGAAACGTCTGTGTTTCCTTGGCGGCCTTTCTGCAGAGCACCGTCGTGCTGCCTGATCGGTGAACCGATTGTGGGGATCGTGTAGAGTTTTGCTCTCGGATCCGGCTGCCGATCAGCTGTTTGCTGAGGAAACGCTGCATTGTGACGTTCGGCCTGATCGAACGTTGGACCGATCAATGCATCTCATTGGCTCACCGCCGTTGATCACCGGGAACCTTCTATGAAGCAGTCTCTCATTCTGGCTTTGCTGTTCTTCCCCGTGGTTGCGATGGTGGCTTCAATCATCTTTCGAACGGATGGGAACGGCGAGAACGAACCTGGTGCCGCTTCTCAGGAAGTCCTCACACTGAAGGGGGCGGTTCAGTTTGGCGAGGAGCACGCATTTACGCGGACGATTCGCAAGTTTGAAGAACTTGTCAAAAAGTACTACGACAAGCCGATCAAGTTCGAACTTTATCTCAACAGCGAACTGGGCCTGGAGAAGGACTACTTTGCCTATATGAGTCAGGGGATTTCAGTCGACTACGGCATCGTCTCACCGGCGCACATGTCGACGTTCTCTGAATCCGCTCCGCTGATGGATATGCCGTTTCTGTTTCGTGACATCGATCACTGGAACAAAGTGCTCGACAGCGACGCTCTGGATCCGATCGTTGACGAAATCGCCGAGAGGGCCGACGTCATGCTGATCGGCTACGCGGGCGGCGGTGTTCGAAATTTGATCGTCAACAAGCCGATCACCAACATGGAAGAATTGAAGGGGCTGAGCATGCGGGTGATGGGTGCTCCGATTCAGACTCGCATCTTCCAGGCGATCGGCGCGTCGCCTTCGGTCATTGCCTACAGCGAAGTTTACAACGCGATTCAAACTGGTGTCATCGATGGGGCCGAGAACGAGGCGGCGGGACTTCAGCAGATGAAGTTTTATGAGGTTGGTCCGGAGATCTCGCAAACGCAGCACGCAATCACCGTGCGACCTTTGTGCTTCAGCGGGAAGACGTTTCAACGACTGCCAGAGGATCTGCAGGCGGCAATCGTCAAAGCCGGTCGCGAAGCCGGTGTCTTCGGCCGACAGCTTGAGTCGACGGAAGATGCCGCGATCCTTTCACAGCTTGAAAAGGACAACAAACTGCGGGCTCATGAATTCACGCAGAGAGCTGAATTGTTGAAGCTGGCTGAACCGGTCAAAGTGGAATACGCCCGGGAAATCAAGGCCGAGAAAATTCTGGCCCGCATCAACGCACTGTAGTCAACGGTTCAACATTGATGGCGATGTGCCGAGCCAACGCTTCCTGCCGCGACACAAACCGAGTCAGAGTTTCTGAATTGCCGACTGCCTCATGACAATGATCGCTAAAGCTGCCCGATCCTCGCTGGACGCTTACTTCTGGGCGCTCAAGGTCCTGTTGACGTTGTTGATGGCGCTGATGATCGTGCCCGTGCTGCTGCAGATTCTGTCCCGCTATACGGGGATCATTCCTCGATACATCTGGACTGAGGAAGTGGCACGCTTCTGCTTCGTCTGGATCATCATGATCGGCTCGATGATCGCGGTGCGCGATGAATCGCATTTCAAAGTGGAATTGCTCCCGCCAGCAGAAACGAATCGGCAGCAGGGAATCGGAAATCTAATCGTGCATGTGGCCATGATGCTGATGGCGATTGTGTTCGCCTGGTACGGATCCGAGTTTGCCCGATTCGGGTTGAAGCAGACATCCGAAATGAGCGGCATCAACATGCTGAGTATCTACATCTCGTTTCCGCTGGCGGGAGTGACCTGGGCTGTGTTTCTTCTCGAGCGAATCGTGGCGGATGTGCGGCTGATTTCGCTCACCGACCAGGAAGCAGAATCATGAGTCCTGGTGAAGCTGCGGTGATCATGTTCGGCACGTTCGGTGTGCTGATCGTTTTACGGATTCCGGTTTCGTTTGCGCTGGGACTCGCCTGCGTACCCATGATGTTGCTCGACGATCGGCTGACTCCCATTCTGCTGATCGGCGAAATGTGGAAGTCGTACAATTCGTTCATTCTACTGGCCGTTCCGTTCTTTCTGCTGGCTGCCAATCTGATGAATGCTGCCGGCATTACTGAGCGACTGGTCAAGCTGGCTCGGACTTCCGTCGGCCATCTGCCGGGAGGGTTGGGGCATGTCAACGTGATGGTCAGTATGCTGTTCGCTGGAATTTCCGGTTCGTCAACGGCGGACGCAGCCGGGATTGGCTCGTTAATGATCCCGGCCATGAAGAAGCAGGGCTACGACTCGAGCTTCTCGGTGGCCATCACGGCGTGTTCTTCCGTGATGGGCGTGATTATTCCGCCGAGCATCATGATGGTTGTGTGGGGCGGACTGATGTCAGTCTCGATCGGCGGACTGTTCATGGCCGGTATTCTGCCCGGACTGCTGATCGCACTCCTGATGATGGGAACGGTGCTGGCCTACGCGAGACGACGCCATTACCCGGTGTACGAGCGGGCGACGCTCAAAGAATTCGTGCAGGCACTGGGCAGTGCGAGTCTCGCTCTGGTGACGCCGGCAATCATCATCGGAGGGATCGTGGGCGGCTTGTTCACTCCGACCGAAGCGTCGGTTGTGGCCGTCGTCTATTCAGCTTTGCTAGGCGGAGTGATCTACCGATCGATCAAGTTGAAGGACTTCCCGAAAGTGTTCTATGACTCGGCACGGTTCGCGGCGATTTCGCTGTTCTGCATTGGCACGGCGTCGGCGTTTGGCTGGCTGCTGGCTTACTATCGAATTCCGCAGGCTCTGGTGGATGTCATCGCTGGCTGGGGCTGGGGTTCGGGGCCGGTGACGACCGGCTTTCTGATCGCTCTGACGTTCCTGTTCGTCGGAATGTTCATCGACGCAATCCCGGCCATCATCATTCTGGGCACGGTGCTGATGCCGCTGGCCGCCAACGTCAGCATGCACCCGATTCACTTTGCCATCATCGGTATCATCTCGCTGGCGTTCGGGCTGGTGACGCCACCGTACGGTTTGTGTCTGCTGATTTCGTGCTCGTTGGGTGAGGTCAAAGTTGTCGATGTTCTGAAAGATGTCGCGATCATCCTCGTGCCGATGCTGGTTCTGCTGGTCATTGTCATCGTCTTCCAGGAGTTCGTGCTGTTTCTTCCGCGGTGGCTCACGCCGAAGTTTCTGTAATTCCGTGTTCGCCGCAGGCGAGTAACGATATTCACCAATTCGGTCGAATGAATATACTGAATGCTTCGAAGTGATGATCAGTCTGAGGCTCGGAGAGTGTCGCTATGCTCGGAATTCTGGGAAGTCGCCAACGCACCTGTGAAGGGGTTTCGCGGCGGCATCTTTTGCAGGCGGGTGGTGCCGGGCTACTCGGTCTGAACCTGCCGCAGTTGCTGGCTGCTGAGGCTTCGCAGCCGTTTCAGAATGCTCGCGCGAAGCATGTGATTTTCCTCTTTTTGTTTGGAGGACCGGCTCAGCACGAGACGTTCGATATGAAGCCGGAAGCGACGGAAACGATTCGCGGTCCGTTCAAGCCGATAGCCTGTCGCACACCCGGACTGTTGATTTCTGAGCACCTCCCGAAGACGGCTCAGGTCACTGACAAGCTGACGGTCGTGCGGACGATGAGCCACGACTTCAACGATCACAGCGGAGGCGGGCACTACATCCAGACGGGACATCGTTGGCATCTACCGATCGGCGGCGGCTTCAACGTCACTCGTCAGGACTGGCCGGCTATGGGCTCCGTCGTCGAGTACTTGACTCAGCAACAATCGGCTCTCGCCAAAGACATGCCCAGCTACGTCGTTTTGCCGAACTTCCTGGGACGTCTGCAGGACTACCGTGTTCAGCTGCGGCGACCTGGTGAGACCGGCGGGTGGCTCGGGCGAGGATTCGACCCGGTCAATACTCGCATCGAAAAACGTGACAGCTCCGACAATCCCTACTGGCGAGACTGCACCGACGAAGAGCTCAGCTTTCAGATCGAAGGCCTGGTCAATCACGAAGCCTTGACGATTGATCGAATGAGTCGACGAAGCTCGTTGCTCGATCAGTTTGATGCGAGCGTCAAGCAGCTACCTGCTCGGTCGGTGCAAACTTACGACCAGTTTCAACAGCGAGCGCCTTCGCTGGTGTCGTCTCAGCGAACGCGCGAAGCCCTCGACCTCAGCCGCGAACCCGACAAACTCCGCGACACGTACGGTCGGCACTTGTTCGGGCAATCGACGTTGATGGCTCGGCGTTTGATCGAAGCCGGATCACGATTTGTGACCGTTCATTACGACTGTGTGGATGGTTACTCGTGGGATTCGCATCGCAACAGTGACGACGTGAAGAAAAACCTGCTGCCAACGATGGACTCGGCACTGTCAACGCTGTTGACCGACCTGGACGATCGAGGCTTACTCGATGAAACGCTGGTTGTCTGCATGGGCGAGATGGGCCGGACTCCGAAAGCAAACGCGAGTTGGGGCCGCAATCATTGGAGCACTTTGTTTCCCGCAGTTCTGGCCGGAGCCGGCATCCAACGAGGCGGTCTCTTCGGCGAAACCGATCGCGACGCCGCGTACGCGGTCACTCCGCCAGTCAGTCCCGAAGACCTGGCCGCGACGATCTACCACGCGCTCGGCATTGATCCCGAATTGCGAGTGCCCGATCCGCAAGGCCGGCCGACGCACGTCGTTGATGGCGGCACGCCGTTGACTGAACTCTTCGGTTGATCGCGAGCGAAACGTCACGAGCCGTAGGGTATGTCAAGCGCAGCGCCGGCGTACCATTTGGATACGCCGCAGAAAAACGTGGTACGCCGGCGCTGCGCTTGACATACCCTACTCAAAATTCGATGGTCGCCGGCGTGTGGAAAAGCTACAGGCGGTTGAGACCGTTCAGGGCGGCGACGCGGTAGGCCTCAGCCATCGTTGGATAGTTGAACGTTGTGTTCGTGAAATATTCCAGCGTGTTATGCGGCGCGGGCAGCGACATGATCGCCTGGCCGATGTGGATGATTTCGGAAGCGCTCGTGCCGAAGCAGTGAATGCCGAGAATCTCCAGCGTCTCGCGGTGGAAAAGCAGCTTCAACATGCCGACGGGTTTTCCGACAATCTGGGCTCGCGCGAGGTTTTTGAACATTGAATGCCCGACCTCGTACGGAACTCGGGCTTCGGTCAGTTCCTTTTCTGTTTTGCCCAGCGAACTGATTTCCGGACTGGTGTAGATGCCGGTCGGGATGTCCGACATGCGGAAGTCTTCGCAGTCGCTGTCGCCCAGGTGCCGTGCCGCAAACCTTCCCTGAATGTACGCAGCGCTGGCGAGGGCTGGCGGACCGATCACGTCGCCGACGGCGTAGACGTTGGAGGCTGCCGTCTGAAAGTTCGAATTCACTGGAATCTGGCCTCGATGATCGGCCTCGATGCCGAGGTTTTCGAGACCTAGCGAGTCGGTGTTTCCCGAACGCCCGTTGGCCCAGAGCAGCGCGTCTGACTTCAGCTGTTTGCCCGATTTCAAATGAAGGATGACGCAATCGTCACGCGGCTCGACTTTTTCAAAGACCTCGCTGTGCCGCAGTCGGATCCCCGTGTCTCTCATGCGATAGCTGAGTGCGTCGATGATTTCGTCGTCGAGAAACTCAAGCAGCTTGTCTCGGGTATTGACCAGATTCAGTTTCACGTCGAGGTTGCGAAACATCGTCGCGTATTCGCAACCGATCACTCCGGCCCCGTAGATGGTCAGCGAACGCGGCGTGTCTTCGAGGTTGAGAATTGTGTCGCTGTCGAAGATCCGTGGATGACCGAAATCAATGTCGGCTGGTCGGTACGGCCGCGAGCCGGTTGCAATGATGAACGATTTCGCGGAGAGAATGTGCTGTCGACTATCAGACAGCTCGACCGTGACCGATTCGTTGTCGCGGAATGAAGCCTGCCCGTGGTAGACGTCCACGTCGTTGCGGTCGTAAAAGCTGCGCCGCATGCCGACCTGCTTCTCGATGACCGACGCTGCTCCGCGTCGCAGATCTCGGAAACCCAGCTGAATGGAGATTCCCGCTTCTCGGAAGTAGCGGTTGGCGTTGACTTCAGTCAGTCGGGAAATCGCCGAACGCAGCGACTTGCTGGGGATTGTTCCGACGTGCGTGCAGTTGCCTCCGATCAGAACCTGTCGTTCGACGACGGCGACGTGCTGCCCCTGCTTCGTGGCTTCCATGGCGGCGCCTTCGCCGCCCGGGCCGGTTCCAATCACGACAAGGTCATATCGCGACTCTTCGATTTCTCCCACGTCTTCGACTCCACGGAGACTCTTTGCAGACCGTCTGCTGCGCCGCGCAGCCGGCAAGCGATATCAAAAATGTCGATTGCGATTCCTGACGCGGTGTCAGTCTCGCTGAGTGACGACCGAAAGGCCATCGTCCATCACGAGCTGCGACGCCTGTCCGCGATCTTTCAATTGCTTCATCACTGCCTGTGCCGCTTCGAGTGTCTGGCATCGTTTGACCAGGCGGTAGCTGTGCCAGCCGCTGGGGTGTGTGGCCGAGGTTGTCGTTGCTTCGCCGTCCGTCGCCTGTTCAGCCGCTACGTTTGTGACCATTCCATCGAACCTTGGGGAATCGTGTGTGGATGAGAGTCAGATTGCAGCAAAGGCTTTCGAACCGTTGCCAGTTGACTTGTGAGTTCTTTCAGGATTGATCGGCAGCATCGATTGCGCCGGTTCAGGATTCTCGACGCTTATTGACTAAAGTTGGACGGAAACGCGTCCGTTGCGGGCAACCGTGCCATCGTCCTGGTGTCAGATGCAGACTGACAACCACGGTTCTCTCAAAGGAGCCGGGCCGCATTTGATCCCGACAAAAAGAAAGCCGCGACTTCCGAAGAAGCCGCGGCTTTCTTATGTCAAATCTCTCGACGAATGCGACGGCAGAGTCGCTTGAAGAATGGCGGAACGCGGTAGTGCCAGGCACTCACCGTTGGTCGCCCGAGCCAGTCGAGTTGGTTTTGAACCTC
>Ga0316208_1002326_pt1 | contig 15625 bp, 15 predicted proteins | sample 3monopyrite_MG_FD_204944 | JGI IMG/M metagenome (GOLD analysis project Ga0316208, IMG submission 204944) | Microbial mat bacterial communities from mineral coupon in-situ incubated in ocean water Damariscotta River, Maine, United States -... | ecosystem: Environmental > Aquatic > Marine >... | reverse complement strand
GGGTAAGCCCAGCGAGCTGGGTTCCGTGCTTTCGGATCTCCGTAAGGCCAAGGGCTTTTCTCTACGAGAAGTCGAGCAGGCGACGGGAAATTCGGTTTCTAACGCCTATCTGAGTCAGCTCGAGAACGGGAAGATCAAAAAGCCTTCCCCCAACGTGCTCCACAGCCTGGCCGAGGTTTATGTCGTTCCATACGAGACCCTGATGGAGAAGGCGGGATATTTGCTGCCCTCCGAGGGAAAACACCCAGGCCGACGAAGACGGTTGGCTGTCTTTGCGATCGATGACCTAACGGCGGAAGAAGAGGAGGAACTGTTGAAATATCTCGCATTCCTTCGCTCCCGTAGATCCCCCTCATGACGCGGCCCCTCATCTACGTCAGCTTTGATCGTCAACACGACGCGGATCTCAGCGAGCTGCTCAGCGCGCAATCCAATCGCCCCGGTTCGACCTTCGATGTCGTGGCTCGCCAACGTGAGAACACAGCTCATGCGGATTGGGAGGCGGAGACCCGCGAGCAGATCCGGGCGGCCGACGAGGTCCTTGTGATCTGTGGCGAGCAGACCCACGAATGCTCAAGTGTTTCGATTGAGCTCGCGATGGCGCAAGAGGAAGATCGGCCGTACATGCTGCTTTGGGGTCGACGAGACAAGATGTGCATGAAGCCGGACGGTGCTCGCAAGCAAGACGCCATGTATAGCTGGACGCGCGAGGTCCTGGAGAGCCAGATCAGCGCAACCATTCGAGATTCCAAACCCCTGGTCATCCCTGAGAACTGCAAGAGCCGCAAGCAGGGGGCGAGTTCGGAATCATCGACCGCCGACGGCCCGTCTAGCTAGGCACACACGACCTGGACTTCGTCTCTTCGCTGCGCCCGTGTTCGGTGCGGCGCGACGGGGCGTTTCTGCTTGCGCACAACGCAAGCCCCTGGACAGCGAAGTCTCCCGACTCTGTTTGTCCCCACGCCAATTGGAGGCGCTTTGACCCAAGATGACGCAGCGCCGACCGCACCACCGCCTACGATTCTCTCGTACGTCAAGGACCTCCCCAATCTCTGTTCCCTCGCGGGATTAGCTTGCACGGTTGCCGCGATCTATTTCAGTATTTCAGGGATCTACAGCGCCGCCATGATCGGGATGGTGTGGGCCGTTGCCTTTGATTGGGCCGATGGGTTGATCGCGCGAAGGATGGCGGGACGGACTGGTGCCGATCGAGATTTTGGCGGTCAGCTCGACGTTCTCATCGACATCGTGAGCTACGGCGTGTCTCCAGCGATTCTCTTGCTGAGCTATGGGCAGTTCGAGCCGGTATTCCTCGTCGGCGCCTTCGTGATGCTTGCGACGAGCGCGCTGCGACTCAGCTACTTCTCGACCTTCGGGCTTTCGGATGATGCCCGGTACACCGGATTGGCACTCGACAACAACAGTCTCGTGCTCGTCTTTGTTTTTCTCTTCGAGGGTGCCTTGGACCCGAGCGCGTTCTCACTTGTGCTCTATGCAGTCTGCCTTGCGCTTGCGGCTCTGAATGTCTCCCCGGTCAAGACGCCAAAACTGTCCGGTAACCCCGTCAATGTAGTGATTCTGGCGGCGTATACGCTCGGGCTGACCGGTATCTACGGCTGGAAACTCATGTAGGCCGTGAATCGCCCAGCGGACGACGGCGACTCAGGAACACCCCGAACGGGGAGCGAGGCAATTCAATGCTTGTGTACACAGTAGGCACTTTCGATTTGTTGCACGTAGGGCATCTCGCTCTGCTCGAGAAATGCAGGACGCTCGGGGATTCCGTGGTGGTCGGGGTTGCCTCGGACAGCGTCGTCAACTCCTATAAGCCTAACGTCCCTGTGATCCCCCTGGATCAGCGTCTCGAGATGCTTCAGTCGCTGCGGTGTGTTGACTCGGTTCGCCCGTACTATGAACTCGAATACGTTTCAGCTTGTAGAGAACTCGATGTCGACATCTTCGTGGTCGGCGAAGACTGGGGAAGCAAGCCGCACAATCTCGCGGTGGAGTCCTACCTGAAAGCGGAAGGGAAGGAGATCGTTCGGGTCTTCTATAACCCGCGTACCTCATCGACCACGATCAAGAAAAACGTCGTCGCCCAGAGGCGGTTGCCCGTCGCCGTGCGTTTTGAGGGCGCGCCCCTTCGTGCGGTCCCAGAGCCGTAAGTACGCGATTTGTGCCGCGCCTTGCACTTCCGTGTGCTCGTTGTCTCGCTAGATCCGAGACTTCTCAAGCGAGACATCCGCATGGCGCCACGCCTCATCGAATCGAAGCTTGATTTCGCTCGCTTCGCTGGCGCGTCCCTGCAGGACCAGGCTCTGATAGAGCCCGAGCAGGGACCAGCCATTGTTCTGATTCCAGCGGAGATCCCGCCGGTAGACGTTTTCGGCCTGCTTCGCTTCGTCGGCGTCGAGCAGTGCCGCGCCTAGAAAGTGGCGAATCGGCTGAGACCAGTCCGGCGGTTCCGTGTAGTTGTTCAAGTCTTCGATGGCGACGGCTTCACTGAACGCAGCGATTGCCGCATCGAGTCGGCCCTCCGCGTGAAAGATCTCGCCCTGCAATCCCAGCGCGGCCAGCTTCAGGACGGCCGAGGCGGGCGTGGCACCGACGCGATACGTATCGGCATCGGGGGAGTTTGCGAGCTGAGTCAGCTTTTCGGACTCCATTCGTGCACGAGTGAGATCGCCGGTGGCGGCATACGCCCCGCCTAGTGCGTAGCTCCACATTCCATCGAGATAGGGGCGACCGGAGTACTCAGGTGCGTGTCCAATGAGCTTGTCCCACTTGCCGAATGTCTTGTTGACGAGCCAGACCGCCGCCACGCGCTTTTGTCCGCCGCGTGCATCGACGTTGGCCTCCGAGACGAATGCAGCGGACTTCTCAGCGGCTGCGATCGCGACCGCATAATTGCCCTGTACCGTCGCCGCATAGCGGATGAAGTCGATTGCATGGGGAGCATGCATCTTGTGATTAAGCGGGTAGGTCCCCAGGTTCGGGAGGGGCAGATTGCCCCAGTACTTGGCGAACTCGCGGTCGACGCGCTGAGAGCGTTCGTTGTTCTCGATCGCCTTCTGGTGTTGTCCCACGCGGACGTAGATATGCGCGGGCATGTGGACGACATGGCCCGCGATGGGCATCGTCGACTCCAACCGGTCCGCCGCGCCCAACGCACGCTCCGGTTCCAGGGATGCCTCGAGAAGGTGGATATAGAGGTGGTTCGCACCGGGATGTCCCGGTGTTGCCGACAAGACCTGCTCGAGGGCCGCGGCGACGTCTGCGGTTTCGGACTTCGGATGGCCCTCCGCGTCCCAGTAGTCCCAGCGGCCGATCGACATATAGGCGGCGGCATAGAGCGCGCCGACATCGGCATCCTGTGGGTATTTTTGATGAAGTGCCCGCGCCGCAGCGAGATAGGCTTGGTCTCGCTCGCCGTCGTCCGGAATCGATTCCTGGTCGTAGAGGATGAACAACGCGTCGACGAGATCGCGCTCATAGTCGTTCCCGTTGGCCGCGAGATCCCGAGCACGCTGAATCGCTTTCAGTCCTTCTCCGAGCGGATCGTCGGGCATCCGCGCATAGCGACTATTCGGGTTGGGGCCCATCGCGTGAGCCATTCCCCAATAGGGCATGGGGTGCGTGGGATCCAGTCGAGCGGCTTCCTGGTACGACGCGATCGACTCGGGGAAGAAGAAACCCCATGCGAAGCGTAGGCCCTGGTCGAAGAACTGTTGGGCCATCGGGTCTTCCGTCGTGATCGGGCGTGTGTAGACACCCGACCCGGGGACTAGGACGGCTTTGGGCTCGGTCTCGATCGGGTCGTGTTGCGAGGGGTCGTGGGCGCAGCCGAGTACGATCGAAGCGAGAATGAGTGCGGGTAAAACTTGGGCGATGGACAATTTCTTCTCCAGGAGCGCGGAGCTTCCTGCGACTCCTTGTCTCGCGACAGGTTGGGTGGAAGAGTTGGGTGGCCGGGTTGAGCGCTGGGGAGGATGACTGACATTAGCCCTGCAGGGCAGGCGTCAGCCGAAAAAGACCTGACCGCATCGTTTCCGATCAGCGCGAGTGGGTCGGAAGAGATCCGACGAGCCGTGTGCCTCTGCTCGGAGCATGCGTGTGATAGCGTGATCCTATGGAAGAAGCGTCCGTCAGCACGCAGCCGGTGTATCGATTGGACAGTTCGCTGGGCGAGCTGACGTCGGACGGTGTGAGAGTTCCGCTGCAACCGAGAGCGTTCGCTCTGCTTCGGTTTCTCGTCGAGAACGTCGGCCGAATCGTAACGCGGGAGGAACTCGTCGATGCGGTTTGGGAAGGAGTTTCGGTTTCGGCGGACGCCGTCCGTTATGCGATGAAAGAGCTTCGGCGCGGCCTAGGTGATTCGGCTTCTGCGCCGCTCTTTATCGAAACGGTGGCCCGCCGCGGCTGGCGCTTTAGGGGAGCGGCGGTCCGAGTCTCGACGGAGGGGTGGATTCTCGAGGGGCGAAGCGTCGATGCGTCGATCGATGGACGACAATCCAGTGTAGATCGGGAGCCCTTTGTGGGCCGTGAAGGGGAGGTGGGCGCTCTGCATGATCTGCTCTCGCGGGCTCAGGCTGGCAGGCGAGGGATGCTTTTCGTGGAGGGCGAACCGGGGATCGGAAAGTCACGCCTCGTGAGCGCTTTCCTTGAAACGGCGAACCGGCAATCCAACACGATCTGCGTGCGCGCGGAAATCGCAGAGCACGTCGGTCCCGGAATGCCATATGCCCCGCTCTTCGATGTGCTGGAGCGGATCGTCGCTGGGCGCACCGGAGCGGATTCGATCGCGCTGCTTCGTCGTTTCGCACCGACGTGGCTGGCACAGATGCCCGCGCTCACGGAGCCGGATGAGCGGGCCGAAATCGAGGAGCGCATTCAGGGTGCGAACCAGACGCGAATGATCCGCGAATGGGTAAGCGTGATCGAGCACATGGCCGTTGAGAGTACAATCGTGATTGCGGTTGAAGATCTGCAATGGGCGGACCCCTCGACCCTCGACACGCTTTTCTTCGCGGCGCGGCGCACGGAGCCGGCGCGAATTCTCCTCGTGGCCACGCTGCGTCCTTTGCCACCGACGGCGATCGAGCGGGCGCTGCCAAGAGGCATCGAAGATCTTGTGGCCCGCGGACACGCACGATCGATTACGCCAACGAATCTTTCTCGCGATTCGATTCAAGCCTATCTCGAGGTTCGCTTCGGAAGGGACGAGCTGGTCGCCCAGAATGACAGCCTATGTGAGTACCTAACAGAAGCGAGCGCGGGGAATCCTCTCTTCGTTGTCAGCCTCGTAGACGAGTGCATCGAAAAGACAGTCATCTTTCAGAGTCACTCACATTGGGACGTGTCCGCGGAGGGCGCGCTCGCGTCCGTTCCCGACAGTCTCAAGCCTTTGATCGAGCGGCAACTCGCGGGCCTCGAAACGGATCTTCGGGCGGTCCTAGAGGTAGCGAGCGTAGTCGGGATGGATTTCTCGGCTGCGGAGCTCGCCGCTGGATTGGGGAAGGAGATCGATGACCTTGAGGCCGACTGTGATGGATTAGTCGCGGACGGCCGGTTCGTGCAAGAGCGTGGCACGTTCGCTTGGCCTGATGGAACCCTGAGTTCACGCTATCGATTCAGTCATGCGATGCATCGAGAGGTTCTGTTAGGGCTCTTGTCCTCTGGACGGCGCTCGCGTTTGAGTCGGGCGATCGCGGAACGCATCCTCAGCGGCTATGCCGGTTGCGAAGAAGAAGTCGCGGCTGAGCTCGGGATGTATTTTGAGTACGGACTCGACCTCGAGCGGGCTGCGCAGTTTTGCGCACTCGCGGGAGAGGAGAGTGCGAAGCGGTTCGCGCAGATCGAAGCCGTTGGACATCTTCGTCATGCACTCGAATTGATGTCGCAGTCCGAATTTGAGGGCCGCGATCTGCTTGAGATCCGGGCGCGGCTCGCATTCTGCGCTCCTCTCGCTTCGGTGGTGGGCTACGCCTCGGCTGAGCTTGAAGAAAATCTTTCTCGGCTGGAGGCATTGACGGGGCACCTCGAAGATTCGCCCGAGATGTTTCCGGCGATTCTCGGACTCTGGTCGCTTCACTTTGTGCGCGCAGATTTTGGCCGGACGACCGTATCCGGCCAGCGGCTGCTGAGGCTTGCCGAGCGCGCACCGTCACCGGTGTTGCGGATGCAAGCGCACCAAAGCGTGGGACATTCACTTTTCTATCAGGGGCAGGTCGTCGAGGCACAGCAGCACTACGACGTGGCAATGGATGGCTATGAGTGGGCGTCGCATGAGCGACAAGACTATTCGGTCGGTGATGATCCTCTGGTGCTTGTGCTGAGCTGTCGCGCTTTGTCTGACTGGTTCCTGGGGCGATCGGCTGAAGCGATCCGGAGTGCTGAGGAGTCGGTCCGTCAGGGCGAACGCCTGGAACATCCACCGAGTCTCGCGCTCGCATGGACGTACGGTGCGGTGCTGCATCAGCTGCGAGGCGATGTCGCGCGTGCTTCGGAGTGGAGCGCTCAAAGCTTCGAAATCACGAGTTTGGAGGGCATCGCGCTCTGGCGGGAGCTCTCTCGGATCATTCGAGGTTGGTCGATCATCCAAGCGGACCGTGCGCGTCATTCGCAAGGACTCGAGCTCATCCAAGAGGGCATCGAGGGCTGGGAAGCGACTGGATCGCAACTCGGCCTCCCCCATTTCCTGGCCCTTCAAGCTCAATCACTCGGACGAACGGGCGAGATCGAGTCAGGTCTCAGCGTTCTCGCGCGAGCCGGGGAAATGGCAGAGCGGACCGGGCAACTGCTTTTTCGGTCGGAGATCGCCCGATTGACTGGGGATCTGCTCCGGTCGCGTTCGCGAAAGCATCGCGCCGAATTCGCAATGGGGGGCGCTCGACAGGCCTATCAACTCGCAGCCTCGCAAGCCGAAGAGCAGAATTTGCGAGCGAATGCTCTGCAGGCTTGGACTTCGCTCGCGGAATTGGACGCCGATCCATCGCAAGCAAACCGTCGCCTTGCAGAGCTCACTAGGATGTACCCGGATGATGAGGTCGTCGATCTAGACCTGGCAAAAGCGCGTAGGCATCTCTTTGGATCGCAATGATCGAGTCAGTAGCTTTCGTGTGCGTTTTTCAATACCGCGAGACCGCAGGAAGCGGGACGCCTTGAGGTCATGAGAGACTGCGTGAGACGTCCTCGTTGGCTCAGTTCGTGTCGCGTGTCATACCGGACGCCGTGGAGCGGCGCCGCGCGAGGGTTGCCAGCGCGAACCCGCCGACGGAGAGCAGCGCCGCAAAACCCGGCTCGGGCGTTGTGATCGTATCGATGGTGCCATTGATTCCCATGAAGGCGGGCATGGGGCCGCCGGAGATGCCAGAGAAGCGCAGCTGAATGAACGCATTCTGAGCATCCTCCAGTTCAGGTGCGATGAGCGGCGGTGGGAACGTACTGTAGAAGCCTGCGTCGTTTCGAAGGAGCGGGGCCTCGAATCCTTCGAACTCCGTGGTGTCCGTATCGAACGTGTTGAAGTCGATCACGTCGAACGACGGAATTGTGCCGCCGCACCCTGGTCCGAAAGCACCCGTCCCGGGTGCCCAGGATTGGCTGCTTCCGGAGTAGGTCTCGATGATTCCGTCTACGGCCGCGGAAGCGCACGAAGCGCCGTTGTCGATGTCGAGCAAGAGGTTTGTGACCGCGCTTCCGAAGAGGGCGAAGGTTGGACCGCTTGATGTCAGCGGGGCCGCCGTATTCAGGGTGAAGGTCAGTACGTAGGGCACTCCTTCAGCAAAGGGCGGATCACCGTCGGGCTCAAAGTCGCCGAAGTTGAGGTCCTCATAGTCCCACCCATCGATGATTCCCGTGATCGTATAGGAGACCAACTGGGCGCTTGCCTGTTGGGCCCCTAACAAACAGGGGAGGGCGAGGAATAGGGAAAGAAGAACTCGTCGTCGGAGCATGGGGCGCCTCTCGCATTCACGATGGATGGACGGAATGCCCATTGCGAAGCAGGGGCTCAGATTCCGTACGCTCAACCTATCAGAAGCGAATTACCCGATGGGGCCTCAAACATTCAATCGAGAAATCCTCACGGTTCCCTCACGCTTACGCGCTTGTTGGGTCGCGGCCGTTCGTGGATCTTGGATCGGGGCCGGCGTGTGCGAGTTCGTCGATCCAGAAACCCGGATGTGGCGGGTAGAAGCGTATTTCCTATGCGGGGACGCGCGCCGTACTTTTGGAGAAGAGGAAGCGTCGTTATGTGGCATCGTTCTTTCTATATGAGCTGTTCAGCTCTTCTTTTTTGCGGACTCGGCCTAGCGGCATCCGGTCCTGCGCTTGCCTGGGATGTCGCGATCGGGACCAATCCTCTGGACATCGCGCTCTATGTTGGATCCGGATCGGGAAGCGCGCCGACCTGGACAACCATCGACGAGCGGGTTCGCGCATCCGATGTTCCAGGCCCCACTGTGCCCAATAACTGGGTGACGCAGACGTGGGATTCCGGCGCGGGGCTGTGGCCGGCTGAGTTCATCGAGGCCTCGGAAGGCACCACTCAGGCAACAATCTACAACGATGATCTCGACGTCGAGTTCTGGGGATCCGGAGAGGCCTCGGTCTTCGGGACGGTTTCGAACGGAGACGCCGTCGGGTCGGGAATCGCGTACGACTTCGATTTGACCCTCGCTCCCTTCACCACGGCGAACGTTGTGCTCGATTCGTTGGAGACCTACGTCTACGTTGAGTCGGGCCCCGGTGACATCGGGACGGCGTTCGCGCAGGCGAAGCTTTTCCAGACCGACGTCGGGCTTAACGATCCCGGTGGTTCGAACATGCCTCTTGCGATCGACAGCTATACGTTGGTCGCGGGCGATCCAATTATTGATACGCAGCCCGCGTTCTCGAGTCCATTTACGAATTTCACATCTTCGCCGGTCACCTATCACCTGCGATTCGAGGCGAATGTTTCCGTGCTCGAGGTGCCGGAGCCCGCGATGGCTTCGGCGACGCTACTCGGCTCGCTCTTCCTGATTGGAATCGGGAGACGGCGCAGCGAGCGCTGAAACGAAGACGCTGCCGCCCACGCACGTGTGCGTTCAGGCGCGATGCTCAGCGAACCACGCGAGCACGTCGTTCGCGGTGCCCTGAAAGGCGACCGGACGCCCCAGCCGAGTCATCGTGCGGTCATAGTATTTGTCGTAGTAGTGCGTAAGAAGCGCTTCGACCCAGGGTGCATGCGCGTCGATGGAGAACCATCGATCCTCATGGTCCGCTGAATCCAAGCCCTTCAAGCACTCGGCCAATCGAGCCCCCCCGAGACGCTTCTTGAGTTTCTGGATGTTGGCCTCAAGTTCCCGTCGCATCGCATCCCGCGACGATTGCTCGGTCGGCGCGAGCACGTATTCGCGAACGATGCGATCGATTCGCTCAGAGAGCGGAGTCTCCAGGACGATGACCGGAGATTGCTGCGTCTGGCTGAAGATGGAATTCGGCACTTCCACACGACCTACGAAGCGCGCCTCGTCTTCGACGAGTGTGAGACGGGGCGCCGCGAGGTGAACCGTTGCGGCGACGTCATTCTCGAAAGTCTGCTGGGAAGGTTGTCCGGCCGGAAAGCCACCGAATGCGCTGCCGCGATGATTGGCCAGACCTTCGAGGTCGAGCGCGAGGACGCCGGTCGGCGAGGTCTTCCGCAAGGCGTGTAGCAAGTCGGTCTTGCCCGATCCCGTTCGACCGGAGACGACGAGTGTCTCCGTTCGAGCAAACTGCGACTCAAGGCCCGCCATCAAGTACTGGCGGAGCGCCTTCGTCCCTCCCTGCACGCGGGAGACATCCGGGGCATCGAGCCACTCCGTCGCGATGCGACTCCGCTGGCCGCCTCGCCAGCAGGCGAAGACAGAAGGGCGATCACTCTTGGTCGCCGCCTCGCGCCACTTGGCAACGCGTTCTTCTCGATGGGGCGCGGTCAACTCGACGCCGAGCGCGACCGCCGCGGCATTGCCTTGCTCGTGATAGCGGGTGCCTACCGCCGCCCGTTCTTCGTCGGTAAGAATCGGCAACGACAGGGCGCTCGGAATCCCACTCTGATGCACCTCGATCGGGGCACGCACGTCGAGAATCTGAAACGCGGGCTCCTTGCCGCCCATGGGGAACACGTCTTCCGGGGCGACCCGCGCGGGATTGGATGGCATCGACTTGGGCGTGGGATTGGATTGGGCGGACACGGGGGGAGTCTAGGGGAAGAACGCATTCGATGATCGAGGGGACCGCGTGCAGGCTACGCCTGAGTGACGGTCGGCCTCCAGTGACAGCATCCGGTTCTCCAGCGTTCCGCGATCAGCGAGCCGCATGGTCTACCACTCGGCGAACCTTTTCGAGGTTCGCCTGTGCGCCGCGGGCCAGCACTTCCGCCTCGTCGACCGCCTTCGCGAGCCGACTGGGATCGAGATCCGCGACCAAGTCCTCGGCGTCGACCTCAGCGAGCATGGCGGGGAGTCGTTCGCGCAGACATCGCAGGGTCCATTCGAACATCTCGCCGTGGGCGGCGACGTCGAAGGGGATGATGTGATTGGAGATCGGCTCGGTCTCCGAGGCGTTTCGAATGTAGTGGTAGTGCGGGTCGCCGATGAATACATCGAAGCGCAGGTACTCGTGGTCGTTCTGGCTGCTCTTGACGTGGAACGAAACCCCTTCGTCGGTGAAGGTCGCGCCGCCGGCCTTGAGGAGCTCCTCCATCGACTGGGGCTTGTCCTCGTAGCTTGCGAGCAGACTCTCTGGATCGAGCTCGCGGTACTCGACGCCAATCGAGATCGGCCCCGCATCGATCCATCGCGTGCTGGCTTCATCAGCCGGCTGCGGTGGGATCGCATAGACAACGCCCAGGCTGAGCGAATTCTCGTCTGATGCGGGCATGGTGAGGCTCTCCTCGAGGTTCGTTAGGCGCTTGGAGAAGCGGCTTCGTCATAGACGCGGCCCGTCGGAAGAGGGCCCGAGAGCGTCGCTCTCTGAATGATTCGGTAGTCGTCGACGGGGAATCCGGTCGCGTAGTGCAACGTTCGGCGGTTATCCCACAGAACGAGATCATTCTCCGTCCACCAATGCTCGTAACAGAATTCGGGCTTGACCGTATGAGAGACGACGGCGTCGAAGATCTCATCGGCTTCATCTTCGGGAAGGCCGATGACGGTCAGATAGCCGAGTGGGCTGAGAAGCAGTGCCTTCCGTCCGTTCTCTGGATGGGTCACGACCATCGGGTGCGCGACATAGGGGAAGTCCGGGACTTCAACTTCGCTCGGTGGTCCTTCATCCGCGGTGGCTTGTCGCACTTCGTGACCGGGCATCCCCCAGGATTGTCGAGCGAGGTCCGAATAGCACTGGAGCGTCTCGAGCGACGCGATCCGTTCCGCAAGCTCTCGGGGGAGGGCGTCATAGGCCTTCGACGTGTCGGCCCAAAGCGTGCTGCCCGCGCGCTTCGACGGCGTGATCATCCGCAACATGGAGCCCTTGCAGATATTCGGCGTGTAGGCCGTATCCTGATGCCAATACGTATGGCCGAGCCGAACGTCTCCATCGATCACTCGGGCTCCACCTGAATTCTTCCCGGTTCCGCCGAGCCAGATCAACTCTTCCTGCCCCTCGACGAGAAGGGACTTCACGGGATGAATCTCTAGATCTCCGAAGACCTTGGCCAGGTTGAGATGCGTCTCTGCATCGGCCGCGCCTTCACGGAAAAGCAGAACTCCATACTCCATCCAGGTCGCGTAAAGGTCGCGCCGGACTTCGTCCGTGAGTGCGTTGGGATCCAAGCCGGCAATCTCGGCGCCGATACTTTCGAGCGGTTTGACTTCAAAGCCCTTCATGGGGTCGTTCTCCTCGGGGTTCGCACCCAGTGGGTTATGCGTTCTGCCGAGCTCGTTCTTCGATCCAGCTCGGGGGCATCTGCGTGATCAAACTCGGCATGTTCCAGAACTCGTGCCATCGCTTGATCTTTCCGCCTTCGATCTCGTGCATGCAGAGAACCGGGAGCTTCGCGACTTCGCCAGTAGAGAAGTGCCACTCTTCGGTTCGCCGTGTCGTGACAACCTGGGCGTTGCCCACGACGGTGTCGACGCCCATGATGAAGGCGTTGAGGCCGGTGATCGATGTCGCGAGCTTCTTCGTTACACCAGCTGGGCCCGTCGCGTTCATCTCGTGGGCGGGTTCGTCGCAATAGACGCCGTCTTCGGTGAAGAACTGACCGGTGGCTTCGAAGTCCATGGCTTCGAGCGTCTTGAAGAAGGCCTCGATCAGGTCGATGTTGGCCTGGGCATCAGGCGTCGCATTCGAGCGGGCAACGTCGAAGGGATTCATGAGGCCTCCTGGATGATCGGCGCTTGGCCGTAGATTTCCGTGACGTCGTCGCCGGACCGCCAGAGACCGAGCCATTCGTCATAGAACTGTGGGAGTGGCTGGTGTGCTGGGTTGTGCCACGGGGTCTGAGAACTCAGGATTCCGAACGCCGATCGCATGGTTGCTTTGCGCGGCACGTTGACGAAGGGGTCGCCTGCGTAGGCGCTATGGGGCACGTCGGGAACGTGGGCCTTGAACTCTTCGATGGCCATCGCAAACAATCCGCCCGCGTGCTTCTGAAAGCCGCGCGTATTCTTGAAGCGGTACCAGTAGTCGCCGACGACGTGGTTGTAGACGATGAGCGCGGAGCTTCGATGTTCGATCTCCTCGCAGAAATGCCAGAGGAGCATGGAGGCAAGCCGCGAGTCTCCGCCCTTGAAGAGGACCTCGCGGTTGTCGAGGATCATCTTGAAGAAAGGGGTGAAAATCGCCTCGAGGCCACCGGCGTACGCCAGGTGAAACTCAAGCGGCTGCGTTTCGAAGAGCTCGTCGTAGCTTGCCTGCGACTTGTCGAGCACCGACTGAAGACCCGGATACTGCTTGAGCAGGGCCTTGGCGTGCTTCTGGTGCGCGACGGAATGAATCGCTTCCTGTTCGCAGAAGAGGCGAGCCTCTTTCAGGACTTCATCGTCGGTGATGCGCGACTCGGCGGCGCGCATCGCCTTACAGATGTATCGCTCGAAGGCGATGATCACGAAGGTGATCTGATTCATCAGGACAGCGAACCGCGGTTCCTCCGGATTCCAGAGGAATGGAATTCCCTCGAAATCCCACGGAATCTTTCGAACTTCCAACTCAGACATAGTGTGCTTCTTCCTTTGTTCGATCCGTGCGGCCAAGGCCAACGTTCAAGTCATCGAGGCGAGCAGTGAGCTCGTCTCAGTCTTCAAAGGCGGGTGCGCGGCCTTCCTTGCGGGCGGCCACGGCTTCTTCGAAATTCTTCGTTGTGAGTCTCGCGTAGAGCTGCGTGTGGCTCTCGAGTTCGACTGCATTCGCAAGGCTACCCGACTCAAGCCCCGCCCACATGATGCGCTTCGTGAGCTGCACGCCGTTTGTGCTCCACCCATTGATCTGGTCGGCCAGGTTTAGGGCCTCGTCGAGCAGCTGTGCGTCCGGGACGCAGCGCGAGACCATTCCGATTTCGGCCGCTTCCGACGCCGAGACATCGCGGCCGGAGAGCATGATCTCGAAGGCGCGCGAAGATCCGATCGCTCGGGGCAGCAGGAAAGAGAGTCCGAGTTCCGGCGCCGTGAGACCGTTGTTGATCCCTGCGGCACGGAAGTAGGCCGACTCACCCGCGATTCGAACGTCCGCGCCCAGCGAGAGGCACATGCCGCCTCCGATCGCCGCGCCATTGATCGCGGCGATGACCGGCTGGGGCATACGCCGCATCGCGGGGACGAGATCCGCCAGGATCGACATCGACCGTGTCGCGATTCGCGTCAGCGTGAGGCCGCTGATATTCGGCGGGGGCGCAGAATGGCGGGTGTCAGCGCCGGAGCAGAACCCATTCCCCGAGCCCGTCAGCACCACGACGCCGGTCTCATTGTCGTGGGCGACTTCCTCGAGTGCAGCATGAAGGGGGATGACCTGTTCGAAGGCCATCGAGTTCATCCGCTCGGGGCGGTCCATGGTGATCAGCGTCGTGCCGGGGCGCGGCTTCGTGATCTTGATGAAGTCCCGGTTCCCTTCGTCATCTCGGCTGTCGTCGAATCTTCCGTAGCTCATGTCGTTCGCTTTCTACTCGTGGATGCCGAAGCGCTGGAGGCCGTAGCAGGTGATTGCGTTCGTTCGCAGCACCATCTTGCATTCCTCTGCGTTCATCCCGGCTTGAGCAAAGAGCTCATGGGCTACCTTGCGAGAGTGCGGGAACGTGCCGTCTGAATGGGGATAGTCCGTCTCGAAGACGATCATCTCCGTCCCCATCTCATGGCGATTCTTAAGGCCCGTTAGGTCATCGAAAACGCAGGACCAAACCCGCCCCTTGACCTGCTCGCTCGGCGCGACCGGAAACTCGACGCCGCCGACACCGTCTCGCCAAACCGCGTCCATGCGCTCAAGCTGGAAGGGCATCCAGCCGGCCTGGCTCTCGGCGAAAGCAATCTTGAGCTTCGGGAAGCGCGACAGCGATTTCGAGAAGATCCAGTCCGCGAGCGACGCCTGCGCGTTATGCGCGTAAAGTGACATGCTGGTTGCCAGGGGCGCGTCTGGGGACGTCGTCGGCATCGAGGAAGACGAGCCAATGTGCATAGAGACCGTTGTGTCGGTCTCTTCGCAGGCCTGCCAGAGAACGTCCCAGTCACCGGAGTAGAGCGTGGCAAAGCCAAGCTTCGAGGGGTTCTCGCTGAACGCGATCGCGTAGCTGCCCTTGGCCGCACATCGGCGGACTTCTTCCGCAGCGAGGTTCGGATCCCAGAGCGGGACAAGGGTGAGCGGGATCAACCGTCCCTTACCAGCACCGCCGCACCAATCATCGATCATCCAATCGTTGTAGATCTGGAGGCAGGCGAGGGCGAGTTCTTTGTCATCCCGTTCGGCGAAACCCTGGCCGGCGAAGCGCGGGAAGATGTTCGGGTAATTGATGGCGGCCTCGACGTGATTGAGGGTCATATCCTCGAGTCGCGCGGCCTGATCGTAGGTGCCCTTGCGAAGGTCCTCGTAGACCGCCGGGATGTTCCGCTGCTCTTTTTTCGGAAGGCCGGCCGGGCCATGCAGAAGACCTGTCGGCGTGGCGAGGTCTTCAAAGAGCCAAACGTCGCACCAATCGCCATCTTCGACATTTCGCTCGAAGCCGTAGTGGCCCCCCGCGAAGTCGAGCTTCACCTTCTCGCGTGAGACGCGGGGCCCGCGGTCGCGCATGCTCGGAGGAAGCTGCTGCTGCCAGAGCGTCTTTGGCTCCATCACGTGATCATCGACGGAAATAATGTCCGGGAGTTCGTGTTCCTGAGGAGTGACGTCACTCATGTTGTTCTCCTTGCATCGTTAGGCGTATGGGGCCGTGCATCAACCGGGGCGGACGATCTGTCCGGGGAGTCCGCAGTCGTCGACGAGTTCGCCGTCGATCACAATGGGGACCCCGTTTACGAGGGTTGCGTACACGCCGACCGGTTTGCTGCACCAGCGACCCTCTCCGTTCGGAAAGTCATTCACGAACTCCTTTGTGCCGGGACCGATCTCGTCCGGATCAAAGATCATGATGTCTGCTGCATAGTTGGGGAGGAGCATGCCGCGGTCATTGAGCCCGAGG
>Ga0316208_1002325_pt1 | contig 15627 bp, 13 predicted proteins | sample 3monopyrite_MG_FD_204944 | JGI IMG/M metagenome (GOLD analysis project Ga0316208, IMG submission 204944) | Microbial mat bacterial communities from mineral coupon in-situ incubated in ocean water Damariscotta River, Maine, United States -... | ecosystem: Environmental > Aquatic > Marine >... | reverse complement strand
CTTCGCTGACTTCAAGCATGGGCGCAACCACCGCAACGCCGGCGTTATTGATCAATCCATACAAACCCCGCCCGCCTTCCTGTACCGTTTGCACCGCCTGAGCGATGTCTTCTGCAATCGTGACATCCAAGCGCACCCCTTGCACATTGTCTAAGGCATCGAGCGCTGCCAAGTCCTGGTCTTTGCGCGCACCGGCATAGACATAGAAACCATGTTCAGCAAAGATCTCCGCAGTGCGGCGGCCGATGCCTGTGCTTGCTCCGGTAATCAGGACCGCACGACCCTGGCCGAGTTCGACGGTTGCCGATTCACCCTGTATAGACGGGTTCGGCTCTTGCGCGCAATCCGGAAGGGCGAGAAGCGAGAGTGCAAGGGAGATGGCAAGGCACATGCGCCTAGCCTAGCGTGCACTCCAGCTAGCGCGAGGGCATCAGGTCCTGCGGTAAGCCCGGAAGGTCGGGATTGATGGCGTAGGCGCGCATCAAGGAAGCCACCGCTTTTTCTTCTTGCCCCTGTTGTCGCTGTAGTCGGCCGAGCTTTTGCCACAGGATGGCTTCGGTGTTATCGCGGTCGAGGCTGGCCAACAAGGCCGCTTCGGCGGCAGCGAAATCATCGGCCTTTGCGGCAAGAAGAAAGCGCAATCGCCAAGGACCTGGAGCTGCGGGGAAATCCTGTTCTAGTTGATCCGCAAGAGATGCAGTTTCGGCCAACGCCGCTTCGTCGCCACGGGCAATCAACACTGTGGCCAACTGCTCCATCACTTCACTGTGATCTCCCGGTTGCGCTAAGGCCTCACGCAGAGAAACCTCGGCAGCTGTGTACTGTTCCAGTTGTGCTTCTAGAATCCCGCGCACTTTGGCTTCTTGCGGCAGCGGCCGATGCCCAGTCAAATCCTGCAATCCCTTCAAGTGGTTGGCGTTGGGCAACAGAGCGGCTCGTGCCAATGCCTGCACGGCTTGGCGGTCGGCCGCATTTAGCCCTGACTCTTGAGGATAGGCAAAGGGAACCCAATCGCCGGCCGCGCTTTCCAAGAAGCGCATTGGCGCAACTGGTGCCGGTGCTTCTGGCATCACCCGAATCCAATGGTCCTGAATACTCACATTCAGTAAATCCAATGGTCGCCGCGCCGGCATATGACAATCAATGCAATCTGCAGTTTTGCCCTCGGCCAGGGGAGGTTGCCAGCAAGAGCTGCCATGACTTCCGATGCCCTCATGGCAACTCAGGCAACGTTGCACCATGGCAGAGCGCCCCTCTAAACGAGGCGGAAGATGCGCGTCGTGACAAGTCGTGCAGGACATCTCCGGGGACTCCACGAAGCAATCGCTCAAAGCCAGGCGTCGTACTTGGCTAACGAAGCGTAAATCGTCTTTGGCTTCTCGCCCAACCCAAACCGCACGACCCTCCAATAGATTGCTTCCAGCTGCAGGAAGTGCCAAGCCACCGCCGAGATCCACGCGGGCGTCACCTTCCAAATGGCAGCGGGCACACAAATCGACTTGGCGCAAGGGCGGCAGATCGCCAGGGTGCAAAATCTTGGTGTCGGCGACGAACTCACCGGACTGCATTAAGGCCACATGCTCCTTGCCATCGCCATGACAGGTGGCGCACCCGATTGCCTTTGGCGCAAAATCACCGAGCGCATCGGCCGGGTAGGCGGCGGGCGGGCGATCCGGCGAATGGCACACCAAGCAGTCCTTGGTGATGCCATGCCCAAATCCGGGAGGACCGGGGCCAAGTTCCTGAGGCGCCGGAGCCCAGCCGTGATGGCGGAAAAACTCGAGCGGTGCAAAGCGCCAGGCGTCGCCCTCGCGCAGGACCAAACTCAGATCAGCAACCCCAGCACCGATGCGGAATCCACTGGCCAGAGTGCGGCTGTGAGTGGGAAACCCTCGGCTGGTGCCGGGCGTTCCTGAGCGATTTCGACCTGCCCGGCGGACTTGCCTTCACGGACCTGATAAGCAAAGCCAGTTTGCGGGTTCTGCAGCCACGGCGAGGGCAAAGACAACCCATGGGACTTGTTGTCGAGCGGACCAAGGGCGTTGGCCATGCCATGGAGTCTCCATTTCGCGGCCTCCCGTGCGTGACAGCTGGCACACACGCGGTCCTCGGGCCGGGGAAGTTCGGTCAGCCCCATATAGGCCGCGTTGGGCTGAACCTGTGTGGATTGAGATGGCTCTGGCATGGCCGGTAGCTCAGCCTCCCCGCAGCTGATGGCGAGCATGCCTACGGCCAGGAGGGCCAGGGCAAGAGCGTACGGAGGGGATACCGCCATGAGGGCAGTGTAGAGGGCCCTCTGATGGGCTGTTTCTCCCAAAAAAGGGCAATCCAATAACCCAGAACAGCCTTAATTGGCATAGGATTAGGTGGCCTTTCCCCTTAGCCCGCAACACCATGTCCCTCACACGTCTTTCCCTAGCCAGCCTGTGCGCATTGGCTCTCACATCCGCGCCAGCCTTGGCGCAGAACACCCATGTGGTCACGGTCGGCCCAAGCAATGCCTTGGAGTTCGAGCAGCAAGACCTCAACATCAATGTTGGGGACACCGTCCTCTGGGTCTGGGACGGCTCTGTCCGTCACGATGTGGTCTCCGTGGACGGCGCGTTCCAGTCCGCCTTTGTGGCAGCGCCAAACACCTTTAGCGTGACCTTCGACAACTTTTTCCTGGCAGCAAACCCTGTCGCGAACGACTTTTATGCCTACTTCTGCAGCCCTCACCAGGGTTCCGGCATGGTTGGCAGCATTCAAGTTCTCCCTGAGCGGATCCTCAGCGCACCCTTGGTCGCCGGTCAATCCGCCACGATTTCCGTGACTGGGGCAAACCCCGGCAACACGGTGATCATTGCTTACTCTGTGGCAGGCTCCGGACCATTCGCCATGGTCTACGGTAGCTTGGCCCTGAGCCCGCCCTTCAATCAGTTGCCTCCGCAAACTGCCGATGGCGCTGGTGCGGTGAACATTCCCGTCAGCATCCCCCCTGGATTAGCTGGTACCACGGTCTTCTTACACGCCGCAGAAATCTTGGGAGGAGGTAGCGGCATCTTGACGAACCCCGTCTCGGTGACTCTGTAGAGGACCCTAAACGATCCCCCCGAATGGTCGCCTCGGCGGCCTGGCCCTGGCTCCGGAGAGTCAGGGCTTTTCCTATATGATGGGGGAGCTCCCCTCTTTTCGAAAACACCTTACACACATGAACAGCCTTCGCCTCTTTACAGCCAGCCTCATCGCGGCTTCTGCGTTAACTGTCCCTGGCCTCGCCCAGAACACCCATACGGTTCAGGTCGCACCCAGCGGCTTTTCCTTTGAGCCCCAAGACCTCAACGTCAACGTTGGCGATACGGTCGTTTGGGTTTGGAACGGAGCCGCTTCACACAATGTGAACTCCGATGACGGCGCCTTCTTCTCTGGCCCTCCAACCACGGCGCCGAACACCTTTAGTGTCACTTTCGACAACACCTTCCTCGCTGCCAATCCGGTTGCCGGAGACTTCTACGGCTATCACTGCCAGCCGCACCAAGGCTTCGGCATGGTGGGTTCGATTCAGGTCCTCCCTGAACGGATTCTTAGCTCGACTTTGGCGGCTGGTTCTACTGGTAACATCACTACGTCTGGATCGATTCCAGGCAACACGGTCATCATTGCCTACTCCTTCTCGGGCACGGGCACGATTCCTATCGTGTACGGCAGTTTGGCCTTGAGTCCACCAATCAACCAGTTGCCCCCACGCACTGCCGATGTCGGTGGACGTGTGTTGATTACCGTTAACGTGCCGATTGGCATGGCGGGAACCACGGTGCACTTACATGCGGCAGAAATCTTAGGTCCAGGAGATGGCATCCTGACCTATCCGCTTAGCGTGACGCTGTAAGCGCCAGCGCCCCGGAGGCGACCAAGCCTAAAGGTTTTGGTCGTCTCCGAGCGGGCGCACCCAGATGTTCCGGTAGCGCACCGGATTACCATGATCCTGTAGCTGAATCGGCGCACGCTCTGGATAAGGCTGGTCATAACTGGCCACGCGCCGATGCAAAGTCGGCCCCATCAGTTCGCGATGAACTTGCACCGCGATGCCGTTATGGATCACGGTCATGACAGCTGGGCGTAGCAGCTTGCCCTCGGCGTCGAAACGTGGACCGCGGAACAAGATGTCGTAGCTCTGCCATTCCCCGGAAGGGCGACTGGCGTTGACCAGTGGCGGCCATTGCCCATAGACCGCACCCGCGGAGCCGTCGACATAGCTGACGTTGTCGTGGGTATCCAATACCTGAACTTCATAGAGGCCATGCAAGAACACGCCGCTGTTGCCCATGCCTTGCGATGCACCTTGCGGGTCTGCGGGAGTCGCCCATTCGACATGCAGTTGGCAATCCCCGAAGGATTCGCGAGTGCGGATGTCGCCAGTTCCGTTCACGGTAGCGATGCCGCCGTCCACCACCCATGCGGCATCTTTGCCGCTTGAGGATTGCCACGCTCCGAGATCGCGGCCATCAAATAACACAATCGCGTCTTGAGGAGGGTCACCAACCTTGGCGGCGGGGGCCACGCGGGGTCGCTGCGGGCGCTCCTTGTCATGCACCTTCCACTTTTGGCCTGGGAGCTGAGGGGTGTCGCTGTAGCCAGGCTTAGGTTTCGCCGGATCCTGCGCAGTGATCGGCGTGGACAGCGTCAGGCCCAGGGCAAGCAGCCCGCAGCCGGCGGCAAGAGGGAGGATGTAGGGGCGGAACATGCGACCAGCCTAGCGAAGGGAGGTAGAATCCGTCCATGCAGATTGACATCGGGATTCCTGAAGAGCAGCGCAAAGAAATCGCTGCTGACTTGAGCCTCCTCCTGGCCGACAGCTACACCTTGTATCTGAAGACGCATTACTACCACTGGAATGTGGTCGGCCCTATGTTCCAGACGCTGCATCTGATGTTTGAACAGCACTACAACGCGCTGGCTCTTGCCGTCGATGAAATTGCCGAGCGCATCCGTTCCCTTGGGGAGTTGGCACCCGGAACCTACCGCGAGTTTGCTGGTATGTCTTCGATTGAAGAAGACGAAGAGGTGCCCACCGCCGAAGAAATGATTCGCAACCTAGTGTTGGCGCATGAGCAAGTGGTGCGCACCGCGCGTCACGCCATGTCGGCCGCCGAAGATGCCGGCGACGCCACCTCCGAGGACTTGCTGACCCAACGCATGGAGTTCAGCGAGAAGACGGCGTGGATGTTGCGTAGCTTGCTGGCTTAGGCTTGCAAGATACCGAAGAAGACTAGGCCCAACAGAATCGCCGCCATGGTCGGAAACAGAACCAGAATCATCCAGATTCCGGTGAACGTTCCAGCAATATAGCCCCGGCCAGTGGCAACCTTGAGTGCGCGCAGAAAGTAGAGTGGCTGCCAAATCACCAGGGCCAGAATGAATCCTGGCTGGAGCACCGAAATCCAGGGAAGAAGGCCAATCAAGCGTACCACTAAGAGGCCGCCGAAGAAAATGGCTACGCTGTGAAGAGTAAAGATGAAGTGGTCAAAATAGATTTGTGCACTGCGCCAAAACACAACTCTCAGAGCAAGGGCAATCATCGGCAAGCAAAGAAATAGGCCGACGGGAAGATTGGCAAAAATCCGATCTGCAACCATTCGATTCGCCTGATCAAGAGGCATTTGGTCCAGGTGAGTGGCGCCCTTCATGAGGCGGCCGTGAACCAGCCCGCCGAGCCAAGAATCTTTCCAGGGAACCGCATCGTTGACCGCTTCACGAAACAGCATCGATTCCGATTCGCCCTCCTGAGTGGCCAGGTCGGCCAATTCTTCGGCGCTGAGGCTTGTCGAGAAAATCGCGCCATGGTTTGGCGTCAGCGATAAGGTCAGGAAAAAGAGAATCGTAAAGAAGAAATAAATCTTCAGTGGCGAAAGATAGCGCGTGCGTCGCCCTTCGCGGTAGTCCAGAGTCAGGGCACCGGGGCGGCGGAAGAGGCGCCCGATGGTGGGCCAAAGTTTGGCTTCGGCGCCGAGCCAGCTATTGAGAAAATCGGCAAGCAGAACGCGGAAATGCCCGCGTGGACTGCGCGTTTTTTGGCCGCACTTGGGGCAGAAGTGGTGCGATGCCGTGGCATGGCAATCCATGCAACGCTGAGGACCTTTCGACGACTGGGGGGAGGTCGTCGTCAAAATCTACATATAGGGATTGACGCCTGCGTCGTGGTCAGTGGCGTCGTGAATCGCGTTGATTTCCGGAACGCCGTTGCGCAAGGCCACTTCGACGCCTTGCTTCATGGTCATGGCCGCGGAGCCGCAGCCTTGGCAGCCGCCGCCCATGGTGATGAACAAGTCTTGGTCAGCACTCGCCTGGATTTCGACCCACCCGCCATGGGAGGCCAGGTTCGGATTGAGATCGCTGTCGATGATCATCTGCGCTTTATGACGCATGAGATCGTGGCCTTGCAGGGCATCAAGTGCACCTTCTTTGATCGGCTCGCCACCCTCTTGGAGAAAGTTCCGAATTGCGGCGCCGGCGGTGCGTGCGACTATGCGCCAATCTTCGGGGACCGAGGCCATGGTGATCATGACTTCGGCATCGGAAAAGCGTACACCTTTGAGGTTATCTACCTCGGTCAATAGGTGCGCAGCCAGAGGCGCCCACTCGGCGGCCCAGGTGGCGTCACTCACGTAGAGAGTGCCGACATAAACGGGGCGCTCGATCCGAAACAGGCAGTTGGTGGGAATAACCTGGGGTTCGGCGGTGATGCGGATTTGTGGTTGCTCAGTCATGGCATGTTCCTGTAGGTCAGGAAGCATTGAATTGTAGCGCAAGCAGGGATTGTTGATGAAGGCCAAGGATGGCTTCCAGGCTGGTTTCGCGCGGGACATCCCAATCTGCGGCAAAGGCTTCCAGGAGCTCGCCCAAAATCGCGCCCTCGCCAACGGCTTCCAAAATCCCCAATTGCAGCTGGTCGATGTCGAAAGTGGTGCCATAAGCCATTAGGCGCAAACTCATGGTTTCGCCCTGGGCATCGCTGACGCTTTCGGCGGTCCACCCCGGCACCGCGGTGACTTGTCCATTAAGAGGGAGGACCTCGGGCAGTTCGCGGCGACGGAACAGACGATCTCCCAGAACAAGCAGATCGAGGTCGGCGCGAAGAAAACTCCACGCGGCATCGTTGGGTGTTTCGACGATGGGTTCGCTCAAGATGTTGAAGCTGGTGTTGAGCAGCATCGGTACGCCGGTGCGTTCGCGGAAGGCTTGGATCACCTCTTCGAAGAATGGTTCTGCTCCGGGGGCCAGAGTTTGTAGTCGGGCGGTCCCATCGGCGTGCACCACGGCAGGGATTTTGGCTTGCTGCGCCGGCCGTACGCCCACCGTCAACGACATATAAGGCGAAGGTGCGGAATGCTCGAACCAGAACGGAACCTCGCTTGCCAACACTGTGGGAGCAAAAGGGCGGAAACCTTCGCGCTTCTTGATCGCTTGATTGATGCGCGCGACCATCTCGCCGTCGCGCGGGTCGGCCAAAATGCTGCGGTGGCCGAGAGCACGCGGACCAAACTCACTGCGCCCGCGGAACAGGCCGACGACTTGGCCATCGGCGAGTGCATCGGCCAACACCGGCACTAGCTGCTCGTTCTTCATTTCGGCTTCTTCCAGCCACGGTTCATACTGCTGGTAGGCCGCGTCGATGTCATCGGCACTCCAGTCGCGACCACCATAAGGCGAGAGCGCGGTCTTCGTGGAAGGAGGTGCCGACTTGGCTTGTTGCGCATGCCCATAGGCCGCACAGCCAACCGCCAAGCCTTGGTCGCCGGGGTAGGGCGGAATCCACACCTGCTCGAAGCCGGCTTCGCGGTGAATGCGACCATTCAAGGTGCTATTCAAGGCGACGCCTCCGGCGAAGGCGAGATTCTTTGCGCCTGTTCGTTGTTGCATGCGCTGCAAAAACTCCAGCACGATGTCTTCGAGATCAGCCTGGACGTCGGCGGCGAAGCGGGCGAAACCTGGTCGCGCCTCTTCGTTTTGCCATTCATGCGCATGCGGTTCTCCGCGTAAGCGTTGCCAATCGACTTGCAACTCCTCCAAAGGACCTTGCATGACCGCACGACGAGCTTGTTCGGGTGCCCATTCCGGAGCCCATGGCGCCAGGCCCATGACTTTGCCGCAGTGGTTCCAATCGCCAAAAATATGGCTAGCTGCCCGCGAATACACTGCACCCAAGGAATCCATGTTCTCGAATCCATAGTTGTGCAGCAGGGTGGGCGTGTCTTCGGCAATCCAGCGTTTCCATACCCGCGTCAACTCTTGACCAGAAAAGGAAAACACCGATTCGCCTTCGCGCCAACCAAAGGCCTTGCGCGCGGCTTGTCCTTGCTCGACGCCAGCAGGGAAGGCTTCGAAGTCATCGGCCTGCGCCAAGCCAAACTCACTCACATAACCCTCGCCCGGCAATTGCATTTCGTGCAAGGTCGAGCCCATGCCATCCATGATCACAATCAAGCCATCATCGAAAGGGCAGTAAGGCATCACTGACCAAGCGTGCGCCAAATGGTGGGAGAGCTCTAAGCGCGGAACACCCGGCAGTAAATTAAACGGAGACAGATAACTTTCGCGGTATTGATACAGCGCCGTGGCCCAGTCGACCGTTTCGTGAAAGCGATCAATCCGGAACAAGTGGTTGTTCGCCACAACCAAGCCGATGTCGTCCAACTCGGCGCCCACGGATTGCAGCGCATGCTCCACCAGCTCGGCGCAATCGCCGCCATCGTGCTTCTTGCGCGTGATGCGCTCTTTCTCGCCCAGGAACAGGGGCTTGCCGTCGGCGTTGAGCAGACAAGCTGCCGCCGAATGCGTGTACTGATTGAGTCCTAGGGTGAGCGCGCCGCGCATGGGGCAGCATTATCCCTGCGCGGCGGCTCCGTGGCCTAGCGATCAGAGCCAAGCTCGAGCCGGATCTGCTGCTCTTGATTCTCGCGCAGAATGGTCAAGACCACCGATTCTCCCGGTTCATAGCCGGCCAAGACACGGGCGAGGTCATCTCCGCTGCGCAGGCGATCTTGGTCAATCGCCAACAGCAGGTCACCGAGGTGGAGGCGCCCATCGTCGGTTTGGCGTGCAGCCTGGAGGCCAGCTGCTGCGGCGGGGCCATCGGCCTCGATTTCACCCAAGACCAAACCAGGGATTCCGCGCGCGCGCGACCAACGACTCGACAACACGGCAACGCCTAGTGAGGCATGGGGAATTTCGCCGCCACGAATCAAGGTGGTGACAATGCGGTTCATGGTGTCGACCGGCACGGCAAAACCGATGCCAGCACTCGCGCCGCTCAAACTCTTGATGGCGGTGTTCATGCCAATCAAACGCCCAGCACTATCGAGCAAGGGACCGCCCGAGTTGCCGGGGTTGATCGCGGCATCGGTTTGGATTAGATCACGCAAACGGTTCCCGGCAATGCCAATGATTTCTCGATCGAGACCGCTGATGATTCCGGTAGTCAAGGTGTGGTCCAGGCCAAAGGGATTGCCAATGGCATAGACACTCTGCCCAACTTTCAGGTCTTCCGATTTGCCCACCGGAAGGACTGCGACCGCACCTTCGGCCTGAATGCGCAACACCGCGATGTCTTTATTCGGTTCTGCGCCGACCAATTCGGCTTCATGTTCACTGCCATCGGAAAGCGTGACGAAAGCACGACGCGCGCCTTTGATCACGTGATAGTTGGTCACGATGTACCCGCGTGGATCCCAAAAGAACCCACTGCCGGTCCCCGTGAACTCTTCACGCACGGCAAAGGAAAAGCGGTCGCGCAAGACCTCGGTGGTGCGAATATGAACCACGGCAGGGGAGGCCTGCTCAAACAGCTCAATCGTGTCGAGCTCATCTTGGCCGAGACCCTGGCGCTCCATGACCGGTCGCAGGTCTTGCGTGTTATCGTAAAGCCCAGCCTCCATCGGGCGGCCTTGCCAGGCTAGAACCGCCAACATGCCTGGAAACACCCAGGCTGCGGCGGGGAATCGCTTCGGGGTTTTCATCTCGCTTTCTCTACGTTCAACGACCGAGGTCGTTGTAAAAAATCACAGGAATCATGTCCATTTCTAGGGCTCTCGGCAAGCGCATGGCAGGGGTTTTATCCCGCCCGCGTCGGCGCTATCGGCGGCTGGAGGCCCCCGATTTGGAACTCCTGCGTCGGAGTTTGCAGCCGGGCGATGTCCTGTTGGTCGAGGGCAACACCAGAATCTCGACCGCGATTCAGTACATCACGCAGTCGACGTGGTCCCATTCCGCTTTTTTTGCCGGGCCGGTTTGGCAGGAGCCTGGCGAGGATGAGCCACGTGTTTTGATTGAGGCCGATCTCGAGAACGGGGTGATTGCGGTGCCGCTGTCGAAGTACGCCGAGCACAATGTGCGCATCTGCCGCCCGGTGGGTTTGGATGCCGCCAGCACCGAGCGCGTGGTGTCCTTCATGGTCGAGAGCATCGGCTTGGAGTACGACCTCAAAAACATCTTTGATTTGGCCCGGTATTTTTTGCCGTTGCCACCTTTGCCACGGCGATGGCGTCGGCGCTTGATTGAACTCGGTAGCGGGGAACCGACCAAAGCCATTTGCTCGACGTTGTTGGCGCAGGCCTTTCAACTAATTGGCTACCCCATCCTTCCGCGTTATGAAAAAGGGAGCGAAGCCCTAGACGAAGAAACAGTGTTGCGCCGGCGGCACCATTCCTATGTCACGCCTTGTGATTTCGATCTCTCTCCCTACTTCCGCATCGTCAAGCCGACGCTGGAAGCGGGATACGATTATCGCCAACTGAAGTGGGCGCAAGAGCAGCCGCAAGTTACGGAAGAAAGCGCAACGGAGCGGCCGCACTCACCAAGCGCTGACCCGGAAGGCGAGCCAGAAAGCTAACCGCCAACTGGCGGTCGAGGAGTGGCGCAGGCAGGGGATAGCCTGCAGGAACAATCCATTGCACATTCGCTTGGCCGAGGCCATCCAGAGTGCCATGCTTGCCTGCCAAGGCGCGCAAGGGAAGAACATCGCCTTGCGGAAGCTGACTGAGGCCATCGGCAAAGCCTACAAACAAGGTGTAGTTGGCTTGGGCGAGGGCGGGCCCGCCATCTAGGTTGAGTTGCAAGGTGGCGCCGGCAGCGAGAGAGACTTCGGCGGGCGTGAGGGTCAGGCTGGTGGTGAGGACCGCCGCTGCGGCGCTGAGGAGAATCTCGCCGGGGCCATGGGGTTCGGCAAGCCAGACGGCGCCAGAGCCTTGGGCGTCTTCGACTACAGCTAGCGGGAGCTGCATGGGCGAAGACGTATCGACGCCTGCCACACGCTGTGGCGGGGCAAAGCTGCCGTCGGCCATACGCAAGGATTGCCACAGCCCAGTTTGCTCCGCACTACCTTGGCGATGAAACAGTAGAGCCGTGTCCTTGGCCATCCACATCGGAGAGCTTTCGGCGGCAGAGGATTGCAGGGTTGCAATGACCTCTGGCGGGAACCAACGGGCATCGAGTTGGCGACGCGTGGCACGCCAAATTTCGCTTTGCCCGGCTCGCGAACTCGCAAAAACGATTTCCAAGCCGTTTTGGCTCATAGCGGGACTGCGCTCGCCCAAACCAGAATCTAAATCCACCGCAAGGATCGGTTCATCAAAATCATCGAGGGTGGTGGCGCGCGTGCTCTCGTAAAGATGGGTGGCGCCATCTTGTGGATCCAACGCGGCCGCCACGAAGCGAAGGCGATCTTCGCTCACCCAAAGGTCGACGATTTGCGCCAGAGCAAAGTTGGCAATGCCGACGTCTGCCGTCACGCTAAATGCCTGCGCCAAGCTGGGGCGATTCAGTTGCAACAACTCCCAACCTTGGCCACGGTCGGCGACCGTCCAGGCTTCGAGACCATCGGCGAGACCGAATGCCGCGCGCAGCGTGCCGAGGTTGCTGAGGCCGTCTACGCTCTGCCTGGAAGCCAACGGCGCCAGGCCTGGCGCTGAGTGCAGGAGCATCGGCGGGGGCCACAGGGTGACCGGGCGTATGCCGTCATCGACAATCAGGCGCAGGACATCTAGACCTGCTTCCGCGCCGGGGAGAATCTCGACGGTGTAGGTGCCGTCTTGGTGATCAATCACCTGCTGCAGTGTGGCTAAACCGGCGGAGCGAGGGTCATGCTCCAGTGTGATCGTGGCACCGCCTGAAGTCAGTAGATTGCCATCGATGTCTTGCAGGTCGAGCACATAACTCACAATCTGTGCACTTCCCGCAGGAATCGTATCTGCGGAGGCATGAATGGTCGACAGGTAGGCATCTGGTCGGCCCAACAAGGCCAGGCGCTCTTGATCGAACTTGGTGCGGATTTCAAAAACTGGATCAGGATCCGCTGCCACCAAGCTGGCTTTATTGATAGCCATGAACAGATCACCCTTGGCGCAACCAAAGTTGTCGCAGAATGGTTCATCGCCTTGGCGTGCCAGGAGCAAGAAGCCGACATGGGCGCTCTTGGTGAAGCTTGCCGGAGGGGCGCCGCACGAGGTTGGGTTCGCCGGGCTGCAAGAGCAGCGGCCGTCGCCGCCCATCGCTTGGGCCGCTTCCATCGCAGCCATCACGCGCTGGCCCAGGTCGCCTTGGGTGTTGCGCAAAGCGCTTTCGGCTTCGGTGATGACCGGGCTTCCGGTTAAGACATTGCCTTGAATGGCATAAACCAAGTCGCCGACTTGCCCGGTAACGCCGCCGTAATAAATGCCATCGTTGCTGCCACTAAAGGTGACGGCGCGGCCAGCTAAATCTACGAAACCGAATTGCCGAGACTGGAACAGCAAATCGAAGCTTTCAATCTCATCCAGGATTTCTTGCGGTGGCACACCTTGCGCCAAGCGTTCGGTGATCAGTGCGCGGGTACTGACCGGGCTGACAAAAGACTGTGCGGCGCCGCCACCGGCCTCGGTGCTCAAGATGGCGAGGTTGGTGCGCAGATTGAAATTCTCAATGCACGTTGCCGAGGCGACGCAAATCTCCCCAGTCTTGACGTTGACAACCACAATCGACCAGGTCGCCAGCGCCTGGCCCATGAGCAACAGCATGGCCAAAGCCACGGCGCCGAGGCGTCGGAGTGAGGGGAGGAACATCCCTCAAGCCTAAGCCATAAAAGCCAACTCGGCTAGGCGGACTTAGCCCTCGTCGTCAGCTTTCCAGCTATTGTTCGCGGTGTCGATGTCCGGGAAATGGCGATCCGCGTCGATTTCAACCTCAAGCACCGCGCCATGGTCGCGCGAAAGCTCGTGGATGATGCGGTTGGTTTGGTACCAGACCTCGACCGGCAGCTTGCGGTCTTCGACCGTGCCGTCTTCGTAAGTCACGCGCAGCTCGACCGGCATGACCATTTCGCCGAGGTTGTCCAAGCGCACTCGTGGCCCACGATTGCGGCGTGGGCTCGAGACGCCGGAAATGGCTTGGTCGAGCAGGGTGGCTTCTAGGAACCAACCACGCCAGAACCATGCGAGGTCCGTGCCCGAAGCATCTTCCATGGTGCGGAAAAAGTCGGCAGGGCGAGGCGACTTAAACGCCCAACGTTCGATGTACTCGCGGAAGGCGGCATCGAAACGCTCGGGGCCAAGAATGCTTTCGCGCAGGAGAGTTAAGCCAACTCCCGTTTTCTGGTACTGCAACAGTCCCAGCTGCATGCCGTTGAGCATGTCTGCTGGCGTCACAATTGGCACATCGCTGACCATTTGCATGAACATAGCGAAGGCACCCGGGTCGTTTTCATTGGGACCATCTCCAAACCAATCCGGCGTGGAGTAGCCATTCATGAAGGTGTTGAAGCCTTCGTCCATCCAGGCATGGCGACGCTCATCGGTGTTGACCAACATCGGAAACCAGTTGTGCGCGATTTCGTGCGTGGTCACGCCATACAGGCCGCGCTCGGAGCGCGCGCGGCAAAACAAAATCATGGGATATTCCATACCGCCTTCCGCGCCTTGCACATTGATGGCAACGGGATAGGGGTAGGGGAACCACAACTTGTTGTAGCCCTCAATCGCGGTGCGCAGCATTGCGGTGGAGTCCTTCCAAATCCGCTGTCCCTCTTTGGCATAGACCGATTGCACCAAGATGCCATCGGTACCCGCTGCGTCATGAATGAATGCTTTGGAAGCCGCCCAAGCCACCGTGCGCACTTTCTCGGCATGGAAGTGCCAAGTCAATGGCCCTTCACCGGCAGGTCGGCTGGCGGGGTCGGCAACCTCTTCCGCGCTACGAATCATGACCGTTTCTTTGCTGGTCTTGGCTTTCTCCAAGCGCTCCACCTGTTCAGCAGTGAAGACCTCTTCTGGATTGGTCAAGACACCAGTGCACACCACAATCATCTCTCGTGGCACAGTAATGGCCACGTTGTAGGTGCCGAAGTTGGTGTAGAACTCGCCGGTGCCTAAGTAAGGCAGCGTGTTCCAGCCGTGAACATCGTCATAGACCGTGACCGCAGGAAACCACTGCGCGACCTCAAACACCTTGCCTTGGTCAAACTCGCGAATGCCGAAGCGACGAAAAACATTCTCAGGAATCAGGAAGTCCCAAGTGATGTCAAACACATAGGTTTCGCCAGGGGCAATCGGTTGCCGCGGATTGACGCGGCCAAGAGTGTCGTACTCAAAGAACTCCAGGGCCTGTCCATTGCTTTCCACGCCGTGAATGGTGTAGCCATCGCCCTCGGATTCCTTCATGCCAATCGCCGAAGCCTCACCAACTGCGGTCGCCAAGCTGTTCTCGCGGAAGGCGTTTTGCTCCAAGCTCAGCCACAAGTAGTTGAGTGTGTCTGGAGAGTTGTTGGTGTAGGTGATTTGCGCCTTGCCTTGGACCAAGCGTGTTTCCGGCTCCAAGGAAACCTCGATGTTGTAGTCCACCTGTTGCTGCCAATAAGCAGGTCCCGGTGCGCCTGCGCCATTGCGCATGTCATTCGGGGCGGGCAGATCCAGCGGGCTAAAGATGGTGCCGCTCGGGCGCGCCTCAGGCAGGCGCGCGCCGGGGCCCTCGGCATCTTGAGCGAAGGCGGCTGGCGCCAGAATCAGGAAAGTCGTGCCAAGTAGGGCACGACCCATTGCGACGAGAGACAAGTTGCGCATCGCCGCATTGTACGGATGGTCCAACGGCAAAGTTAGAGACTTTGCCGGGGCAACCTGGGAGGTGAAGGCCTAGTGGACCTCGATCAGTTCCTCTTGGCCGGCTTCTTCCCGGCTCTCCTCTGGCAACTCCAGGTTGTCAGCAGGGGCGAGCATGCGCGTGACGGTGTAACCCTTGGCGCGCAAGAGTTCGGGCACGCCTTCTTCACCCATGAAGTGCAGGGTCCCAAAGGCGAAGACGTAGTTCTTCTCGGGGTGCTCCTCCATCATCTTTGCGGTGCGGTCGGCCATGCGCACGTTACGCACGGGAATCAAGGCGCGGTAAAACTTCATGTCGCCCTCGTTGGTGGGGTCGAAGTCCTCTTCCAAAATGGCCATGACGCGGGCTTCGGATCCGGTCAAATAGGCTTTGGTCAAGAGCGCCAAAGAGGATGGCTCACCTTCTTCGCGTTCTAGTTCATTCTTCATCGTGCGCTTGAGCGCCTCAATGGTTTCCTCTTCGGTGCGGCTATGGGCCAAGGCATCGATCTGCTCTTGCAACAGCTCCACGCCACCAACTTCTTTG
>Ga0316208_1002323_pt1 | contig 15646 bp, 10 predicted proteins | sample 3monopyrite_MG_FD_204944 | JGI IMG/M metagenome (GOLD analysis project Ga0316208, IMG submission 204944) | Microbial mat bacterial communities from mineral coupon in-situ incubated in ocean water Damariscotta River, Maine, United States -... | ecosystem: Environmental > Aquatic > Marine >... | reverse complement strand
ACGGTCGAGCCATTCTGGTCGCTTATGAAATCCATCGTTGTGGTAATAACTTCGGTCAGCCGCCCGGCCTGCCTGGACGCGGTGAGTTCGGTATGGAGATCCTGATCGCTGTGGCGTACCAGGTTTATACACTCGGGTTGTCTCTGGATAAGGCGTGCCAGGTTCTGGGGTTCTTCCAGGGGCTGACGCTGACGAAATCGCAGGCCAACGCGTTGCTCAATCAACTGGCTCGGCAGTGGCAACTGGCCCGGCAGTGGGAAGCGGAGTTCGACACACTGTGTCTGCTACTGGCGAATGCCGCCGTCGTCCACAGCGACGAAACCAGTTGGAGCATCAATAGTGTGTGGGCTTTTCTCACCGATACACTCACACTAATGTTTTATGGTGTGCATAAAGATGGCGAGACGCTGCAGCAGATTCTGGACAAAGCGACGTTCCAGGGCGTCCTGGTCAGTGATGACGCGGCCATCTACCAGGGTTTCAGTAAATCGCAGAAGTGCTGGGCTCACCTGCTCCGCAAGGCGATCAAGCTGACGCTGCAGGCTCCGCGGGACAAGACGTATCGCCATTTCGCCGACTCGTTACTGGCCATCTATCACAAAGCGAAACGCATTGCCCGGGACCAGCGTTACAACGATGCCGGCCGCCAGCGGCGAGTGAATGAACTGGACGACGAACTCCTCGCGCTGTGCTGTGAACGCTGGTTCGATGAGAATCAGGAGATGGTGGGAGTCGAAGCCGACTACCGCCGTCTGGTGAATGAGATCATGCGTCTGATGCTGGCTCAGGAACTGTTTGTCTTTGTGACAACCGCCGGCGTCGACGGGAACAACAACGCATCCGAACGTGAACTGCGTGACGACGCGATACGCCGCAGCACGGGGCGTACTAATAAGACGGCCAACGGTGCGAAACGCCGTAACCGATCACGGGCCGGGATTGGTCTTTTCATGTTGAGGGAAATCTGAGACATCTCGTGCATGACACGGATGTTGGAAATACCTCCTGAGTTGTTGGCGGAGATGACGCCTGCGGTGCGGGTGTATGTCGAATCGCTGCTGGTCCGAATGGCCGGGATGCAGGCCGAGCTGGATGAACTGAAAGCTCAGGTGAAAAAGCTCACGCCGCAGAATTCCTCGGTGCCGCCTTCGACCGTGCATCCTCATGCCCGACCGCCGGCCAAACCGAAATCGAAATCGAAGAAGAAGCGTGGCGGGCAGCCGGGACATCCGCGGAAGGTGCGTGAGCTGGTCCCCGTCGAACGCTGTTCGGAAGTCGTCGTCCTGCATCCGGAACATTGCCGACGTTGCGGTACCGGGCTGACGGGAACGGATGCCGAACCGCTGCGGCATCAGGTCTGGGAACTGCCGCCGATCGAACCGGTCATTACCGAATATCAACGGCATCGGCTCACCTGCTGCGGTTGCGGAACCACGACCTGCGCGACGCTGCCAGCGGGTGTACCGACGGGGCAGTTCGGAGCGAGGCTGCTCGCCTTCACGGCTCTGCTGATGGGGCATTTCCGTCAGAGCAAACGTCGCGCGGCGTTCTTTCTGTCAGACCTGTTGAACATGCCGTGTTGCCCGGCGTCGACGGTTAAGATGCAGAACCGCGTGGCGGCAGCGCTCGAGCAGCCTTACGAAGAACTGAAAGCGCGGCTGGCTCAGGAACCTCAATTGTTTATGGATGAATCGCCGACGAAGCAGGCGAACCAGAAAGCCTGGCTGTGGACGGCAGTGGCTTCCACCTATGCGGTGTTTGCGATCTTCTCCAGTCGAGCCGCGACGGCTCTGCCGAAACTGCTGGGCGATTCGTTCCAGGGAATCATCAACTGCGACCGCGCGAAAATGTACTGGCGGCATAAACGACTGCAGTGGTGCTGGGCTCATCTGAAAAGAGACATTCAAGCGCTGGTTGATCATCACGATCATCAGGTCAAACGACTGGGTTACGACCTGCGGCGCCAAGTGGAAATCATGTTTCTGATCTGGCACCGGTACAAGTCCGGTGAGATTCCGTGGCAGACATTCCAATCCGAGATGCAGCCGGTGCGCGACACTGTCAACAGCCTCCTGCTGCGCGGCCAGTTCAGTGGTAATAAACGACTCACTGGAATGTGTCGCGAACTGTACTCACACCGCGACTGGCTGTGGACGTTCGTGGAACATCAGGGCGTGGAACCAACCAACAACACGGCGGAACGGGCCCTGCGTCCGGCGGTGATCTACCGCAAGCTGTCCTTCGGCACCCAGAGTGAATCCGGCAGCCGCTTCATCGAACGCATGCTGACGGTCTCAGAAACCTGCCGCCTGCAGAAACGGTCCGTCTACCAGTGGCTCTGTGCCGCCGTCGAAGCCAGCCTCCACCAACAGCCAGCCCCGAAACTCCTCGACGGGCCGTGAACGGTTACCTCGACGACTGTTCCAAGCACCTGCTTGCGGCGTATTGCTGCTTCACGCTTTGCAGATTCGATCGCCTCTCGCTGCTCCTCAAGGCTGGTTTGGCACGACCTGTAGAGGTCCAAAAACTCGCTGTCTTCCAAACGTGCTGTCGTTAGCAATTCCTGGTAACCGAGAACTCCTGACAATCCAGCAGCGAATTTCTGACTATCGATCGACTCTCGCAATATCGAAAAAGCCCGTGCTCGTTCGGTAGCCAAGAGGGAACATTTTACATGCAAATCGCTGGCCATATCCGTCATCAGTTCGTCGGGAATTCGCTTCAAAGCTGTCGTGGCCTCTTCGAACCGACATGCCATACGCAGTGACTGCGAACTTTTCACTATTTCCGCCACTTTGGAAGCGTTCGCATCTTCCATTTCCTGTAGACGCTCACGCAATTTTTCCAGCTCAGGATCACCATTCTTGAGCGACAATCCTTCATGTACTTTCTTCAGTAGACCTCGCCTTTTCTTTAATTTCATATCTGAACTGATCTCTGACCGTAAGGAATTCAAACGATCTCGGAGCGTTTCTGCTTCAGTCCGTAAGTTGACGATCTCTTCCCGCATTACCGAATCGTCAATTTTCTTCAGACGCGACAGACAAGAATCATACTCCTGTATTTCCAACAATCGTTGAGCTTCCTGGTACGCGGCGTCACGTTTTTCCTTCAATTGTGCATCACGGCTGATCAACTTCTGCTTCAGTTTCAGCACGCTCTCTCGCCCAGGATGCAACGTAAGCAACGCGTTCACTTCAGACAGCAGGCCCGTCACCTGCCGGGAGTCCAGTCGCTGCTGAATGACAGAATGAAGTCGCTTACTCTCATTCTGCTTTTCTGTCAGACGTGAGAGAATCTCATCCGCACTGGCTGAATCACGGACTGGAGATTTCGTTCGCAGTATTTCCGGGATCTGTTCGAGCGCGCGGATTCCAGACTTGAAATCAAATGCACTTTCGTGCCGTAAAGCTTCAGCAATCAGTTCCGACATTCGATCGAATTGATTCTCTTGCTGAACTGTGATCTCCGACAGAAACTGATCACTCCAGTCCTTCAAATGGTGAAACCTGGGATGCGGTTCGTCGTGTAGTTTCGTGGCGATTGCGGTAGCGCGGTCGTATTCGTGCAGTTTTAGCAACGATCTCGCTTCGGTTTGCAATGCCGCCATTTCCGATCGACGTGGTTCACCAAGCTCTTTCTGATTTGCCCCGCATTCGCCACAGATATTTTCCCAGATCGGCATGGGGACTTCGCAAGACAGACAGGATGCTTGGAGCGGTCCGGAACACTCACGGCAAAACTTACGGCTGGTAGTGTTCTTCGTCCCACAAATGGAACACTGCCCCTCACCGATGTCCGACGGAAGTGCCTCACAGTTCTGCAAACAGACCTGTAACGCGTCCCGGAATTCTGCCGCCGTCTGGTAGCGATCGTCTTTCGCGTCTTCCAGTGCCTTGCCGAGGACGTCCTGCAAAGCCTGGGGAACGTTGTTGAAGCGAATGATCCTCGGGCTCCTGCCTGTCACCATCTGATACAGCGTCGCCGCCAGACTCCACAGGTCGCTGCGATTGTCAACTAATGCCGCGTCTCTTCGCTGTTCCGGCGGCATGAAGTCCAGTGTTCCCAGTACGGCTCCCGCGGCTGACAGCCCAGAATCGGCAGCTTCGTCCTTCGCCAGCCCGAAATCCGTCAACTTCGGGATGCCGCTGGTTGTCAGCAGAATATTGGCAGGCTTGATGTCCCGATGAATAATGTTGGCCGCGTGAGTCATACTCAGCGCTTCGCACAACTGACACGTCAAGCCGACTGCTTCTTCGATAGGCATCGCACCTTGCCGACAGCGGTCCAGTAAACTACGGCCTTCGACGAATTCCATGATCAGAAACGGCCCGTCTGCTGCTCGCCCGTAATCGTGGATATGCACGATATTCGGATGATTTAGCGCAGCGATTGCTCTGGCTTCGGTCAGAAATCGGCTGACCGCCGTGGGGCTGCGAACTCCATCACCGAGTATTCGCTTGATCGCGACTTTTCGCTCCAGACGCGTATCCAGGGCCAGCACCACCTGACCCATGCCACCTTTGCCCAGAATGCGTTCGATCATGTATCGCTTCGACAGATCGACAACTTCCATGCCGTCATCGAACAACGTCTCAATATGCGAGCCACCGTCCAATGTTTTCCTGTCGCCCTGGCTTTGGAGATCATTATCCCGTGTATCATCGATGGTCGCTTTTTCCTCGTTTGGCCCCATCGTACCCCGATCCTTCGCGTCACCGCGAAACGTATCTCGATCACCAAGGCTCTGGTCGTCAGTAGGCATGTGGCCGGAAGTCCCGTGAAATAATTGCGACGCGAGAAACTATGAATGGAAGCTTAATGTGGAAAACCTGAAATGTGAGCTTAAGTGACAGTTGTCCTAAATTCTCAGTCGCTCGCTACGCCTTCCACTGCGGCATCTGCGGGCGGGCTCCGCCTTTCGCCCTCCGTGCCTTCGTTGCAGGCTCCGCTCGCTGGCCTGTTCCGCCTCCGGCGACTTTACTTGATGGAACTGCGGAGCACCCGGAAGCCCACGTTGTTGTACCGGTAGTCGGGTGAATCCCTGATACGGTCCGCCGACCGCACGCTCCGCGGCGTGCTGTACCAGCTACCGCCTCGGAGCACCCGGGTGGAGCCGGTTGGGGGGCCTTGCGGATCAAAAGCGGCACCATCCGGCCAGCCGTCATAGTCCTGGCACCATTCAAAGATGTTTCCGTGCATATCGTAGAAGCCCCAGGGATTCGGCTTCTTCTCACCAACCGGGTGCGAACTTGAACCCGAGTTAACCTTGAACCACGCATACTCTTCCAGTTGAGACTCACCTTCACCGAAGCTGAACATCGTGGTTGTTCCCGCACGGCAGGCGTACTCCCATTCCGCTTCCGTCGGAAGGCGATAAGAAAAGCCTGCCTCCGTTTCAGCCGGTAACTCGGACAGAATCCGACAGAACTCAACAGCGTCGTCCCAGCTTACATTCTCGACTGGGTGCCGCGTCCCCATGAAATGGCTTGGGTTATCACCAACAACCTGCTCATACTGTTCCTGTGTCACCGCATACACACCCAGCTCGTATGGCTGCGTCAATGTGACCTGATGAGCTTCCTGACCCTCTCCCATCGTAAACGTACCCGGCGATATGGACTGAAATCGCATGCCGATGGAATTTGATTTGTTGCCCTGTCGCGGACTCTCTCGTAGCGCAGTTTCCGATGCATCATCTTCGAACTCCGCAGGCCGACTTGTGACCAGTTTCTCGCGAACTCGCGGTGTGTCCGTTATCGCCGAGACGAAATCAAGGCACGACTTGAACCGTTCGTCCCTCTTCTTCGCTGTAGCCTTCGCGAGCGCTTGATTCAACGAATCGGCGGCATCTGCGATCATTGGAAATGGTTCGTTTAGAACACACCGCTCAAGGATGAATCGATCTCCCTCGAACGGGAGCCGACCCGTAATCAATTCATAAACGACCACCGCCAATGCATATTGATCGGTTCGGGCGTCCTGGTATTGTCCTCGCCATTGCTCCGGGGCCATGTAGGGGTAGGTGCCACTGCGATCCATCTGCACCTGACTGACGCGTGCCATGCTCGATCGAATCTCTGCCGCGAGCCCGAAATCGATCAACCAGAGTTCCTTGCCGGTCCGGCTGACCATGATGTTCTCAGGCTTGATGTCCCGATGAATGACCTTGTGCGAGTGCGAATAGTCGAGAGCGGTCGCCAGCTTCTTGAGAATCGCCCCGAAGGTCTTCACCGGAAACTCGCCGTACTTCTTGACGACGGCTCGGCGATACGAAGACAACGTTCTCGCATTCAGGTACTGCATCACAAGGAAATACCCGGCGGCTTCGTCGTGACCAAGGTCATACGTCGGGCAGATGTGCTCGTGGTTCAGCGCATGCACCTTTCTGAATGAATCTCTGACGCGAGCCAACTCGTCCGGGTTGCCTGACAGTTCCGCAGGCAGCACTTTGATGACGACATCACGATCACCGACAGGGTCATGAGCTTTCCAGACTTCCCCCATTCCCCCACGCCCTAATTGTTCGAGCAGCGTGAACTTGCCCAACGAGGCGCCAATGTCGAGTTGCAAAACCGCGCGGCGACCAGTCGGAGGATCACCAATCGAGCCACCGTGCACTGCCGCACTCGGACCACCATTGGTCTCGTTACTTGACGAACCTGTCGAGGTTTCCTGCAGTATGACTCCCAGCAGACGCCCGTATTCAGATTGGTCGATTTCACCTGCAACTAATCGACTGAGGAGCTTCTGCTTCAAGGTGTCAATTTTGGAATCACTCATACGCTTGAAGTCCTATGGCGCAAGATTAAACGATACCGCCACCCGCGGTCTGCTCGAGCCACCGCGTGGAATGCACTTTGGTAGTCGGTGAATAGAGTCGTTGTTTGTGAGTTGGTCCGGCGCTGCACAGCAGTGCTCAGAAGATCAATGACGAGCAGGAAATCCCCTGCTGTACTTGGTTTGAATATCGAGTGGATCCCATCATCCATGGGAGATGCAGTTTTACAACTTCAGGCACAATGTGAAGCCGGCGAACGCTTTTGCTAGCGTCTGTGTCCGCACAACACTTCAAAAGGACGAACCGACGAACGATCGACTCATGTCATGCAGAAAGTAATGCCGGCCAGAATCAGCGACCGATTCCCATTCGACTCTCGACGTCCTTCAAGGCGTCGTGAAGACGAGCATCGAGATCGTGATCGTGATCCGAGCCGCCATCGCAGACGGTCTTTGGTTCGCCATCCATGCCAACGCCGATCTGCTGCAGGACATCATCGTTCAGTTCCGGAGAACCGGTGAGCGAATCACCGGCGGCTTCCATCGCGATGTCGAGAGTCTGCTCAAGTGCGTCGGTCTTGAGCATTGCCTTTTCGAGATCCATCTGCATGCGGGCGATTTCTTCGGGTTTGGCACCTTGAAGAATGGAACCGGTCATGGCATCGATACTCTTCAAAAATTCGCCCGTTGAGGCGACCTCGTTGCGACGCAGTTCCAGAGAATCCAGTTTGATCAGATAGCGTTCCCAGCGATTGATGCTTTCGCGTGTGCGGACGTAGCCGGTGGCCAACTGCCTAAACTGCTCTTCGTCGCCTAACTGATAGGCCTGTCGGGCAAGGCTCCAATATCGCTGACCAGCTGTCTGAGCCTGCTGGACGAAACGATTGATTCGGCTCTTTCCCTGGCGGAACCTGAGCAGCGATTCCATCTCTCGTTCTTCACGACTTTTGAAAAGTCCCAGAAGTGCCATCGTCGTCTCCCGAAAATGAATGTGGTGGTCCTGCAGCCAAGCGTTCCTCTACGAATGATCAACCGGCAGCGTTCCACTGTTCGTAGCGTTCGATCTGCTCTCTGGATGTCTGCGGAGACATCGTTGCCAGCACGACGTCGACGTCCCGCCGGGAAAGGGGGCGAATCTGCACCTGGTAGCCCTCGATAGCCCGTCTTCCTCTCACGGCCAGATCGGCCAGACCAGGATTCGCTTCTGCGATCATTCGTTCGGTCATCTGTTTCGCAAACCGTTCAAGTTCCCGCCCGCTCAGTCCTTCCGTCCGATCTGCCAGTTGACTGATCGGCAGTTCGACCTCGTATCCGCGACTGGTCAACTGCAGTTCGAGAATTCTGGCTCGCGCGGCAGCGTCAGGCAGTGGAATGTAGACCTGTCGCTCAAACCGGCTGATGATGGCGGCATCGAGCGACCACGGTGTATTCGTTGCGGCGATAGTGAGTACAAAGCGGTCGCCCTCCTTGTCCGCAACACCATCGAGTTCGGACAGCAGGTTTGCGAGAACGCGGCGTTCCGCGCCGCTGTCGTTCTGCTCGCGACTGGTGGCGAGCGCATCCACCTCGTCCAGGAAAACCACACTCGGTGCGCATTGCCTGGCAGCTTCATACACTGACGAAACCAGTTTGGGTGACTCACCGAAATACTTCGACAACAGACTGCTGACTTTGACATTGAAGAAGGTGGCTTCCAACCCGTTGCTGGTCGCTGCCGCCAGCAATGATTTCCCGCAACCCGGTGGGCCGTGAAAGAGAATGTTTCGCACGGGACTTAACGCGACGCCCTCCGGCGCCTGCGCAAGACTCAGCGCGTAAGCCGTCTTGATGGACTGTTTCGTCTGGTCCAGCCCGGCAATGTCGTCCCAGGTCACTGTGGACTTGTGGATCAGGCCGGCGACGGCTGATCCGAAATCCGAATCGTCCCCGGGCACAGCCTCAGGAACGCGGCGCTGGCTGTCAGTGCTGCGCGGAGTTGATCGGCATTCCTCGGCCAGAGAACGAAAGCGGACTGCGGCTTCCAGCCGACTTTTTTTCTCCGAAGTTGTTGAAGCACACTCAGCGTACTGCAACGCGAAGCGGGCTGCTTCGTCATACGCTGCGGCGGCTCTCTCTGATCCGTGTCCTTTGGAAGCTGCTTCTGCACGTTGACACGCGCCATCCATCAACGCGCGAATGCTGCGACTCAAGTCGACTGCCACGTTGCGATCCTTTCACGAAGAGATTAACGAAAGCCAAGTTGATCACTCTGTTTCACGAGTGCATTTCTGTAGCAGGTTCGCGGGCCTGAAGGGCGACATCGACTTTCCGCAAACCGTCTGAGATAGCAGTCTCAGATTCGGACTGACCGGCCAGTTGCATGGCTTCAAGAATGGCTCTGGTGTCCGCGTCCTCGGCATTCAGTGCGTCCAGGTCGTCGCCGCTGTCGATGGCATCCAACAGTCCGGCAAACCGTTCCATCTGGAACTGACCTTCAACGGTGGCTCGCTCGACATAGTCCTGAATCTGTTCCAGATCCATAGTGCTTAGCAGACCACTGACGCCCAGATCGGCAAGCAGATTCTGATTGTCCTTGATCTGTGCCAGACCACTAAGCACACGCAGATTCTTGGAAATCAAAGCAAGCTGCTTGTCTTTGGCTTTGACCTGTGCATCAAGCTCTTTGATCTTCCGAGCGATTTGCAGTTTCTGTCTTTGAGAACCGCCATCGACGCCCTTGCGGAAGAAGTCTTCCTTCTGCTGCTCCACCAGTTCAATCTCGCGCATCATCCGGTTCTCGTTCTGCTCCATCTTGATACGTTCACGACGCAACTCCTCCGGGTCGACCTGGTCGATCGACGTTTTCTTCTGAGTGAACAGGCCTCGAACGGCATTGAAAATTGCCATCCCGTCGTCTCCTTCATTCTTGAACCATTGATCGGAATTTCCTGCGGCCTTGCCGTGCGGCAAGGCTCGCCTCTCTGACAAATGGGTAAGAGGGGGGACGGCGCCGTCTTACGCACGAACTGTCCGTGACTGCCGGTTTTCTGAAGATGGCGAAGAGAGCCGTTCGTGATCCGGTAGTTGGAGAGGAACACCGAATTCGCCGATTGAGCAACGAATTCTGGTTTGCTCAAGATTTCCCGGAAGACCGGTCAACTTCCGTCCCTACTGGAGAGGTGGCGCAGACATAGCGTCAGACGCATGTTTCCCCACATTACTCAGTCACCTGGAATGATCATGTTCAGGATTTTCTTTCAACTGCGGTTCATTGCAGGCATCGTGATGTTTGCCGCCAGCTTCTGGGGCTACCACCTTGTGAGAGTGGAAACATCAGAGCACGAGCGCGTCCACAACAATCTGGCGAACGAACTGGCAGAGCGGGTCGTGAACGACTTACCTCTCACTGACGATACTGTTGCTGTTTCAGTCGCTCGACTGGCCAATGACGAAGAGAACGTCCTGAACGGCATGTTGCGACACTGGCTTCATCGCCACGGTCATCGCGTGACGGCGCCCACACGCATCGAGCAGCTGCAGCAGTACTTTCTTAATCGAACGGTCGTTCAAACTCCCGCTGATGCGGAGCAGTTGGCTCGGAATGAAGGAGCAGAATTCGTCGCGTTTGGAGAGATGGTGCAATTATGCACAATCCCCGGTCAGTCGAGGCTGGAAGCAAGGCTGCAACTCTATGATGTGAGCCAACGGAAGATCATCGCTGACGTCACTTGCTCTGTCCCGTCAGACTTGCCGACATCGACAGCCGCTCCCAATCGATCTGGCATCGATGGACCGTTTAGGAATAAATGTATCGTCGCCGCAGTCTGGTTGCTTGTAATTGCGGCTCTTCCGATAGCAACCGCTCAGCCAATTGCGAGAGTTCTGAGAAGAGGATCGAATCGCTGCAATGCAGTCATGTTGCTTGCCTACATCCTTCTCGCTGCGGGTTCCGCTGAGCTTCTCTGGGCAGGGCGGATTGATCATTGGATTGCCTGGCCGCTGCTTTTGATTTTGACTCTATTCGCAGCGACGTACTTCGCGATCATGTGTCAAAGTCTGGACAATTACCGAACGTAAGCGCAAATTGCTAAACAGTAAGGTAAGACTGATCTGGTTTTGGCCCTATAACAGTTTGTGAACGACTCCCGACTCTTCAGCCTTCTCTGTGAATCAGGATCAAACGAGTGAGCGACTTCCATCTACAGATTCGAGACGATGGCTCTGGAACGGAGACTGTTCTTCGAGAGGCTGGTGGAGTCGAACGATTGCGAAGTCGTGTAAGCGTCAATCTTTCCCAACTGCGGCAGGTTGCTGCCGACATCCGGCGAGTATTGGCAAGAGCCTGCAGCCATGGCGGCGGCAACCAGGAAGATCACGATGACTTTAAGCGACTGGTTGATGCGTTCACGCATAGTGTCCTTGCTGGCGATATGATTCATGAGCTGGCAACACTTCAGGACTGCCCGATCGCCCTAGAACTTGATGCTTCCCTCTCACCCTTTCCCTGGGAGCTACTGAAGGTTTCCGGACAACATCTCTGCTTGCGAAACGCAGTGAGCCGTGTCGCCTCTGCTTCAGTGAATTCGGCAGCCGGCATCAAGGAAATAGCATCACGATCTGTTAGAGCGGCGATCGTGGCAAATCCTGAATTCAATCTTCCCGCTGCAACTCGTGAGGGCGACGCCATTCGCACGGTCCTCAACGGCGCGTCATGCGTTGATCAAGTGCGCGTCCGGAGCCACCACATCACTATCGACGCTCTGCGTGAAGCGTTCGCGACCAGCGATTGGCTGCATTTCGCCGGGCACGCCAGAACGGATCAGGGCCGTACCACCTGGCAATTGGGCAGGGGGCAGTTTGGTGCGACGGAGATTCTGGCTGACAGGACGGCCAGCTGGCCGCAATTCATATTTGCTCATGCCTGTGCATCCGCTGGCGATGACGTCGAACAGCCCGAGGAAACCTTAGCTGAGGCTTTTCTGTCGGTGGGTGTGCGTCATTACCTCGGAACGGTCGTTTCTATTCTCGATGAACAATGTCGGCGTTCGGCTGAAGCATTCTATCAGCAGATACTCGACGGTGAGACGATTGCGACGTCTTTGCAAAGGACCCGCCAGGATCTGATTACACAACTGGGACCGTGTAACTTGTTGTGGGCCTGTTACATTCTTTACGGAAGTCCAACTGAGCAGCTGCTGCCAAAGGCCAATTCAGATTCTTCAGTGGGCCAGGCTGACACCTCGCTCGAAAGTGTCACAGCTCGTGTTGTGAGCGGCAATCTCGTTCTGCCTGGCGAGTGTGAAGTTTGCGGGAGACGGATACGAACTCGACATGGGATTGCACCGATGAAAGACCGTCTGGTCTGTCGGAAATGTGCGCGACACATGACCGCCACTGCAGTGCTCGAGAACTCCGATTCTACATCAGGTGAGGAGCAGGAAGTCGAAGCTGCTCAGGCCCGCAAGCGAGAGCTGCGGTTTCTGCAGCGATTTGATCAATCAGCTCAGCAGTTCAGGGAACTGTTTGATCCGGCGACCGGCGAGCGGAGATCAGTCCGGCTTGAACTGGTCAGTAGCGATCGCACCGAGGACACTCAGGATGGACTTCACGTTCGTCGTTCGATGGAGGCAAAGCCTCTCCGTCCCTTAAACGAGTCTCGTCGTTATCGCCTGAGCGCACCACGTCTGGGGCGTCGGCCCGAACTTCAGGGTGTGGTGGTAAGAGTGTTCTGTCGAGATGGTGAATTCTCGAGTCGACGTGTTGAAGCGATCCCTGTTGACCGGAAAGAACTGATCACTCTTCTGGACGAACTACGAGAGAGCGATTCGAAATATAAAGCCCAGGTATTGGCTTCAGTGACCGGCTGGACTGACGATGCACGCGACCTTGTCAGAACAATCCGCGACGCTGACGCTCATGATTCGAAGACTGCGATCGTTCTGATCGATCTGGTTGACAATTCCACCGTGTGGTGTGCAGACGATGTGCGGTTGATCCCTCTGGCAGCACTGTTTGATCTGGAAGATGATTCCGAAAAAGTTTCTCGGGTCATCCAACACATCCGGAGCGGCCTGCCACTCGAGACGAGCCTGGGGGCAGCCCAGACTGCCGTTGAACTTGGAATACCAGTCAACCTTGTGGAGACTGCGTTCCGCACTCTTGCGGCCGACGACGCTTTGTTGTTGGATGCAGACAGTGAGTTTGGCCTCGTCCTGTCACAGGCACGAATTCAGTGGGAAAACACGTAACGAGTTGACGATCCACTCAACATTAGAAGGAACGTAACGCGATTGTCACCAGAACTATCGTGAGACGAGAATCCGAGTATTCAAGGAACCTGACCTATGACGACGCCGACTACTGCATGCCACAGTTGCGGATCAGACCTACCTGAGAACGCCAGATTTTGTACCAGATGCGGTGCGGAAGCGTCCGGCCCGTCCAAGTGCCCCGATTGCAGCGTTGAAGTTGCCGCCGGCTCGAAATTCTGCACGGCCTGTGGGTCTCAGATGACGGGCGATCAACAGGTGGCGTCAGGTAATCGCTGGGCCCGTCGCGCTGGCGATTTCGCAAGTCGCCTGGAGATGGACGACCTGTCGGCGTGGCTGAAACGTGGAGTCGCGGTCGAAGAAGGAACTGAAGGTCTGCTGTTTCAACATGGGGAACTCATCGGCACCTTGAATCCTGGCCATCATACGCTGGAATCCATTAGCGGACGTCTGAAATCACTGGTCACCACATCCCCTTGCAATGTCGTGCTCGTTGACGTCGGTGATGTTGAATTGCAATTGCAAACCTCAGACCTTCGTACCAGCGACGATCAGGAAGTCGACGCATCGTTGCGACTTGTTGTCAGACTGCACGACGCGAAAGAGTTTTTCACGAATCTCATGAAAGGCGCAAAACAGGTCACAACGGCCGAATTGTCCCGGCAACTCAGCCAGCAAGTACTTTCGGTAATGCAGGAGGACGTCCTTGACTGCGCAGCAACAGAGCTATACGGAAATCGAGAGTTGGCAGATCGTATCGAGGACGATCTCCGTGCGCATCTCACACGAAGCCTTGAAAGGTACGGATTGCAGTTTGGCAACATCGAGTTCGTCAGCTTTGGCGGTACAGCTTTCGACAGCATTCGCAAGAACCGTGGAGAACTCAGAACGGCCGAAGGAAAAATCGACGTACAGCAGCAGAGGGCTGTGCTGAATAAGAAGTTCCGCGAGATTTGCACTCGCGAGCGGATGGCCAAGGTTCAGACTCAAACAGACTTTGATGACTTCCTGAAGCAGGTCGAACAGGAAGCCGAGGTCAAGGACCTGCTGCGAAAGCAGGAACGCGAAGAGTTGTGGCGACAGTACGGAGAGAGAAAAGAAGATCATGATCGCGCAAGGCAGCACATGCTTGCTCTTCTTGAATTGCAACAGAAACGCGAGCACCTGACCGCCGAGTACGACTATAAGAAAGACCTGCTGCTGAAGCGGCAGGATTTGGACGATCAGAAGCGACAGCACGAGATACGCACTCTGGACGAGTGGCAACAAGCCGAACTGGATAGACAGAACCGCGAACACGAAACAAGGCTGAAACAGGAAGAGGCCGAGCACAAGTCAACACTCAACCGTCGGCGTGATGAATCGCAATTCGAACATGAAGAAACGGCGCGCGACGTTGATCTCGCAATGCAGGCAAAGCAGAAATACGACGAGTTGAAGGATCAGAAAGAACGAAAAGCAATCGATCGAAGTTTGCACGCGAAACGTGGCGAACAGGAAATTCGGCAATCGGACGCCGACGCACTGCATCGGCGAGAAGTGGAGCGCTTACAGACCCTCAGCTCGATGTCGGCTGAAGCTCTGATTGCAGCATCGCCCAAGGACCAGGCAGAGATGCTGGCGGGACTCAAGGAAACCGAAGCACTCAAAGGGCTGAGTGAGGAACAGATTCTGGCTCGCGCGGCAGCCGACTCCCCGGAGGTGGCAAAGGCATTTGCTGAGAAGTTTCGCAGCGCTGGAAATCAGGAGTCCCAGGAGCAAATGCAGCAGATGTACGAGCGGATGCTGGAGCAGCAGGCGAAGTCGTCGGAACAGCTGGTCGCATCTCAGCAAGGAAATGCTCGGATGCTGAAGGACCTGATGGAAACGGCACTGCAAACGCAAAGGGATACGTCAGTCGCATCAGCGCAGGGACCAGTCGGACAAGGGCCTTCAGTAATCTATCCACCCGCCGGTTCAGGCGCATCAACAGTCGTAGGCAGTCAACAGGTTCCGGCGCAACAGACGTCACCCGAATCGCATCCGCCGGTACAGGCAGACGTCGGCTGTCCTGTCTGCCAGCAGCAGTCGCCGGCTGGATCTCAGTTCTGCGGAGGCTGCGGCTACCGTTTCAAGTGACGCCAGTTTCAGCTCTCTCAATCAGGCAAGATATCGCACCACAAGTAATTCAGAGAGAAAGACAGATGTCACAAATGGTTTTGCAGGCCTTTGTATGTTTGCGGCGGGACATTCGGAAGACTCGACACCAGTGGCTACACGCTCTGATGGATAAAGAGAAGGCACCGGGCGGGCCGCCCTTCGGACGGCCCGCGGTGGTGGTTGATTACTCCGAAGTCGATCGGAATTGTACCGAGGTACGCACCGAATTCTTCAATGAGGTAGCCGGAAAGGTACCGCATCGGCATCAACAGCAATTTCTGATGCCAGAAGATTGAACGTCAAGTCGGCGTCGACCGGTACAGCACGTAGCCAGCGGGTGAATTGGTGGAGCATGAGGCCGGCGGCGATGTTGGCTGTGTAGATGGTGCTTCGCGCAGTGCATTGGCCCTGCTGGGCTTGTTCTTGTCGAAAGAGGGTTGTCGGGTAGTGGGTGCGTCCGGTGTCGTTGGCGACGCAGA
>Ga0316208_1002321_pt1 | contig 15660 bp, 19 predicted proteins | sample 3monopyrite_MG_FD_204944 | JGI IMG/M metagenome (GOLD analysis project Ga0316208, IMG submission 204944) | Microbial mat bacterial communities from mineral coupon in-situ incubated in ocean water Damariscotta River, Maine, United States -... | ecosystem: Environmental > Aquatic > Marine >... | reverse complement strand
GAAGGCGAAGAGAAGACAAAAGGCGGCCTGATCATTCCAGACGCTGCGAAAGAAAAGCCAGCCGAAGGCGAAGTTGTATCCATTGGCGCTGGCGCGCGTAAGGATAGCGGCGAGCTGATCCCGATGGATGTCAAAGCTGGCGACAAAGTTTTGTTCGGCAAATGGTCCGGCACAGAAGTTAAGATCGACGGCGAAGACCTGCTGATCATGAAAGAAAGCGACATTCTGGGCATCCTCTAAGAGGGCCAAATGTCGGTGCGCTTGAGAAGCGCACCCTACGAAACACATTCAAGGAGCACATGAAAATGGCTGCTAAAGACGTAAAATTCGGCACAGACGCCCGCAACCGTATGCTGCGCGGCGTGAATATTCTTGCTGACGCTGTAAAGGTCACGCTTGGTCCCAAGGGCCGTAACGTGGTTCTGGACAAATCCTTTGGCGCACCGCGCATCACCAAAGACGGTGTATCCGTGGCCAAAGAGATCGAGCTTGAAGACAAGTTTGAAAACATGGGCGCGCAGATGGTCAAAGAAGTGGCTTCGCGCACCAATGACGAAGCTGGCGACGGCACAACAACTGCTACAGTTCTGGCCCAAGCGATTGTGCGCGAAGGCATGAAATCTGTCGCGGCAGGCATGAACCCGATGGACCTGAAGCGCGGTATCGATTTGGCAACAACCAAAGTTGTCGCTGCGATCATCGCGATGGCCCGTCCGGTCAATGACAGCGATGAAGTGGCGCAGGTCGGCACAATCTCTGCCAACGGCGAAGCAGAAATTGGACGGCAAATCGCTGATGCGATGCAAAAAGTCGGCAACGAAGGCGTGATCACTGTTGAAGAGAACAAAGGTCTTGAAACCGAGACTGATGTTGTTGAAGGCATGCAGTTCGACCGCGGTTACCTGTCCCCATACTTCACAACCAACACCGAGAAGATGACGGCCGAGCTTGAGGATGTGATCATCCTGTTGCACGAAAAGAAGCTGGGCTCCTTGCAGCCAATGGTTCCTTTGCTGGAAGCTGTCATCCAGTCCGGCAAGCCACTGTTGATCATTTCCGAAGATGTTGAAGGCGAAGCGCTTGCGACACTTGTTGTGAACAAACTGCGCGGCGGCTTGAAGATTGCGGCTGTGAAGGCACCAGGGTTTGGTGACCGTCGCAAAGCCATGCTGCAGGACATTGCGATCCTGACAGGTGGTCAGGTGATCTCTGAAGACCTTGGCATGAAGCTTGAGAATGTCACAATCGACATGCTGGGCACCGCCAAGCGCGTGACAATCACCAAAGACACCACAACCATCATCGATGGTGGCGGCGAGAAGGCCGAGATCGACGCACGCGTCACACAGATCCGTGGCCAGATCGAAGAGACAACATCCGACTACGACCGTGAAAAACTGCAAGAGCGCGTGGCCAAACTGGCCGGTGGTGTTGCCGTGATCCGCGTCGGTGGTATGTCCGAAGTGGAAGTCAAAGAGCGCAAAGACCGCGTTGACGATGCATTGAACGCGACCCGTGCGGCCGTGCAAGAGGGTATCGTTGTCGGTGGTGGTGTTGCCTTGATCCAAGCTGGCAAAGTGCTGGAAGACCTGAAGGGTGCGAACCCTGATCAAGACGTGGGTATCACGATCGTGCGCAAGGCGCTTGAATCGCCACTGCGTCAGATCGCCGAAAACTCCGGCGTTGACGGCTCGGTTGTGGCTGGCAAAATCCGCGAGTCCAACGACAAGACCTACGGCTTCAATGCGCAAAGCGAAGAATATGGCGACATGTTCAAGTTTGGCGTGATTGACCCGGCCAAAGTTGTGCGCACTGCATTGCAGGACGCGGCATCTGTGGCTGGCCTGTTGATCACAACAGAAGCCATGGTTGCAGACAAGCCATCCAAAGACGGCGGCGCCGGTGGCGGCATGCCAGACATGGGCGGCATGGGCGGCATGGGCGGCATGATGTAAGGTTAAATCCATTTGGATTTGACCGACAAGGCGAGAGCCTAGCATGTCGATCAATAAAGAAGGGCGGTCCTTATGGGGGCCGCCCTTTTTCGTGGTTGTCGTCTGATTGCTGCTTTACGGATGCGCGCCCGCGACCAGTTGGTTGGCAAACGCGTGGTTTTTGTCGCGGTGCCCTGCCTCGTCGGCGCGGATCACGATCACCACCTCGCGCAGCCGCGCGTCTGGCGCAAGCTGCCAATAGTCGATGGCCAGTTGCGGCGCGGGCACGTTTTCAACCACTCCCGCATCAATCTGTTCAAGGTATTGGGTATAGCTGGTGACAGCCTCTTCCTCCAGATACCCGACGATCCGGTGTGCGACACGCGGCGCCAGCAGATACAGGAAGAAATAGCAGTTGTAGAACACCAGTTGCGTGGCGCTGATCACAAGTCGTTCAAACCGCGACGGCTGTGCGATATGGATAAAGGTCATCAGATGCATCCGCTCGTTGTCGGCCTCGTCGATCAATTCCTTGATCCAGCCCTGGTCGTCGCGGATCTGGCGCAGCGCACGCAAATGTTGCAAAAGACCGCCAACCATACCCGGCACGGCGGCCACGGTTTCAAGCACAACGGCACGGTGCCCATAGCGGCCTGCAAAAAACTTATCCGCAAAGACCCGCATGAATTTGACCAGGCGCAATGCAACGCGGTCGGCGCGGTCTTGGGGGGCATGGTGTGTGCTGTGTTCGCTTGGTTCCTCAGCGATGAGATTGGTTTTGTGTTTCATTTTCCCTAACTCTTGTTGCGATGCCTCCAATATATGCCGCAGCGCAGCGATTTCATCGGCACGCTCCTGCGACATATGTTCATCTGCGCCGAAAGCGGGGTAGGGTGCTGCACATTGCAAAAGGAAAGCCGATGTTGAACAGCCCGCAATTTGCCCGCGAGATGAAACGCGGAGAAGAGGCCGCGGTTGACGCACTGTTGCGCGCCGCATTCAAGGGGGCGGCGGAAGCCCGACTGGTTGCTGCATTGCGCAAGTCGAAAGCCATCGCAGGCGAGCAGGTGATGCCGATGGGCGACCGGATCGTCGGGTATTACGCGCTGTCATATATGGTGAAACCAAAGGGCTGGCTGTGCCTTGCGCCGATCGCAATTGCCCCTGATGTGCAGCGGCGCGGTTATGGCAAGCGTATGATGGGGATGCTGTCGGAATGGTCGCGCATCACGAAGACCCCGATCGTGGTTCTGGGGGATATGGCGTTTTATGAGACCGCGGGATTTTCGCGCGTGGGGGCGGCCAATTTGACCGGTCCGTTTGCACATGATCACACAATGGTGTCGGGTGTTACGGGTGCGCCTGCGCAAACACTGGTCTATCCTGCACCCTTTGACATGCTGTGATGGAGTGGCGGTAAAAATGGTGTTGGTCTTTGCAGTTGTCGTGACGATGACCGCCTTTGCGGCCAATTCGGTGCTGAACCGGATCGGGGTTGCAGATTTTGGCATGGATCCCTTTGTGTTTGCTCTTGTGCGCGTCGCGGCAGGGGCCGCGGCTTTGTCGGTTATTGTCGGGCTGTCTGGTCGCAATCCGCTGTCAAAAATTGGCGGGCGCTGGCGTGGTGCATTGGCATTATCTGCCTATATGATCGGTTTTTCCTATGCATATTTGACATTGGGCGCGGGGCTGGGTGCATTGATACTGTTCGGCACTTTGCAGGTTTTCATGTTCGGTTGGGCCGCATGGCGGGGCGCGCATATCCCTGCGGCGCGCTGGCTTGGTGTTTGCGTCGCGTTGACCGGTTTGGTTGTTTTATTGTGGCCTGCGGGGGCGACGGTTGTGCCGCTGATCGGCACCGGCGCGATGATTTTGGCCGCACTCGGCTGGGCGGCCTATACGATTTTGGGGCAGGCAGAGGCCGATCCATTGGCCGCATCTGCGGGTAATTTTATACTGTGTTTGCCGCTTGTGGCCCTGCCGCTGTTGGGCGGGTCCACCGGCGAAATCGGACTTGGCGGCGTCGCCGCAGCGGTGACGGCTGGCGCGATCACCTCTGGGCTAGGTTATGCGCTGTGGTATCGTGTGCTGCCCGCATTGCCGGTGACGATTGCGGCGATTTCCCAGCTTAGCGTGCCGGTCATCGCGGTGGCGGCGGGCGTGGTGTTGCTTGGCGAGCCGGTTACCGCGCGGTTGCTCATCGCAGGGGGTTTGGTGTTGGGCGGCATTGCCCTGTCTACCTTACGACGGGTTCCAGCGCGTCATAGCTGATCGCGCCGATGTCACCCCATGCAACATCGGCAAGGCTGTCGGGTTTGACGTGTAACTGTGCCATCTCGGATCGGGTCGCCCATGTGCGGCGGGTCACGATGCCTTCTGGATCAACCCACGCGGTGCTGATTTCGCCCGCGATAATCTGGCAGCGAAAGTAGATATCGACTTGATGAAACGACCCGTTTGGATCGTGAAATTCGTTGACCAGACAGATGTCGCCAACCCGCACAGTCAGGCCGGTTTCCTCCATGACCTCGCGCGCGAGATTGTCAGGCAGGCTGCTGTGTGGCTCCGCGCCGCCACCCGGCGCGCACCACAGCTCTGACCGGTCCTTCCATGCATTCACCAGAAGTAGCCGGTTTTCATGCACGATGATCGCGCGGGTTGCGAGGCGAATGGGGCGGTTCATATGCGCGAGGGTGCCGTGCCGTGCACAACAACGCAAGGTCACTCGGGCGACCTCTAACAATTTGAGGCAGCGATGTTATATCTGCTGCATGAAAATATTGATAACGAGTGTGATGATGATGGCCGCGGCGGGTGCTGCGACGGCCCAAGACGCAGCCAGCCCCCAAGAATGTGTGGTGATGTTGCACGGACTTGCGCGGTCAGAAGTGTCACTGGCCCCGATGGCACTGGTGCTTGAAAACAACGGCTACAAGGTGATCAATCGCGGCTATCCGTCGACGGATTACACCATTCAGCACTTGATCGAGGACAACCTGCCCGCCGATGTGGCTGCCTGCGGCGATGCGACGGTGAATTTTGTGACCCATTCGATGGGCGGGATATTGGCGCGCGCTTGGTTGGCCAATAACCGACCTGAAAATATGGGTCGTGTGGTGATGTTGGCGCCGCCAAATGGTGGCTCTCAACTTGTTGATATCTTTGGTGAGTTTGAACCATTTCAATGGTTCAACGGGCCTGCCGGGTTGCAGTTGGGGACCGAGGGCAGCAGCCTGCCCAACCAGTTGGGTCTGGTTGAATACGAGGTCGGGATCATTGCCGGAAACCGGAGTTTGAACCCTGTATTTTCGGCGATGATTGACGGCGCCGATGACGGCAAGGTATCCGTCGAGAGCACGCATTTACTGGGTGAGGTTGACCATCTGGAACTGCCGGTCACCCATACGTTTATGATGAACAATCCGTTGGTCATCGCACAGGTCATGTCGTTTTTAAAGCAAGGTCGCTTTGATCGCGGGTTAACTTGGAGCGGCGTTATGGGCGCGGGTATTGAAGGGGTTCTTGGACTGGAATGAGCGCGCCGCACGGAGGGGATTTGAAAGCCAAAGGAGGGCGGATCAGGTGCCTTTTTTGACGTGGTTCACATGGCCCATTTTGCGGCCTTCTTTGACATCCGCTTTGCCATAAAGATGGATCGCGGCATCGGTTTTGGCCAGATCAGGCAGGCGGTTCATATCGTCACCGATCAGGTTTTCCATGACCACATCGCTGTGCCGTGATCCGTCGCCCAAAGGCCAGCCTGCCACGGCACGGATATGTTGTTCAAACTGGTCGATGGCGCAGCCGTTTTGGGTCCAGTGACCCGAATTATGCACGCGCGGTGCAATCTCGTTGACGATAAGTCCTTGGGATGTCACGAATAATTCCAAACCCATCACACCCACATAGTCGAGCGCGTTCAGGATGCGCGCGGCGATCAGCACCGCATCGGTGCGTTGGCTTGGCGTCAGTTTGGCGGGCACGGTTGTGCTGCGCAGGATGCCGTTTACGTGCACGTTTTCGCCCGGATCAAAGCAAGAAACCGCGCCGTCTGCGGCGCGCGCCCCGATCACCGAGACCTCGTGGGAGAAGGTGATGAAGCCTTCTAGGATAGCGGGTGCGCCCGCCATATCGGCCAAGGCGGCATCCGCGTCGGCGGGCGACATGATCCGCGCTTGGCCTTTACCGTCATAGCCCATTGTGCGCGTTTTGAGGATGGCGGGGGTGCCGATGGTTTCAATCGCTTTTGCCAGATCATCGGCGTTTTGCACGTCCGCGAAGGGGGCAGTTTGCAGCCCGAGGCCTTGCAGGAATGTCTTTTCAACGAGCCGGTCTTGTGATGTCGCCAAGGCGCTGCGCGGTGGGTGGATCGGGCGCAGGGTTTCCAGCAGGTCCAGCGCAGAGGTGGGGATGTTTTCAAACTCGAATGTGATGACATCGACCGATGCGGCAAACGCCTGTAGGGCTGCGTGGTCATCGTAGGATGCGGTTGTCACCCGATCTGCGACATGACCCGCGGGCGGGTTGGCGGAGGGTTCAAAGATGTGGGTTTTCAGGCCAAGCCGTGACGCCGCGACCGAGAGCATCCGCCCCAGTTGACCGCCGCCTAGAATGCCGATGGTTTGCACGTTATTCATCAACAGGCGCGTCCGCAATCGAGGCCGTCAGATCGGCGCGCCACGCATCAAGGCGGGCCGCGAGCGCGGGGTCTTGCAACGCCAGAATACCCGCCGCCATCAACCCCGCATTTGCGGCCCCAGCGGCACCAATCGCCATGGTGGCCACAGGGTAGCCACGCGGCATTTGCAGGATCGAATAGAGGCTGTCGACGCCAGACAGCGCGCGGGTTTGCACCGGCACGCCGACGACAGGAACGCGGGTTTTTGACGCCATCATGCCGGGCAAATGGGCCGCCCCACCAGCACCCGCGATGATGACCTGCAACCCGCGATCGACCGCCGTTTTACCGTAGTCCCATAACCTGTCAGGCGTGCGGTGCGCCGAGACGATTTTCGCCTCATATGGCACGCCGAGCGCGTCCAGAATATCTGCGGCCTCGCGCATGGTGGGCCAATCCGATTGGCTGCCCATAATGATTCCGACCAGTGGTTGTGTCATGTCAAATCCCTGCGTGAAAGGAGACGTAAAAGGAAGCGGCACTATAGCCAGCGGGGGCAGAGGCGCAACGCGAATTAGGCTGTGATATCAGGGGTGATGCGGTCTTCGAGTGACGTGATCTGGTCTTTGAGGCCCAGTTTTTGCTTTTTCATGCGCTTGAGCATCAGCATATCGGTCGCATTGCGCTCGTGCAGCGCCTCGATCGCGCTGTCCAGATCACGGTGCTGTTGCCGCAAAATCGCCAGTTCGACGCGCAAAACATCCAAGTGTTCCATCTTGGCGGAAGTATTCATTTGTTGCGGGCCCTGTTGCGGTTGTTGTGCCTCGTATAGGCGCTTGGGCCGATTCCTCCTAGTGGTTCCTCTTGTAGTTTACCGCTTTGGTCCCCATATTTTTATCAGGGCCGCCATAACGGGGCCAAAGTAACATATGTCGCTTCTTAAAAGGACCTGTGGATGACAAAATTGGCATTGGGGACGCATCCGTTCCTGTTGGGATTCGAGCAGCTGGAACGCTTGGTCGAACGCACCGCAAAGTCGGGTAATGAAGGCTATCCGCCTTATAACATCGAGCAAACCTCGGAAAATTCTTACCGCATTACGTTGGCTGTCGCGGGCTTTGCGATGGAGGATCTGGCGATCACGGTCGAGGACAATGCCTTGGTGATCCGGGGTCGTCAGGCGGATGACAGCGAGGGCCGCGTGTTCTTGCATCGCGGGATCGCGGCGCGGCAATTCCAACGCTCTTTTGTGTTGGCCGACGGTGTTGATGTCGGCGAGGCCTTGATCGAAAACGGGTTTCTACACGTGGATTTGAACCGCTCGGTGCCCGAGCGCGTCATCCAGACCATCAATATTCGGAAAGGATAAACCATGAATACGAAATTTGATCTGACCGAAATGAGCGCGAATATTGTCTATCTCAAACCGATGGATACTGCCGATTTGCCTGATGAGGTGCGCGAGCAGGCCGGGGATATGGAACAGGTATTTGCGGTGCATAACGGGCAGGGCGAACAGGTGGCCTATGTTGCCGACCTGACGTTTGCCGTCCATTTGGCCGCCGAGAACAACATGCAGATCGTGACGCTGCACTAACTGCTGCCACAGGCAAAGATACAAAAAAGGCCGCTGTATCACACAGCGGCCTTTTTGATTTCGCGGACGATCTTACGCTTTGATCAGCCCCATGCTTTCAAGCTTCAGAATGATCTGGTGGGCGCAGTTGTCCACCTCCACATTTTCGGTCTCGATGCTCATTTCAGGGTTTTGCGGCACATCATAAGGGTCTGAAATGCCGGTGAATTCCTTGATCTTGCCTTCGCGCGCCAGCTTATACAGCCCCTTGCGGTCGCGGCGTTCACATTCCTCGATCGAGGTCGCGACATGCACTTCGATGAAGGCGCCAAAGGCTTCGATGTCTTCGCGCACAGCGCGGCGCGTCGTTGCATAGGGCGCGATGGGCGCGCAAATTGCGATGCCGGCGTTCTTGGTGATCTCGGAGGCGACATAGCCGATGCGCCGGATGTTCAGGTCGCGGTGCTCTTTGCTGAAACCCAACTCGGACGACAGGTTTTTACGCACGATATCACCGTCCAGCAGCGTCACCGGACGGCCACCCATTTCCATCAGCTTGACCATCAAAGCATTGGCAATGGTGGATTTTCCCGAGCCAGAGAAGCCGGTCAGGAACACGGTAAAGCCTTGCTTGTCGCGTGACGGCTTGGTGCGGCGCAATTCGGCCACGACCTGCGGGAAAGAGAACCACTCGGGGATCTCGAGACCCTCGGACAGGCGGCGGCGCAATTCTGTGCCGGAAATGTTCAGGATCGTGACGTCATCTTTGTCTTTGATCTCGTCAATCGCCTCGTATTGCGCACGCTCGGACACCCAAACCATGTGCTTGAAATCGACCATTTCGATGCCCATTTCCGCTTGGTGCTCGCGGAACAGGTCTTGTGCGTCGTAGGGGCCGTAGAAATCAACACCTTGGGAGTTGTTGCCCGGACCGGCATGGTCGCGGCCCACGATAAAGTGTGTGCAGCCGTGGTTTTTGCGGATCAAACCGTGCCAAACCGCCTCGCGCGGGCCAGCCATACGCATCGCAAGGTTCAACAGCGACATCGCGGTGGTCGATGCCGGATATTGGTCGAGCACCGCCTCGTAACAGCGCACGCGGGTGAAATGATCCACATCGCCCGGCTTGGTCAGGCCGACAACAGGGTGGATCAGCAGGTTGGCTTGGGCTTCCTTGGCGGCGCGGAACGTCAGTTCCTGATGCGCACGGTGCAACGGGTTGCGGGTCTGGAAGGCCACAACCTTGCGCCAGCCCATTTTGCGAAAATAGGCGCGCAATTCGTTTGGCGTGTCGCGGCGGGCGCGGAAATCATAATGCACGGGCTGCTGGATTCCGGTGACAGGACCGCCCAAGTAGACCTCGCCCGCAGTGTTATGCAGGTAGTTGACCGCCGGATGCGCCTGATCATCCGCACCAAAGACCATCTCGGCTTCGCGAGCCTTGTTAGGCACCCATTTGTCGGTGACGGTCATGGTGGCAAGGATCACGCCCTCTTGGTCGCGCAGCGCGATGTCCTGACCAACTGTGACGGTCTCGGCGAAATCTGCCTTCACGTCCAGCGTGATTGGCATCGGCCAAAGCGTGCCGTCGGCGGTGCGCATGGTTTCCACAACACCGTTATAATCGGCCTCCGACAGGAACCCCTTGAGAGGGTTAAAGCCGCCGTTCATCAACAGCTCGAGGTCACAAATCTGACGCGGTGTCAGGTCGTGGCTGGTCAAATTACCGGCCTCTACCTTCAATTTCTGGGCGCTGTCATATGAAACATACAGCTCTGGGATCGGTGCAAGGTCTTGTGTCATGAAATCTCTCTATCGACGTTTACGGACGGTTAATGCGTAGGTTTGCGCGCGTCTTGACCCTAATTCCCCATCAGATCAAGGATTTTTCCGCGTATTTCGGGGAAAACCCCCCGCCTGTGGCCCAAGTCCGACTGAAATACCGCGCTTAGGCCAACAGCCCCCAGCCATCAGGCGAAAACCCGTGTTCAAGCGCAATTTTCGTGGCCATTTCTTCACCCATCCAGATTGTCAGCGCAGAAATCGGCTGATCGGCAAGAATCGCAACCAGATAGGGGGTCTTTTCGTCCACTTCGCGTTCGCAATCGTATCCTGCCGCATCGAGGGCCGCTTCAACTGCGTCCCAATTGGCGGATGGTCCTGCCGTGAACATATAGTCGATGTCGGAATTTTCCGGCAGATCGGCCTGCGATTGAATGTCAGCGAAAACCGCGTAGGTCTCGGCCTTTTGGGCTTTGTAATCGTGGCTCATGTCTGTTCTGCAATGAATTTTTCGGCGTCCAGTGCCGCCATGCAGCCCATGCCCGCCGATGTCACCGCTTGGCGGTAAATGTGATCGGTCAAATCGCCCGCCGCAAAAACACCGGGGATTGCGGTGCGGGTTGATCCCGCTGCAACCGTAACGTAGCCGCCGGAATGCAAGTCGAGCTGGTCTTTGACCAATTCGGAGGCCGGCGCGTGCCCGATCGCGATAAACACGCCTTTGGCCGGAATATCGGTAATCTCGCCGGTCTTGGTATGCTTGACCTTCACGCCCTCGACGCCCAGCGGCGCGTCGGTGCCGTAGACCTCTTGCAGTTCGTGAAACCAAAGCGTTTCGATTTTCGGGTTCTTTTCCAGTCGGTTGATCAGGATTTTCTCGGCGCGCAATTCATCGCGGCGGTGGATCAGGGTCACTTTGGAGGCAAAGTTGGTCAGGAACAGCGCCTCTTCGACGGCCGTGTTCCCGCCGCCCACAACCACGATTTCCTGGCCGCGATAAAAGAACCCGTCACAGGTCGCACAGGCCGACACCCCAAAGCCTTTGAACTTTTCCTCTGATGGCAGCCCGAGCCATTTCGCCCGCGCGCCGGTGCAAAGGATCACGGCGTCGGCGGTATAGACCGTGCCGCTGTCGGTTTGCGCGGTAAAGGGCCGTTTGGACAGGTCAAGTGCTGTCACGATATCGCCGACAATCTCGCAGCCCACCGCGCGCGCATGGGCTTCCATGCGGATCATCAGGTCGGGGCCTTGCACTTCTGTGTCGCCGGGCCAGTTTTCGACCTCGGTGGTGGTGGTCAATTGGCCGCCCGGCTCGATGCCTTGGATCAGGACCGGTTCCAACATCGCGCGCGACGCATAGACCCCTGCGGTATAGCCTGCGGGGCCGGAGCCTATGATCAGAACTTTGGTATGGCGGGGGGCTGTCATGGCGGACCTCATGTGAACGATTGTTTGCGCAGATATAGCCGCAGATATAGCCATAGGGCGGTGCAGATGAAACCCCGCCGTGGATGCATTAATTATCTTGCGCAGATGTGAAACATTATTGCGCAACGCCGCCCTTTGGCGTATTCTTTGGAAAATTCCAAAGGGGACTTTCCACCATGCCGGGCGCGAAACTTGACGAGATCGATCGTATGATTCTGGCCGAATTACAGGCAGATGGTCGCATGACCAATGTGGAACTGGCCAAGCGGGTGGGCATTTCCGCCCCGCCATGCCTGCGCCGCGTGCGCACATTGGAAGAGCAGGGCTTCATTCGCGGCTATCATGCCGACGTCGATGCGCGCGAATTGGGGTTCGAGGTGCAGGTTTTTGCAATGGTCGGGCTGGTCAGTCAGGCCGAGGTTGATCTGACCGCGTTTGAGACCCTGTGCCAAGGTTGGCCCTTGGTGCGCGAATGCCACATGCTTAACGGCGAGGTCGATTTTGTGCTCAAATGCGTGGCCCCTGATCTGCGGTCGTTTCAGCGGTTCCTGACCGAGGATCTGACCAGCGCGGACAATGTGGCTAGCGTGAAAACCTCGCTTGTCATTCGCGGTGCCAAGGACGAGCCTGGCGTGCCGTTTGACGTGCTTGAGGCACGCCTTAAGAAAACCGCCTAGGCTGCGGTCACAAGTTCCAGGTCTTCCAGCCGGAGCCGTGGTGCGACCAAGCCCCCGAAATCGCCAAGCGTTTTGATATGCGGGAACATATCGACAAAGAGATCATACATATCGCCGCGCAAACCCAGCATATGCGCAGGCCCCGGATGCAGCGTTTCCACATCGACGCCGTTCACATTCACGCAGCAATGCTTGGCAAATCCAAGCTGGTAACAATTGACCGCCGCCACAGGGCGCAATGCGATCAATTGACTGCCATCGATAAAGTCGCGCGCCGGCACCAGCACCGCGTCTTGGCCCGTCAGCACCCTTGCGGCAGGGGACCTGTGCAGCACCCTTGCCGCAGGGCCCAACACCAGATCATGGGCCGGACGCCCGTAGCCCATCGCATCAGTGGTGATCCGCGTCATCGCTCCCATATGGGCGCGCATATCTTTCGCATTGGGCACAATCGCCATGGTGCCGCGCCACAACAGGGTTTGTGTGCCCACAGAGGTGAGCACACGGTCGCCGGGCAATAGGTCTTCGATCGCGATGGGTCCGTTTTCACCGCGCAAAATAGCACCGCGCCCGAAAGCGGCGAAAGCATCTTCAAATGCGGGCAGCGCAGGGGCAACCTTGGACGTTTCGCGTATTTCAAGGGAGGGTGTCAGGTGGGCAACTTCATATTTGCGCATGAGAGGCATCACACGGCGAAGTTGCCCACTTGGACTAGCGATCCGACCCGCTCGGGCCGGAGAGGTATAAGGATCCACCGCGAGGCCTGCGGTGGTGGAGGGCGTATAAGTCATGTGTCTCACCTATTGGTTTGTCACATCATCTGTCGGCCCCACCGACAACATCTGAGGAGATGGTTGCTGTTGAGATGAATGTGGCTCAAAGGTGTTTGCCCTGTCAAAGAAAACAGGTTTGCGGCACCATGTGGGCATCAATCGTGGTTAACGGGCCGGATTGTTCACGCGGCGTGGAAAAACCTGCCACATTTGGCAGCCACGGTGCCCGAATCGGCTGCACCGAGACAGCAAAAAACCGCGTGGCGGGAGGACCACACGGTTCTTTGCGCTCTTGGGAAGCGGGCCACGAGGGCCGGTTGTTTCGGTCTTCAGGCGCTGACGGCCATCGTCATAAAGGTGGGCATCGGCGGCAGGGATACTTTTGTCGCAGTGTCTGACTGCTCAAGACGGCGGGCGATCATCGCCTGACGGCGCGCACCGCGTTCCCACGGCATCTGTGTGTCACACTTGTTTGCTTCTTCGATTGTCTTGTCGATCCAACGTTTGCTCGAACCCATGTCTGCTCTCCTAATGCTTGCCGTCTTGATTGGCGGCGTTGCAAACATATTGCTGGGTGAGATGGGCAAGAATTTGGCCGCAAAGAAGTTTTTCAAACAATTGGGCAGAAATCTTCGCCGCAATTGAACATGTGGCGAAAACCGTTAAAAATAGGGGTATGCGCGGGGTTTGAAAACAATCTTGGGTGAAATACCGTGATTGTTTCGCAGATTGCGGCAATGGGCTGCCGCATTGCTGCCCAGATTACACGCGGATCACAGGCAAATCGCCGCAATCAAGCGCCCGTAGTCGGCCTGCTTATGATGCACACTGCGCCGGTAGCTATAGAATCGCTCAGGGTCGCTATAGGTGCAGTGCCGCGTCCAAGCCGCATCCCTGATCCCCGCAGCCCGCAGCCGCGCAAGACCAAAGCCCGGCAAGTCGAACTGCATCTTGTCACCCTGACCGTTTGCAAAGAACCGCGCGTTGGCGGGATCGATGTCGATAAACCGCTCGGCAAACTCGGGGCCCACTTCATAGGCGCGCTGGCTGATCGACGGTCCGATCACGGCAACAATCATGTCGCGCTGGGCCCCAAGCCCGATCATCGCGTCAATCGTGGCTTCCAGCACACCGTTCAGCGCCCCTTGCCAGCCCGCGTGCGCCGCACCGACCACACCGGCTTCATTGTCCGCAAACAAAACCGGCTGGCAATCGGCGGTTAGCACGCTGAGTGCCACGCCCTTGGTGGCCGTCACCTGCGCATCGGCCTTTGGTTTGTCAGCCGTGGGCGAGGTCACAACCACCACATCCGCCGAATGAATTTGATGCACCCCCACCAAAGCATCTGCCGCGACCCCCATCTGGTTTGCAACGCGGGTCCGGTTGATCGCCACAATGTCATGCTGGTCGCTGCTGCCAAAGCCGCAGTTCAGGCCTGCGAAGACCCCCGATGATGCCCCACCCGCGCGGCCGAAAAACCCGTGGCGGGTGCGGTCCAAAAGCGGGTGCGTCATCACATCTAGCGTCATGGGTCTAATCCAGGGGGCGGGGCGCCTTGGGGCGGGTAAAGGCCGATCACTTTAAACAGACTGCCCATCTCGTCAGGATGGGTCAGCCGCCTATGCGCGCCAATGTGCGCCTCAAGGGCGTCGCCGGTCAAGCCCTTCGCCAGCGCCTGTGCGCGCGCGGTAAACCCCAAGCGTTCAAGAAAAACCCCCTGCTGGGTGACGCGAGTGAACGCATGGGCGGCCTTGGCAATCGCCTCGAAATCCACATGCGCGGTCAGATCGGCCAAACCGGGGTTGGCAAAGGGGTTGGCGGGGCTGTGGTTTTGCACGGCCTGCAAGGTATCGCCCTGACTGTGCCAATCGCCGTAATCGATGATCAATGCAGCCCCGCCATGCGCCCCGATCTTGGTGCTGATGGTTTGCACGATGCCGCGCAGCGCCGGGCAATGCTCGACAATGTCACCGGGTTTTGTATCCGCCAACCGGTCGTCCAATAGCGCAATCGGGGCCGGTGCCGAAAGCCCAAGAACCAGCGTATCGCCTTGCACACCTACCATATGTTCGCGCCAGCCCTCGGCATCGCGACTGAACTGGCGGATCGGCAGCGCATCAAAAAACTCGTTGGCGACCAGATACAGCGGGGCCTCGGGCAGGGTGCTGACATCATCGTGCCATGTGGCACCGGGCACCGCTTCGGCCTGCCGCTTGCGCAGGCTTGGTGATGTCTCAATGAAATGCACATTCAGGGCGGTGTGGAACCCCGCCACACCCTTTGTGGCGCGCAAAAGGTCTGCCATCAATGTGCCGCGCCCGGGGCCGATTTCGGCCAGCGTGATCTGCGCAGGTGCCCCTTGATCGCGCCAGCATTGCGCAAGGCACAGCCCGATCAATTCGCCAAACATCTGGCTGATCTCGGGGGCTGTCACAAAATCGCCACCCGCCCCAAAGGGGTCGCGGGTGGCGTAATAGCCGTATGTCGGGTGCATCAGGCAGTCGGCCATATAGTCGGCCAGCGTCATCGGGCCCGTCGCGTTGATGCGTCGGGCCAAAAGAGCTTGCAGTGGTGTCACTTTTTCGCGGCCCAGCGGACCACGACCACCCCGATCAGGATTATCGGCACCGTCAAGGTCTGACCCATGGTCAACCCGTAGTCACCAATCTGGAACGCAAGGCCCAGCGGGTTGCCCTCTGATACAAACTGCGCATCAGGCTGGCGCACAAATTCCACCAAGAACCGTGCAATGCCGTATCCGGTAAAGAACACACCCGTCAGCAGCCACGGCTTTTTCAACGCGCCCCAACGGAATGCCAAAAGCGCAAGGATAATCCCCAGCACCAGCCCTTCCAGTATTGCCTCATATAGC
>Ga0316208_1002319_pt1 | contig 15672 bp, 15 predicted proteins | sample 3monopyrite_MG_FD_204944 | JGI IMG/M metagenome (GOLD analysis project Ga0316208, IMG submission 204944) | Microbial mat bacterial communities from mineral coupon in-situ incubated in ocean water Damariscotta River, Maine, United States -... | ecosystem: Environmental > Aquatic > Marine >... | reverse complement strand
CGTATACGAGACCCGTACGTACGGTTCTGTGAGAGGGCTGAGTCTCGGCTCGCTACCGGGACTCACCCTACTCGACGGCTCGGTATCCGAATCGGACTGATTTCCTGACAGCCATCACGCTTGATCCGCCATCCTCGACGCAGGACCTGGCCGCTGACCCGGTGCTCGACGAGGACTACCTGATCCTCAGCACGATCCATTCGGCCAAAGGACTGGAGTGGGATTCCGTTTTCGTGCTGCACGCTGCCGACGGCAACATCCCTTCTGATCTGTCGACCAAGGACGAGAAACAGATCGAGGAAGAACGCCGCCTGTTTTATGTGGCGCTGTCGCGAGCCAAAGACAACCTCTACGTGCTTCATCCTCAAAGGTACTACCGATCCGAGCGGAGATCGTACCGTGACGACTACAGCTTCTCGCAGCTCACGCGGTTTCTGACGCCCAAAGCGCGAGCGTGTTTCGACTGGCGAATGCCGGACAGCGACGACGTCGTCTCGACGTTACCTGCCGATGGCCCCGCTCAGCCGGAGATCAAACCGCTGTTTAATGCCCGTGACCAGGCAAAGTCGATGTGGGACTGATCTACGTGTAAGGTCGTAGGGTGGGCACTGCCGAATGTTGTTCGGCATAATTGTTGCCTCGGCAAGATCGCTCCCTCTCCCCCAGAATTTACTGGTGAATACAAATGACGGTCAGCTCTGGGGGAGAGGGTCGGGGTGAGGGGGACCATAAACCAGCTTCGAATTCGCCCCCTCACCCTAACCCTCTCCCCCAATTGCCGAGTTCTTATCAGAAGTCCGCATCGAGTTTGGGGGAGAGGGGACTTGTCATCGTGAAGCAGTTTCAGTGCCCAACAACATTCGGCAGTGCCAACCCTACTTTAATCTGCCTGCAGGCAAAGCCGCTTTGTCAGCCGCATCAATCGCCCAACGAGGAATCACTGGAGCATCGTCTTCGCGTCAAGCGGGTCATCACGACCGACGATGGCGTCTTCCGGATCCCAACTCAGCGTATCGAACGAGTCGTTGCCGGGCAGTTCTTCGAACGGGATCCCCTGTTCGTCGAGACGGTCAGCAATACCGTCAAACGGGTTTCGCGTCAGCTCTCCCGGAAACAGTTTGACCAGCTCTTCCGAGTTCTTCAGCACCAGCTCGACGTTGGTCTCAGGAACGGAGAGCAGTCGCCGCGCTCGATCATGGCGAGTGATCGAGGCTGCTTCGTGCAACACGTTGTGCATCGCTTCCGGCGAAAGAGAGTTGAATGGTTCTCCGTTTGAGCGGAGCCGTGAAACGACACGTTCACCTTTGGCCATGATTTCGTCGAGATCCTGATTCTCGCGTACGGTGCTCCGAGAAAGCGCCGCTCCGATAGCGAGTGTCAGTCCGACGAATTGCTCGCGCGTCATCCGCTTGCGAAGCAGCCACCGATCGAGCCGACGACTTTGCGGCAAGGCATCGACAAGGTGTTGAGTCTCCCATCGCTCGGCCAGCGAAAGTTGCTCGGCGTCGACCAGGTCGCTGATGGGCAGCGTCCTTTCCGCATTCCAGTTGGGAAGCGGCAGGTATAGATCAGGAAACGACGGAAGCGTCTTGTCCGGGAGATGCTCGACGATGTCGAAGAACGTTCGCAGCTCGCCCGGCGTGACTTCTTCACTGACCCGCTTGACTTCCGTAAACGTCAGCGTGGGATCCCCGCACCCCGAAAGCACGGTGGCCGTTGCAAGAACGGTCACCAGCAGAATTCTGGATATTGAGGCACCGTCCATCACGTCAGACTTTCGAAAACGCAGAGCAAAGTGAGTTCCTGCCACCCTACTTCACAGCGAACGGTCGCACCGGCAAATCGCCCGCGGCGACGACGAGACCGAGTGATTCACAACAACTTCTTCGTCCACCTGGCGAAATTCGCGCCATTGCACATCGCAAATGGAGGGGATGCCCCCGATAGCGGAGAGATTTGCCGCTGGCCCGGAGCGTCTCACTTCTGCCGGCGCATCAGGCACAACGAAAACTATGGCAAGCTGCGCGGAGCGAACGTCAGCCTGATCGACTTGCGAGCCAATCGAATCGAAAGTCGGTTCTGATCGGCGTGCGGCTCGAAGGTGAAATCGGACGCCGAACTGACTCCGCGTCGATTCAGAATGTCTTCGCCAGTTTCACGGTTAATCACGTGAAGCACTGAGTCTGTTGCCTCGGTGCCCGAACTTCGTGACCGACGATAACTGAGCACAAGAGACGGAACATTCTTCGGCTGATCGAGCAGAAACCGAATTCGGTCAACGGGACGCTGCCACTTCAGCCTGGCCGTCACAGAGTCGATCACCACGAGTTGTCCGGTGACGGACGGGTTCCTCCGACCGCCAGCCGAGCGACCGTTGAGGAATGCAGATTCAGCGATCTCCGAAAGAGCGATCACGTGAGTCGAAGCGTCGGACGAAACATGGACAGCCTTGATCTGCTCGGGACGTTCCACGGTCAACAAGGAGATTTCCTTGCCCGAGCCGGAATCAATAATTTGCAATTGGCCCGTCGTTTGAAGCATGCCAAGTCGGTCAGGACCGAGGGCGAAGACTGTCGACTCAGGATCAATCTCAGAGATCCACGCCGCGTTCGCCGACTGCAGACTGACAGCAGACAGTCTCGAAACCCGCAAGACGCCGGGATGCTTCACCGAGTCTGGCGATCGCTCGGCCACAAGCACGGTACTGCCTGACGTCCGCAGAATCGTTCCTCGAAATCCAGCAGCGTCCGAGAACCGAAACTTCGAAACCGTCGCGCCATCCACAACTCGCAGAACAGTCACGCGGTCCTCGCGAGGCTGGGTCAGGTAGATGTGCTGACCATCGCCACTGCAGATTGCCTGCCGAGGCAATTCGTAACGCTGCCACAATCGTTGCCCGGTCGAAGTGTCGATGCAGACCAGTTTGCCGCGAGTCTGGAAGCAAAGGTAGCCGGCCCGCACCGGGCCAACCTTCGCAATCGGCCGGCCAAAGGCGTCGAGCATTGTCAGCTGTTCCTCGGCAAACCCAGTTACTGCGGGAGCGTATTCGTGATCTTCCTGCCGATTCCCGTTGGCCATATCGACCGACCAAAGTCTTTGAACCCGAGGCTCGCCGCTACCGTCGAACGGCGAAATACCGAACAACTCGGCCCCGAGTTGAAGCACCAGAAGATGTCCGATTCCCCAGCCGCGATACATCCGGCCGACGGATTTCAGCGGAGAAGCCGAGGTAGGTAGCACGGTCTGCCACGATCCAGAAAATCCGTCTCCATAGAAGCGAAGAATGGTGTCTTTGCGTGACGACCGCGGATTGATCGCGATATTAAGTCGATCAAACAACGTCCCTGGAGAACATTCGACAGGCACAGGAATAAAAGTGGTGTCGAGGTTCTGCTCGGAATGTTCGCTGATCGTTACTGACCCGCTGTTCCAAGGTGAGCCGTGAGTTTTTCCGTTCAGCAGGGCATCGACATCAAAGCCTCGCTGCCGCAGCTCAAGTCGGACAGCGGCCGCATCGCGGTCATAGCTTCTGGATTTGTAAAGCTCGATCAGTTTCCCGAACGCATCAAACGAAACATCTCGATCCGACGAGTCAGCGACGGCGAGCAGCGAAATCAGCTTCTGACCGAACCGCATCCCAATTCGCGATCGATCATCGAGGTTATGCGTCGCGACCGTTGGAAGTTGCCCCCACTGCCGCGTGAATCTCTGCAACGCAAACGGGTCGCGGCTTTCGGAAGCAGCTTCGGACAGCTCGATAAATTCTTGCGTCAATCGCGCGTCGACCGTGCTTTCTCGTCCCGCCAGTAAGTCGAGCACCTCGCCCTGCACCAGACGATCGTGACGGACGCTGCGCAGCGGCTCGGGCTTCAGAAAATGCGGTTCACCGGCAGGGTTGAGCGATTGCAGCTTTGCATAGAATCTCAACGAAGCAACCGGATCTACCGCCGAGGCAGCAGCCCGCGCCGCCGCATGACGAAGCTCGATCAGTTCCGCAATCGATGACTCTCCAACCAGAACTTCGGCTTCTGACACCACCTCTGAAATCCGTTCGGGAGAGAGCATTCCCGAGTTGATCCATGCGAGAAGCGTCTTCCAGAGTTCACGTTTCGCTCGCGTCGAGCCATCGATTTTTCGCAGCCGAGAGGTCGCTGCGGCGAACAATCCACACGACCGCTCAAAGGTCGCCTGATCAATGGCATGGTCGCTTGAATCGTCTTCTCCAGGAGTCGGGTCCGGCGCAGCGTCGATGGAACCTCGCTCAGAAATCGCTGACAACATTGACCATGTGCTGAGCCGATCCGGATTCAAAGAAACAATGCGATCTCCCGCTGAAGCCAGACAGCCCGACAACGACTGAAGACGGTCGACGCTTTCAAGCATCGACCCGTCGTCACAATTCACAGCAACCAGTGAACCACCTCGGACGGGAAAGACGTGATACGTCGAGCGGGCGTTGCGACCAGTATCGGGCGCGATGCTGAGCGAAAAGCCGGTTCCAACCGGTTCGCGACAGGGAGTCTTCCAGATGGTTGCCCCAGACGAAGCATCCACAGCCGAAACGCAATGCCGGCTGACAATGACGATGCGTTCGCCATCCGAGATTAAATCGACGGGCGACTCAACGGCCAGCGACCAAAGACGCCGACCCGATCGAGGATCGAGCGCGTCCACGCCTTCGGCGTCCGGGCCTGCCGCAATCAGGATCGAATCCTTAACTTGCGGCAGTGAGTTCTGACCAGATGTGGACGATTGAGCCGCTGTGACGCGCAGAAGTTTGTTGTCTCGCCAGCCTTGCCACCACGGACGCTGCGGACGAGCTGGAGCAAACGGCAGCCGTGTCACTTCCAGCGGTGTGTCGGCCCGGGAATAACGGCGGCTCCAGATGACGGTTCGAGTTCCCAGGTCGACTCCGATCAGCAAGCCGGCTCCGGTCGGACAAACGACCACACCCTCAACCAAAGTGACACGGCAATCGAGAGATCGCCAATCTGAGTCGGCAGGAGAAAGCCGCGGCACCTCGGCAAGGTCCAGCGACCAGTCGATTTGGCCTGTGGAGCGGTTCGCCGCGTAAACACGTAACAAGTCACCGACCTGGACGAGGCCGACCACATTCTGATCAACCGGCAAGGGCAGACCGCAAAAATAAATGTTGCCAACTCGGCCCCCATCCTCGGCGTTCCGGGTGACTTCAGGCATTGCAGCAAGAATCGAATCGGCTGTCAGGTTCCACTCAACTTTTCCCGTGCGGAGGTGGCGCGCGACAATCCGGTTCTGCGTCTGACTTTGATAATTCGAACCGCTCAGCAAAGTGGATCGAGGCGTGAACTGGTTGGGCATAACGCCGGCGCCGGACTCGACAGTAAAGATGCGTTCGCCGTCGCTGGACAATCGCGACTGCAGCGAATCAATCTGCAAGCCTCGCGCCAGCTTCCGCGACATCAGTTCCTGAAGCGACAGGTTCATGGTGAGACGCGACGCACTTTGCCCGGCTTCGGAGACCGACTCGCTGGACCAGAGAAGGCGTCCAGTTTCGAGATCATGCGCTGACACCTGCGTCAGCGACCGCCGCACAACCACACCGTCAACGACCAGCGGCTGAGCTCGCGGCAGAATCGGGATCGACTGTTCGAAGTGCTCGTGCAACGCGTGCCGGGTGAGCGTTGCGGCTTCATCGTCCAGACCGGAATCGACCTGCCAGTCCGGTTGCGTCACCGACGGAAACAGGGTCGCTCGTAGCGGAAGCTTTAGACGAGCGTCAGAGACCGCCTCGGTAGAAGCCGTCGACGCCCGCTGCTCCGCAAGCTTAGCAACACACAAATTGACGACGCGACGCGCGGCTTCGATGTGCGTTCGCGAAAGGCCAGGGAGACTTGTCAGTCGCCTGGCGACGGCATCGGCTGCTGCAAACTCCTGACGATCAAGATGCCAGGCCGCGAGAAACCTGAGTGAATCGCGAGCGGCGTCGGTCAGCGGAAAACGAGAGGGCAATGCCCGGAGCAATTCGAAGTCTGCATCACGAACGGCCTTGAGAAACTGAACACGGGCCAGCGGCTCGGTCTGCCGGCGGTAAGAATTCACAGCATCCGCCGGTAACGATCTAAGAAGTGCTTCGATGACTGAGCGAGAGTCGCGGTACTCCTGCCATTGCTCCGCCGATTCCTTGACCAGAAGTTGTGAAGCTGTTCCGGCAGCGGCTGCCTCACGCAGCTCGGCAATGGCAGCGGTCAACTCTCGTCGAGCAATCATCGCCTCGGCTCGACGCAATCGTTCCTGGACAGCTCGATTCCGCAGCGGTACCGCCGAATGGCTCACAGCGGAATCTTTAGTAGTGGATCCTTCATTTGACGAAGCCGGCTGCCAGGCAAAACACACCGGCGGCATTGCCGCGATCAGCCCTGTGACGATTCCGCAGAGCACCACCGCACGAATTACCCGGGAAGATCGAACGCGATCGATCAAGATGTTTCGTTGTCTCGGCATTAATTTCCGCCAGGGCCTGCAGCGAATTACCGCTTGCAACCGGCCAGGAGTTATTTCATCGCTGCGTGAAATTCGGACGGTCCAATTTACCGTCGACTGTCCGCTCCGCACAGGCACGACCTGATTGACTGAGACTTTTCAGGTCAGGCAATCGGCGTAGGTCAGGCTCTGCCTGACGGAATCCCGATCGCTGAAGACCGCAACTTTCTGGCAAGGGTGACTTCGTCAAGCGGAGCCTGACCTACGAAAGGAAATCGGCTCGGTTCGCATCTGACCTTCCCGAATTCGATACGTTCGCGGTACTGTTTGCCGGATCTCTCGCCGGAATTGTTCAACCGTGACTTTGCGGAATTCAGCAGGTTCTGGACACTCGTCAGGCACGGACGCTCATGTCATCCGAATCGCACATTTCTCAGCGACTGTCGCAGCGCCGAACGTTCGCCACGACAGCCGGCGAAAGGCCAGCCGACTCACCACCGCAGGTGCATCTGATCGGTGCAGGTGGTGCCGGGATGACGGCTCTGTCGGAAGTTCTGCTGGATTTTGGATGTGCGCTGACGGGCTCTGACCTGAGTGTTGAGCAAGAGCAACCAGGCCAGACGCAATCGTCAGTCAGGTCCGGTCGGATTCTTAAGATCCACCAGGGGCACGACGCGGCGCATCTTCCGACAACCGCGGACGTCGTCGTGTTCAGCCCGGCGATCTCGGAAGACAACCCGGAGCGGGTCGCCGCGCAACGACTGGGAATTCCAACCGTCTCGTACGTCGAATTGCTCGGCGAATTACTGGCTCAGAATACGGGAGTCTGCATTGCTGGCACGCATGGCAAAACGACGACGTCTGCGTTGACGGCTGCGATTCTTCGCGAAGCGGGCGTCGACAGTTCAGCAGTGATCGGCGGAGAAGTCGTTCAATACGGACGCAGCGGCTGGGGTAATGTCAACAAACTGGCTTCGGCGCAGGGCGAGTCGGAAGCTTTGTTCGTGATCGAAGCGTGCGAGTACCGACGGCACTTTCTGCAGTTCCGACCTCGGATTGCAGCGATCCTGAACGTCGAAGCCGACCACTTCGATTGCTTTAAGACGCTCGACGAAACTTACGACGCGTTTGCTGATTTCGCCTCCCAGATCCAGCCGAACGGCACACTGATTATCCGAGCTGACTGCCCGATCGTGGCACGCCTCAAAGACCAATGCCGGGCGGCCATTGAAACATTTCTTCCGGTCAGTAACTCGTCCGGACTCGGTCGCAACGCCGCTGCTCGGGCTGACTGGGCGATCTCAAGTCTGCGGGAAGAAGTTGGTCAGACCGTGTTTGACGTCATGCGGCAGGGACGCACATTCGGAACGGTCGAGTTGTCGCTCCCCGGTCGCCACAACGTCGAGAATGCGCTGGCGGCGATCGCGGTGGTTCATTCCGCCGGAGTCTCGCCAGAGACGGCCTGCGATGCAGCGAGCAAGTTCCAAGGTGTTCGACGACGGTTCGAGGAAATCGGAACGTGGAACGGCATCACGCTGGTCGACGACTACGCTCATCATCCGACTGCCGTGCGAACCACGCTGGCTGCCGCGCGGAAGAGATTTCCTGACCGCCGGCTGGTCGTCGCCTTTCAACCGCACCAGGTTTCACGCACTCAGCAACTGATGAGTGAGTTTGCCGGCTCGTTCGGTGACGCGGACGAAGTTCTGCTTGTGCCGATTTTCGCCGCGAGAGAAAACACCGAATTGGCCGAGGCGGCGCTGATGGAACTCGGTCGCAGAATTAATCTGGCAGGATGTTCTGTTGAGTTGCTGGCGTCGCTTGACCAGCTTCGAGCAACTTTGGAGGATTCGGCCCAACCGGGGGACGTTTGGTTGACCCTGGGCGCTGGAAATATAAATCGGATTCCGCATGAGTTTGCTCGAACGGTTCAGCGAAATAACACAGGCAGATGAGCCTCTCGCCCCTCTGACCTGGATGAAAACCGGTGGAGTGGCGCAGTACGTCGTCACACCCCGCAGCCACGACGAGCTGCAGGAAGTCGTCGCCTGGTGCCACGAAAACGAAACGCCCATTCACGTTCTGGGCGGCGGTTCGAACGTGCTGGTGCGCGATGATGGCGTCAGCGGTGTCGTCCTGCGCCTGATGGACGCCGCGTTTGGCAACGTCGAAATCGACGGCACGACGGTACGAGCCGGAGCGACCGCTCTGCTTTCGCACGTGATGTCGGAATCGGTGACCGCCGGACTCGCCGGTTTGGAAACGCTGGTCGGAATTCCCGGCACCATCGGCGGGGCTCTGCGAGGCAACGCCGGCGGCAAGAGCGGAGACATCGGGCAATTCGTTTCGGCCGTGACCGTTTTGACAGCCAAGGGCGAAAAGTTCACCAGACGTGAAGACGAATTGTCGTTTTCGTACCGGCAGAGCAGCATCAACGAGTTGGTCATTCTCGAAGGCGAGTTTCAACTGCAGGAAGATTCGGCGGAAGAAATCACTCGCCGCATGAAAAAACTTTGGATCATGAAAAAGGCGACGCAGCCGCTGGCTTCTCAGTCGGCTGGCTGCATTTTCCGGAACCCGCGAGGCCTCAGCACCGGAGCTTTGATCGAACAGGCCGGGCTGAAGGGAACGCGAGTCGGCGGTGCGGAAGTCTGCGACCGACATGGCAATTTTATCATCACTCATCCAGAAGCAACTTCCGCCGACGTGTTGAGACTGATCGATCTGATTCAGTCAAAAGTTTCCGAACAGTTCGGTGTCGAGCTGGAACTGGAGATCCAAGTCTGGTAAGTAGTCGCTCCTTCTGAAACACCCGGGCGAGCGATGTTCACGGCTGAACGACGCCCCGTTTCGAACAATGGATTGGAAGTTGGCCATGGAGGGCATTCTTCATTCTCCGCTGAACCCGCTGCGCGTCGCCGTGCTTGCTGGCGGCGATTCTGCCGAGCGGTCAATCAGCCTGAAAAGTGGAGCTGCCGTCTCCGACGCTCTTGCTGCCCGCGGCCACGAGGTCGTGACTGTTGACCCTTCCGTCACCTCGCTCGACACCTACGACTGGAGCAACGTTGACGTTGCGTTTCTCGCGTTACACGGGACCTTTGGCGAGGACGGAGGCGTCCAGCAAATCCTTGAAGCACAAAACGTCGTCTTTACCGGCAGCGATTCCGAGGCCTCAAAGCTCGCGTTCAGTAAGTCGGCGGCGAAAGAACGATTCACGCTTTCGAGAATCAACACGGCAGAATACGCGCTCGTTCATAAGGACGATCCACCCGCCCGAGTGGTCGAGCAGGCTGCCGCAATCGGCTATCCGCTGGTCGTTAAGCCGGATTGTCAGGGATCAAGTCTCGGAGTCGTGATCGTCGAAGACGAGTCAGCACTCGCCGATGCTGTCGCGCAGAGCTTTGCTCTCGACAGCTTCTGCCTGCTCGAACGAGCGATCGTCGGCACCGAATGGACGCTGGGAGTCATCGACGACGAGCCTCTTCCGTTGATCAGAATCGGCACGGATCACCAGTTCTTCGACTTCGAAGCCAAGTACAACGACGACGACACCGAGTACCACTTCGACGAATCGATTTCGGGCGAGTTTCGAAAGCAACTGACTGAAATCGGCATCGAAGCCTGCCGGACGCTTGGCACCAAAGGCGTCGCCCGAGTCGACATCATGGTCGACGAAGCTGGCCAACCGTGGATTCTGGAAATCAACACAATCCCCGGCCTGACCGACCACAGCCTCGTCCCAAAAGCTGCCGCAAACATCGGCCTGGACATGGGCCAGTTCTGCGAAGTCGTCCTCGAACGCGCATTGAAGACCGGCAAGCGAGCACTCCGCAAAGCTTCGTAGACGCCTCTATGGCGGCGAAGCGGCTCGAAACCCGAGTTCACGAAGCATCACATGCGCAGCATCCAACGACTCAGAATTCTGCAGCGCATTCAGCTGGGAATACGATTCGAGCCGATGGATCTCGTACTCTCGCATCTCTGCATCCTTCGCGTTTGCAACTCTCGCCAACTGCTTACGGAACATATTAAACCTTCCACAGAAGTGCTCGTGGGAAACCCACCAGTTGCCGCCGCTGTCGACGGCAACTGCAGATGAAGCAAATGCGTGGTAGTTATGAGAGTCAGAATATCGGACGGCTATCCAAGCTTCCTCGGACAGGAAGAAAAAGTGGCCCTGGGAGCCTACCGCATCCCGTAATTCATCCGGTCCACTTGCGTCCCTGAGAATCGCAAATGACTCAGCCTCAAATTCTTGAGTCAGTTCTTCCCCCGCTTTTTGCCGCTTTAACTGGTCTTGTGTCTTGAAATAGTTGTAAGCCGCAACAGCAAAGACGACGGCGAATCCAATTAAGCCGAGTCTGCGCCAACTGAAGGAATCCCAACTGGTTTCGTGTCTAGTCATTACTCAGGCTCTCGTTGAGAAGGCATCAGCCTAACTTAGCATGAACCCGGTCGAGTAGCTCTTTTGATTTCTGAATGCCCGCTCGTTCGGGCAGGCACTGGCCTTCGTACTCGATGCCGACGTAGCCGTTGTAGCCGGCGGCGACGACGATCTTCATCATGCGGAGGAAGTCGGTTTCTTTCTTCCAGCGGCTGTCGATCGAGTTCGCCAGGCAGCGCGACCTCTTCCACGAACCGACTCCCGCCTCAGTTTCCACGAACCGAATCACAGCTCAGTTTCCACGAACCGACTCACAGCTCAGTTCAACCGACGGCCGCGGCTCCAGGGGGAAACCTGAGAATAAACCACTCGCTCCGAACCGGGCCGGACGCGTTCGACTTTCGGTTTGAGCTTTCGCTTTCTGCCAAGAAACCAGGTCAACACAAGCCCGACGACAAATCCGCCAACGTGAGCCCACCAGGCGACTCCGCTGGCTGCGCCTGATGCGGCGGCAGCGGCTCCCTGGTAAAACTGCATCAGAAACCAGAATCCCAGGAACAACGGAGCCGGAACGCTGAGCACCTGCAGGATGACCACCAGAGGTACGAGGGTCAGAACTCGCGCTCGCGGATAAAGAAACAAGTATGCGCCCATGACTCCGGCAATCGCTCCACTGGCTCCGATCGTGGGGATGATCGACGTCGGCCCGGCTGCATAATGAGCAGCGCTCGCCGCGACGCCGCACAGCAAATAGAACATTAGATACCCAACGTGGCCATAGCGATCTTCGACGTTGTCACCAAAGATCCACAGGAACCACATGTTTCCGAAAAAGTGCATCCAGCCGCCGTGCAGAAAGACGCACGTCAGCAGCGTTGCCCACGCAGGTACGGCCGCCTGTGAATACGGCAGTTCGCCCTCAGTTTTGACCAGTTGAATCCCCGACGGAGTCTCTATCGGCTTAAGAAACACGGTACGTCCTGACGCAGACGGATGAGCAACCCGGGCCGGAATCATCCCGTACTGTTGAACGAGCGACCGTTCACTCGGCTGCTGATTCACCTGAAGCAGGAACACGACCGAGCAAATGGCGATCATCAGGTAGTTGACGACCGGCGTCGTGCGCGACGGAATATTGTCTCGAAGCGGCAGCATGGAATCCTCGAAGCCTTACGATTCAGATCGGTGGCTGAATGTCAATTATTGATTCACGATTTATAGCAGCGACTCCGCCGCAGGCGCACACAGCTTTTAGTTCGCTGGGATGCGAATTTCTGCGACTCGCTTAACATGCAGGCAGTCGAACAAGTCGCCCGCAATCAGGAACTGATCCATGATTCACAATCTCGCTGTGACGAGCCTGTTTTCGCTTCTCGCCCTCTTCGCGGTCGCTCCGAGCCTCACACATGGCGAGGAGCTGTCCGAACAAGCCGGACAGGCAGCCATGAAGAAGGCAGTTTCCTTCTTTCGCGACAAAGTCTCAGCCAGCGGCGGCTACCTCTGGCAGTACAGCGGTGACCTCTCGGAACGCGAGGGCGAGCAGCAGGCTTCGAACACTCAAGCCTGGACGCAACCACCGGGAACTCCTTACGTCGGCGAGGCATTGCTTGAGGCGTATCTCGTCAGCAAGGAAGACTACCTGCTGGAAGCCGCTCGCGATGCCGGGCATTCTCTCGCCATCGGACAGCTTGTTTCGGGCGGCTGGGATTACCGCCTGGAATTCGACCCAGACAAACGAGGAGGGTGGGCTTACCGTGTCGCCAAAACGGCCCCCAAAGATAAAGCCAAAAACGTAACGACGCTGGACGACGACACAACTCAGGCGGCGTTGCGGTTTCTCATGAAACTCGACTTCGTTCTGAAGCGGAAGGACAAGCAGATTCACGCGGCCGTTGAATACTCGCTGGATGCATTGCTGAAAGCTCAGTACCCCAACGGAGCGTGGCCTCAGCGGTACGGCGAATTTCCCAATCCGAAAGACTTTCCCGTCAAGCAGGCGTCCTATCCAAATTCCTGGCCAAGGAAATATCCCAGGATCGACTACCGAAGTTTCTACACGTTCAACGACAACACGCTGGCCGATTTGATCGACACGCTATTCCTTGCTGAACAACTTTACGACGAACCTCGCTACGGAGCGGCCGCTCGCAAGGCGGGAGATTTCATCCTGCTGGCTCAGATGCCCGACCCGCAGCCAGCGTGGGCTCAACAGTACAACGCCGAGATGCACCCGGCGTGGGCGAGGCGATTTGAACCGACGGCCGTCACTGGCGGAGAGTCTCAAGGTGTGATTCGTGTTCTACTCACACTTCACCGTCAGACTCATGACGACAAATACCTGGCCCCGATCGGCAAGGCGCTGGACTACCTGGAACGGTCGCTGCTTCCGAACGGCCAGCTCGCACGCTTCTACGAGCTGAAAACTAACAGGCCGCTCTACTTCACGAAGGATTACGTCCTGACCTACGACGATTCCGACATGCCGACTCACTACGGTTTCAAGGTGAGTTCCAACCTTGCTCGGCTGCGAAGAGACTACGAAAAAAGTCTGAAAGCTCCGCCGAACGATTCCCCGATCTGGACAACAGCTCGTTCCGCCCCAAAGCCTTATTCGAGCCTCAACCAAGCGGCAGCAGAGCTTGCTGCGGCATTGGACGCTCGCGGCGCGTGGCTCGAACCTGGCGAACTTAAGGCCAAAGGAAACGACACTCGCGAACAGAAAATCATCACGACAACGACCTTCGCACGAAACCTGCGAACACTCAGCCGTTTTGTCGGCAGTATGAAGCGACGGGCAAAGTGAGCCTGTTCAATTTGCACGATCTGTAGGGTATGTCGAGCGAAGCGCTGGCGTCCCACCATGCCACAGACGGAGATTTCGAAATGGCACGCCGGCGCTTCGCTTGACATGCCCTACTCATTCCCAAACAACTCGAATTCCTCACCACATGAATTACCAGAATGGAGCCCACGATGAGTCCTGAAGAAAAAGCCAAAGAACTTGGGATCGAATTTCCAGAAATTCCGAAGCTGTATCTCAACCTCTGCATTCGCACTGGAAACCTACTGATGACGTCTGGCCACGTCAGCGACATCAAGGGAAAACTCGGCGCCGATCTGTCCGTCGAAGAAGGCTATGCCGCCGCCAAAGAATGCGCAATCAAGATTCTGCAGTCCGTTCATCACGAACACGGAACGCTCGACGGCCTGCGGTGCATCAAAGTCCTCGGCTGCGTGAATTCAACTCAGGACTTCACTGATCAACACCTGGTGATCAACGGTTGCTCAGATCTCTATCACGAAATCTTTGGCAAAGACGGCGACGGCTATCACGCTCGGAGCGCATTAGGGTTTGCGTCTCTCCCGACTGGACCGGGCGTCGAAGTCGAAGCCATTTTCGAGATCAAAGACGCGTAGAATCTGCCTGACTGCAGGAACCACTAATTGACACGAATAAACACTAATCCGGAACGGCATTCGTGTCTATTCGTGTCAATTAGTGGTTCGTCTGTCCGATTGAACTTGCCATGTCGCGCGCAGTTGATGTGACACGTGCAGTTTCCGGGTAACCCATCTTTGAAGGCACGACAATCGCCACGCCGATGCGAACCGGAGCAAGCTCCGCTGCGGATTGATGTATGGAAACGTCCGTGCCCGCCGACTGCTGGACGTGTTTCATAGCCAGTTCTCTGGCACAGCCCATACCTGATCATCAAGGATCGTCAGCCACCGCCTTATCGTCCAGGCCGATGAAACGCTGACGAAGCTCGTCGATGAGTTTCGCCTTGTGCGAAGCCGTTGGCGGCAACGGCTCTTCAATGAAGTTTGAAACGCGGTGTTTCAACTTCTTCAAGAGCCGCATGTGTAATTCCCTTGCTCAACGATTCAGCAGTCAGCCGGCTTTGCGAGCGAAATTACGAAAAAAGCCTTTCACGGAAGACACTGGTCGAGACTTGCGGAATTTCTTGAGCAATAACGGCAATTGTGGATGAACGGGACGACGACTCAGATCGAGTTCGATTCCTTCCTGGCGACACAGCCGCAGCGCTTGTGGCATCCAGCGACCCTTCAGAATCGCCGTCTCGAAGATGTAATCGACCAGCGGCGCGTCGCTTTTCACGCCAAGAAATGGTTGAGGTAACGCTTTCGCGCGATCAGTCCCCTTCATTTCCATATCCCAGCCAGTTTCGTCGTCAACAAGCAACTTCAGCAGGACATCAGTGTCCCACCACGCTCCCTGGAGAGAACAGCGAAACTTCGTCTCGCGACTGAGTTCACCAAGACCAAACGGGTTTTCAAATGCCTGATCCGGATCTGGCGACCCGGCCAGTCGCACGTAACCGACTCCATTTTCGAGCGCAAAATCATTCAGGTCGGATAGCCTCTGCGTGTCGACGGGATTCTGCAGAAAATAGTCCTCTTGCAGATAGATGATCGAACGCGGCCGAAGCTCTTCGAGAGCGATTCGCAGGTTCGTCGACCAACTGTGATCCTCACCGATCGCCAAGGGGTGGATACGGTCACTCGGCCAGGTTTCGAAATTGCTCAGCAGGAAAATCGGCCAGTCGCAATCAGGCCAATATCGATCGAACAACGTAAAGAATGGCGACCATGCATCACTGTATGCATCACACGAGGAAATCAGGACGCACGTCTTGCCAGCTACGGATTCTGTCTTCTGGTCAATCATTTTGAGCTTTCTGATGTTCGAAACGACCTCGCCCAATTCTCACAAGCTTGTGAAATCGACGTCCGCCCATGCTGAGACCATTTTCATGGTTTCTGTGCAGGAGCTGGAACGCTGAAAGGCCTTTGTTTCCCTGGTG
>Ga0316208_1002317_pt1 | contig 15700 bp, 13 predicted proteins | sample 3monopyrite_MG_FD_204944 | JGI IMG/M metagenome (GOLD analysis project Ga0316208, IMG submission 204944) | Microbial mat bacterial communities from mineral coupon in-situ incubated in ocean water Damariscotta River, Maine, United States -... | ecosystem: Environmental > Aquatic > Marine >... | reverse complement strand
TGAGGATGATTAAATGGCCATATCCACGTAAACCACTGCCGCTATACACGACTCTCCCAGCCGCCGCAGCCATAATAGGTTGCCCTTTTTTCCCTTTTATATCAATACCTCGACGGCCAGGATCACTTAATAAAAAGGTACTGACAACTTTGCCCTTTGTTGGCCATGACCACTTTAATTTGCTGGGATATTTATCTGGCGCAGGCGTTTTCGTTGCAGTAGATTTCCGTGTCCATGATGAGCTCGAAGCAGTTTTAACTCTTTTAATGTTCTTTTTCGCATCACCACGAACAGGGATCACACGGAGCTTTTGCCTTGGATAAATCGTATAGGGCCTTGAAATGTTATTCCAGCGAGCGACATCTTTTGGGTCCCGGCCATATTGAAAAGCAATAGAATAAAGTGTTTCGCCTGCTTTGACCCGATGGTGCGTAGAACGACTATATGAACCCGTGTTAGTGCCTTTGTATGATTTATATGTTGCGAAACGGATACAGCCAGAATTTAAAACAAGCACTATCATCAATAAAAACAGCTTGTAACGAGTAGGCAACATGGGCAATTCGCGGTTATGTCAACTTGTATATGAGATAAGCAGTACCGGCCAAAACAACGACGCTCCAGCCAATGATATCCATATATTTTCTTATTTTTGTTTCCATTAATTCGCCACCCCACAACATTAAGCCTGAAACAGCATAAAAGCGTATTCCTCTCGCAAAAAAGGAGATAAGAATAAAGGGTAATAATGCCATGTTCAACGCACCCGCCGTTATAGTAAAGATCTTATAGGGTATAGGCGAAACACCCGCTAATAATACAATCCATATACCCCATTCAGCAAACGATGCGACCGCCCTTTGGTAAGCGTCCCAGTAGCCTAAGGTATGTAACCAGGGTTCAATTAAATCCATCGCAAAATACCCAATAAGATATCCAGCAACACCACCTATAACAGAAAAAAGTGTCGCAATAAAAGCAAAGTGCCAGGCTTTATCAGGCTTTGCTAAAGACATGGGTGCCAGCATCACATCAACAGGCACAGGGAAAAATGAAGATTCAGCAAAACTCAGACCGGCTAAATAACCTGACGCATGCCGATGTTTCGACCATTTCAAAGCTAAATCATATAAACGAGTAAAAATACGCATTCTTAACGTTCTCTCACTAATGGTACAAAACTGACCATATCTAAATCCGTTGTCGTTAATGTTTCACCCTGACGTTCGATGACGCTTAATCGTTGTTGTGCACTCGATCCATGCGGAATAATAAGGCGACCACCATCTGCTAACTGTTCAATTAACTCATGGGGAATTTCTTCTGGTGCGGCTGTTGCAATAATCACATCAAAAGGGGCGTGTTGTGGCCAGCCCCAACTCCCATCACTAAGTAAGTAACGTATATTTTTTAATGCCAGCGCTTTATGCCGTTGCTTGGCTTGCTCTAAAAGTGGTGCAATTCGCTCAACCGTAAACACCTCTTCAACAAAAGGCGCAAGAACGGCTGTTTGATAGCCAGATCCCGTCCCCACTTCAAGCACCCGCTTTAACGAGCCTCTCGATATCAGTAGTTCGGTCATTCTGGCAACAATATAAGGTTGAGAAATCGTCTGGCCATGACCAATAGGCAGTGCTGTGTCTTCATAGGCACGGCTCGCTAAGGCCTCATCGACAAAAATATGCCGGGGTATTTGGCTCATCACTTTAAGCACGTTTTCATCTTCAATGCCCTCATCACGTAAGCGCTGAATCAAACGATCACGGGTACGTTGCGAGGTCATACCGATCCCTTTTAAGTCATAATTCATGATTGTTGTAACCATTCAGCAAGTCCATCACATGATTCGTGTCGGGTTAAATCAACCTGTAAAGGGGTTACTGAAACAAAACCATTGTTAAGCGCATAAAAGTCTGTGCCCTCTCCCGCATCTTGTTCAGCCCCCGGCGGACCCACCCAATAGATATTTCGCCCCCGTGGATCTTGTGCTTTAATGACAGGTTCAGCCTTATGACGATGACCTAAACGGGTCGATAGAATACCTTTCACCTCATCCCAGGGTAGATCAGGAACATTGACATTGAGCACGGTATTGGCCGGAAAAGGCGCATGTTCGAGGCGCTTTATAAGAAAGCGTGCGACCTGAACCGCGGTATCATAGTGCCTCAGCGGCGCATTCTCAGCATTACTCGCCAGAGAAATAGCAATGGAAGGCAGTCCAAGAAAACGCCCTTCCATGGCCGCTGCAACCGTACCGGAATACAGCACATCATCCCCCATATTGGCACCGGCATTAATGCCAGAAATCACCATATCGGGTTCATTTTCGAGCAACCCGGTAATGGCTAAATGAACACAATCCGTCGGCGTACCATTCACGCGAATAACATTTTCGCTCATTTTCTTTGCCCGGATAGGACTATCAAGTGTCAATGAATTACTGGCACCACTGCGATCCCGATCCGGAGCGACAAGCACCAACGAAGCCATGTCCTCCAGACCGGTTTTTAAAGCCTGTATTCCCGGTGCTTCAACACCATCATCATTACTAATTAAAATCTGCATACTTCTCACAATAATAAATACGATTATCTAAAATCACTGTGCTTAATGGTACACTAAGCACTTAATTAGCCAAAGTATGAATGAACTATGCCCGCTAAAAAACCAACAGCTAATCGCACTATCAGTAAGGAAGAACATCACTCTTTCCTTGAAGAAATGAGTGATGTTCGGCCATTAGTCGCAGAAAAACGTTTTGAAGAAATTAAAAAAAAGCCCTCTCCAAAACCCATACATCGTCATGCACATGACAATTCAGAATCAAACACGGATAAAACCCTGCTTTCAGATCCGGTAGATTTACGTGATACTGCTGTGGATGATGTTTTATTTTTTGCCCGTGCCGGCATCCAGCAAAAAGTACAGAAAAAACTACGCCGTGGTGAATTACCGATTGAAGAAGAACTCGATTTGCATGGTTACACCGTAAACGAAGCAAAAATCGCCATTCAAGACTTTTTATATGAATGTAAAAGACAGCATATTCGCTATGTACGTATTATTCATGGCAAAGGCTATCGCTCAGAACAAAAAATTCCCGTTTTAAAAACACATGTTGCTTATTGGTTACCCCAGTTGACTGATGTGCTCGCATTTTCGTCTGCACGTACTAATGATGGTGGAACAGGTGCCATTTATGTTATTTTAAAATCATCAAAAAAATAAAAGAAAATCAAAATGACAAAAAAAGATACCACACAACGCTCTTACATGGCACTTGCACCATTAAGCTCACTTGCGGGAATATTCATAAACCCTTTCGCCAGCACGATAGCCCCTTTTATTCTCTTTTTTATTTTTCGTAACAGCCGTCCTGCTGTTAGCAAAGTTGCGTTACAAACTGCTGATCTGGCCTTTAGTATTCAACTGTGGATTATGCTCATTAGCCTGGCATTAATGCTGGGGATTTCACTTGATTGGCTCATAGTAAGTGATGCAAAACAAATAATGGGACAGGCTACCTCAATCATTTTAATTATATTTGTTGTATCGCTTTTATTTGCTGTTTATCAAGCGCTTAATGCAAGAGGTTGTACCCATATTTTCTCATTTAAAATTGCAGAGCGTGTTTTTAATTTAGTCAGTTCTCGCGATAAAGAAAAAAAATAACTTAAGATAAAAAGTCACCCAGACGCGCATTATCATTTGCCGATATTGCCGGTAGCATTGCCAAAAATAGTTCTGCGGTTGCAATGGCATCTAATAAAGCATTATGCGCTTTATAAGGTGGCAGTTTATACATTTTCCGGAGATTAAATAAACGTAATTCCGTTGGCTTGTAGGAACGACCCTGACGATCAAAACTACGTTTAGCTAAAACCTGCGTATCTATAACCCGCATAACAAAGTCTGTTTGATAAAGCTTTTGACATGCTGCATTAATAAAGCCCTGTTCAATATTCGAGTTATGTACCAGAACAACCTTACCTTTTAATTGTTTAAGCAGCCCGGCTATTGCATCCTCAATAGTTATACCTGAGGCATTTTCATCGTCAGTTATATTATGTATAACAACACTTTTTTCAGGAAGCGCTTTGTTTGTTTTAATAATTCTATGCCAACAGCTATTGAGTTTAATACCGAGCTCAGATATGTGCACTAAACCTATACTGACTATCCTGTCCTTTTTGGCGTCTAAGCCTGTCGTTTCAATATCTAAAGAAATAATCTCTGTTTCTGTAATCAGTTTTCGTCGGCTGTCATAAGGTTGTTGCAGATAATCCCTCATCACTTCAGACTGCGTTTTCTTTAACCAGTATTTGCGAGCGACGTTTTTTCCAAAGAGATTATAAAACATGGTTTATATTACGAAATTCGACTTTCAAAAAAATGTTGCATGGTTTTAATGATTTCAAATGCGTCTTTCAAATGACTTTTTTCCAGCCCTGACAGCTCTTCGATAGGTAAGAAATTATCTGCATCAGTTCCTTTTCTGATTTGTTCGGCTTGATGCCGGATACGTAATGAAGAAATAAATTCAAGCGCATCTATTAAGTTTCCATGCATTTCACGACTTAAGCCTTTACATTCTAAAGCGGCATTCAATCTTTCTACCGTGTTTGTTTCTTTCAGGCCATATTTAAGTGCAACAACACGGGCAATATCAACAATAGGAACAATACCACGGTGTTTAATATTGAGTGCATTTTTATGCCGATCATTTTGCACCATTAAAAAGTTTCTAAAAAAACCCAGTGGCGGCTTATGGGTTAATGCATTAGCAATCATGTGAGAAATAAACAATTGATTTTTTTTTGTTTTGTTGAGCATTTTACTCTGTAACTCATCAAACAAAGATGCATCACCATAAACAGGGCGCAGGTCAAAAAAGATACTCGACAGCATTAATGACTTAGGTTCTGGTTCGAATATCCAGTTTGAAAAATAACCAAGCCAGACTTTGGCGGGTTGACGCCACTCATTATTACTGGCCATTGCATTACCAGGACAATAAACATAACCACAGTCATTAAGACCATCACAGACAAAATTGGCGAAGGCTTTAAAATAATCTGCATGCTCATCTTTATATTCATCAGACAAGATAAGTGCATTATCCTGATCGGAGTGAGAAGTTTGTTCATTCCTCGCCTGAGAACCACCCGCTGCCCAAACAAATTTTACCGGTGCAACACCCAGTTCAACTTCAGCCAACATAATTAAGCGGCATGTTATTGCATCGGTTATTGATGAAAATACTTCACCAATATGTTTTGCTGTCGCGCTTGAAAGTGACAGTTGCAATTGTAATTCTGGCAAGCGGGAACTGATTTTCTTTAACGCTTTAATTGAATTTGCTTTATATATATCTGTTGCTATAAGTGTTGGATTTGTTGTTAGATGACGAACAATATCGGATGACGTTAATATGCCAATTGGTATTTGTTTTTTTATTATAGGTAAATGCTGAACTTGTTTTCTTGTCATGGCTAACAATGCTTCTGAAAGCAAAGTGCTATGTTCAACCGTTTCAAGATCGGTTGTCATAACAGTACTAACAGGCTGAGTTAAACTTAAATTTTGTGCAACACAACGCGAACGAATATCTTGATCGGTCAACAAACCTTTGAGTAGACTATTCTCCGTGATCAGAATGGAGGAAACCTGCTCCTCTGTCATCAACTGCGCTGCCTTTTGAATGCTTAAAGAAGCATCAACAATAACCGGCTTTCGATCGGTAAGACTCTTCACTTCAAGCTGCATCGCACTTAAATCACGCATATCTGCAGCATGTGTCAGTTCAACCGCCTTTCGTAGTCGTTCATTAATTGACTGATTAAAATGTTGATTAAACTCTTCGTTTTGTTGCCGAAATTGATTGAGTTTTTCAACAGGTAATAAATAAAGTATCGTATCTTCAACACTAATAGATTGTTGCTGTTTTATATATTCATCTTCAGTATAGTAAATATCACCTTCTGCTAATTTATCCTTTAACTGATTATCTTCATCACGAAATTCGACTGCACCGGTACGAATAATATAAAGATATTTATTCATTTCACTTAACTCAGAAAACAAACTCCCCCGCCGCATATACTTTATCGTTAATGCTCTGGTTATTTCATTTAGTTCAGTTTTATCAAGAACATCAAAAGGTGGATGCGCCATTATAAAATCACGAATTTCTGTAAGCTCTATTTCCATACCACCATCTTATATCTTTTTATGTGACATTCAAAAATAAAAAAAGCCCCGCAAGAAAACTTACGGGGCCTTTTTTTATTACTGACATTAAATCGTATTAATGATCTGACGCAGCTCCGGCACCGGCAGGAACACGGATATCTTCAACAAGATGTTGAATATGTTCCGGTACAGGTGCTGTCATTCTGGAAACACCAATTGCAACCGCAAAGTTAGCAAGCGCACCAACACAACCAAATGCATTTGGAGAAATCCCAAAGAACCAGTTAGGTGACATGCCACCCAGGAATGACGTACCCGGGATAAACATAATACCTTTATGCTGGAAGACATAAAGCATTGTAATGCCTATACCCGTCACCATACCGGCTACTGCACCGGTACGATTGACCTTCTTATTAAAGATACCCATCATCAACGCAGGGAAGATAGATGAAGCCGCTAAACCAAAGGCAATCGCAACCGTACCTGCTGCAAAATCGGGTGGATGAAGACCAAAGTAGCCAGCCATACCGATAGCACCGGCCATCGCAATACGACCTGCCAATAGCTCTTGTTTCTCAGTAATATCAGGCTTAAAGATCCCCTTCAATAAATCATGAGAAATCGATGATGCAATCGCTAACAATAAGCCCGCAGCCGTTGAAAGTGCAGCCGCTAAGCCACCCGCCACAACGAGTGCAATAACCCAGTTAGGTAGGTTTGCGATTTCAGGATTTGCCAACACCATAATGTCACGATCAACTTTGACCATTTCATTACCCTTCCAGCCGAATGATTCAGCCTTCGCAGCAAAGTCCTTGTTCTTGTCATTGTAGTATTGAATACGGCCATCACCGTTCTTATCTTCAAACTTCAATAAGCCTGTATGTTCCCAATTTTTAAACCACTGAGGACGTTTTTCATATTCAATATTTGCCGTGACTTCACCAACAGGACCCGTTTGAATGGTGTTCATTAAATTCAAACGCGCCATAGAACCTACAGCCGGTGCAGTGGTATACAAAATAGCAATAAAGACCAAAGCCCAACCTGCTGTTGAACGCGCATCTTTTACTTTAGGTACCGTGAAGAAACGAATAATGACGTGTGGTAAACCTGCAGTACCGATCATTAATGTCAGTGTGTAGGCAAACATATTAAGTTTGCTACCTAACACCTGGGTTGTGTATTCATTAAACCCGAGTTCGGAGACCACCAGGTTCAACTTATCCATCATATAGGTATTGCCATCCGCCATGGTACTTAATATACCCAGCTGAGGAACGGGGTTACCGGTAATGTTTAATGAAATAAAGATAGCCGGTACAGTATATGCGAATATTAAAATACAATATTGAGCAATCTGTGTGTAGGTAATCCCTTTCATCCCCCCCATTACTGAGTAGATGAATACAATACCCATACCGATGTAGAGACCTGTATCATAATCCGTTTCCAGAAAACGTGAGAATGCCACACCGATACCTTTCATTTGACCGATAACATACGTAATCGAAGCCAAAATCAAACAGACAACCGCAACGATTCTTGCAGTACGCGAATAGTAACGCTCACCGATAAACTCAGGAACCGTAAACTTGCCAAACTTACGCAAGTAAGGTGCTAAAAGTAAGGCGAGTAATACATAACCACCGGTCCAACCCATCAAGAATACAGATGCACCGTAACCATTAAAGGCAATTAAGCCCGCCATAGAGATGAATGATGCGGCTGACATCCAATCAGCGGCCGTTGCCATACCGTTGGCCACCGGGTTAATCCCCTTGCCGGCGACATAAAATTCACCCGTTGTTGTCGCACGCGCCCAGAAGGCAATACCAATATAAATGGCAAACGTGGTACCAACAAACCAATACGTTAGTGTTGATAAATCCATTATTATTAGTCCCCCTAGTCTTCTTCGTGGACGTTATATTTACGATCTAACGCATTCATTTTTTTCGTATAGACAAAAATCAATGCCAAGAATGTATAAATAGAACCCTGCTGTGCAAACCAGAAACCTAGCCCAACGCCCCCAACCCTGATCGTGTTTAATACATCAACCAGGATAATCCCAAATAAGAATGAAACGGCAAACCATATTGCAAGCAATATTGTGACAAGCCGAAGGTTCTCCTTCCAGTAGTCAGATTTACTCATAAAGACTCCTTAAAAATATTTATAAAGAAAGTAGGTTCCATTTTTATTATCGATTTAGTAGCGGTAAGGACCCTTTAATAATAATTAGAAAATACTAATATATAATGCTACCAACCTACTTGATGAAAACTATGCACCACTATGTGGCAGAAAACCTGCGCACGTAACAATTTCGCCCATAATTATGAATTCAAATATAACAACTTCGTATATGAAAGCAATAGCCTATTAAAAGCAAATAGATATATTAATATTTGACCATATACTTAACTAAAAAATGAATCCTGCTACCCCTTCCATGTTGTTATATCGACATCATTATTGATTAATTTTCAACCAACTAAATCTATGTCAGCTAGCTTTAACTGAATGGACTTTTAAGAATATTAAAATAATGACAAAGTGGATTAACTAACCACCAAAATCATGAAAGTAAAAGAAGAGAAAGTCATCGTAACAACGGGATTTCTTATTTAATTCAACATTCCTTGTGGATTCTTACAAATCATAAATTATCCCTTCGCTTTCTAAAGTATTTCACATCTCATCCGCTAACACTGTTGGTAAGGTAATATTTATATACTTTAAAAAAGTGGACCCAATTAAGATGAACATCAAAAAGAAACTTATTATTATTGCTTCCAGTCTGGCGGTTATCCCCCTCATTATTGCAATTGGGGTGCTCGAAAATATTGTCTCTGATGATTCGGCTGTAGCACTGGAAGATGCTTCCAAACGCCAATTGATTTCGATACGGGATACTAAAAAAACCCAGATTGAAGATTATTTTAAAACAATCCGCGGACAAATCTTAACCTTATCGAGTAGTCGAATGATGATTAACGCCATGCGCGAATTCAAAACATCATATGATTTTATTACCGAGGGTGCTGACATTAATGCGATGCGAAATGAGCTGGCAAAATACTACAACAATGAGTTTGGAAAAGAATATGCAAAGTTAAACAACGGTAAAAATGCCGATATTAAACATTTACTAAACAAGCTAGATGATGAATCTGTTGCGCTGCAATATCACTACATACAGAATAATGAAAACCCGTTGGGTAATAAACATAAACTCAATGATGCTAACGACGGTTCACGTTATAGCCGTATCCATAGCCAGTATCACCCACCAATTCGTCAGTTTCTTGAAGAGTTTGAATATTATGATATTTTTCTTGCCGACTCAGAATCTGGCGATATTATTTACTCGGTCTATAAAGAACTTGATTTCACCACCTCACTAAAAGATGGCGCTTATGCCGAAACAGGCATTGGTCAGGCCTTTAAAGCGGCTAATAGTATGCAACAAAACGGAGTTTCACTGATTGACTTTAAGCCCTATACCCCATCTTATAGTGCAGCGGCATCATTCATTGCCTCACCAATTTATGATGGTAAAGAAAAACTGGGCGTGCTCATTTTTCAAATGCCCGTTGGACGCATCAACCAAATCATGACCAGTAATGAAAAGTGGAAAGATATGGGCTTAGGTAATTCGGGTGAAACTTATCTGGTCGGAAAAGATAGTAAAGCACGTAGTATGAGCCGTTTCCTTATTGAAGATAAAAAAAGCTTTATTGATTTAATGAAACAAGTAGGCACTTCATCGAATGTACTCGCCCAAATGAATGCCAAAGAAACCAATATCGGTTTACAAACGATAGATACTCAGGGTACACGAGCTGCATTATCTGGCAAAACAGGTTATGAGATATTTAATGATTATAGAAACATCAGCGTGTTATCGGCGTATGCCCCGCTAAAGATTCCCGGACTAAACTGGGTGCTTATGAGCGAGATAGATGAAGCCGAAGCATTCGCACCAGTATCATCACTTAGTAATCACATATTTACTGTCTCCATTATTTTATTTGTTATTATTGCCAGTATTGCGACCGCTATTGGTATTTACTTCGCTAACTGTATTACCAAACCGATCACTAAACTCAGTGAGATAATGAGCAATGTTGAAGTAAATAATGATTTAACGATTCGTTCATCTCTCAATTCTAAAGATGAGGTTGGCATAATGTCATCATCATTCAACAAGATGCTTGAAAAGTTTGAAGCCTTAGTGCAACAAATTGGTAGTTCAAGCTCCCAATTAGCCGCGGCCTCTGAAGAAGTTTCATCCGTTGCACAGGAAAGTACGAGTGGCATCATGCAACAACGCTCAGAAACCGACATGGTGGCAACCGCAATGAATGAAATGGCAGCAACCGTTCAGGAAGTTGCCAGTAGCGCAGAATCTGCAGCGGGTGCAGCACAAAGTGCGAATAATGAGGCGCAAAGTAGCAGTCAGATTGTAAACAGTACCGCACAAGCCATTGCACAACTTGCAACAGATGTATCCGAAGCCTCATCGGTTATTCATCAATTAGAAAATGATAGTGAAGATATTGGTAGTATTCTTGATGTGATTAAAAACATTGCAGAACAAACAAACCTTCTTGCATTAAATGCCGCCATTGAAGCGGCTCGTGCCGGCGAACAAGGACGAGGCTTTGCCGTGGTAGCCGATGAAGTAAGAACCCTTGCCAGCCGCACGCAAGAATCAACCAAAGAAATTGAAAACATGATCACCAAACTTCAAACCGGCGCGAAGCATGCTGTTGAAGTAATGAATAAAGGGCGCTCCCAGGCAGAAACCGGTGAATCTCAGGCTAAAGAAGCTTCTGAATCAATAGAGAGTATTACCCGTGCTGTGGCGACTATTAATGAGCTGAACACACACATTGCAAGTGCGGCAGAAGAACAAAGTTCGGTGGCTGAAGAAATGAATCATAATATTGTTAATATCAGTCAGGTTGCCGAACAAACAGCTAATGGTTCGGAACAAACAACTATAGCTGCAAATGAACTGGCGAAATTAGCCAGTGATTTACAACAGCTTATTGGGCAATTTAAGATCCATTAAATTAAAAAATACTCAATGCCTAATGATGTTCATATTTTAATCCCCCTTGCCATTTTGGGATAACCAGCGACTTAGCATGGAGAGCTTAGTCGAATGGCTGGTTGTTTTATCAGGGGGTAGGTGGACGAGCCCATGGACGGGCGAAAGTAGAATAATGCAGGAGCAATTGTCGAGGGAAGAATTAAAACCACCCCACCCTAGCCCTCCCCTTTCAAGGGGAGGGAACTGATATTTTTAATTTCATCCCCCCTCCCATTTCGGGATAACCAGCGACTTAGCATGGAGAGCTTAGTCGAATGGCTGGTTGTTTTATCAGGGGGTTAGGGGGAGGGAATACTCTTTTCAAAATATTATTCTTTTAACTGGGCCCCATTATCTAAATACCGGCTTTTATTATTTCGTTTTAATAATTTCTCTCAACACAGCTGTCGCATAACCACCCGCTGGCAGAAAAAAAGACAGCTCAAGTAATTTATTCTCCTCATCAAAATACCATTGCAAATCATCAACCGACAAACGCAAAGAACGACGCTCCTGATCCAGTCTGGCATTTTTTAAACCACGATCAAAAATTTCAAATTTATTCACCAACAGAGATTCCAGCTCAGCAACCTCCCCCTTTGAAAGTAACTCACCTCTGCCCCACAGCGGTCCACTGGGGTGGATGTCGTGATGTTTTAAGCGTTGAACAATTTCATCATCAATATCCATCGCTAAAAAATAACTATGGCTATTATCAAGCAACATCACATCACCCGGCATTCCTGTTGCCCAGTTAGCCATTTTTACACGTTGTGATAAAACATCATTAAACATGGCAGAACGCGCCGCGGATAAATAAATAGAACGTTTAAAGCGATCTTTTTCACGCTTGCCTGCAAACATGCTTTCCGCTTTTTCAAGATTACGACCCTCTATGCCAAAACGTTGTTCTCCAAAATAATTAGGCACACCATCTTCAGCGATAGTATCCATTTTTTGTTTCAGGTCAGAAACATCACCTTCAACATCACGGACATTCAACGTGAATTGATTACCCCGTAAACTACCGCGGCGTAGTTTTCGATTATGACGAACAGTTTCTAATACTTCGACATTTTCTGAGTTCAGTTGCGTCCAGTCCGGATCGGGTTTTCCCGGCAACCAAACACTAAACCACTGTGTTGTGATGGCATTACGATCTTTCAAGCCCGCATAACTCACATCCACTTTTCGGACACCCGCTAGCCGGGCAATTTGGCGTGATAACCAGTCGGTGTTGGTATTTTGTTTTTTAATATGTAATAAAGCGTGCTCGCCTTCACCTGTTGCCTCAAATGCGAACTTTTCATCCACTTTAAAATCTGAAAAATGTGTGCGAATAACGCCAGATAATTCAGGTTGACCATAGCCATAGGCCAGATTATTCATATCAAACATTAGGGGGTCTCATCTGTTTATTTTGTGGCGATTAAAGTATTAAATAACGTGAATTCAGGTTGTGGGTTGACCGCTATATGTAATTCAGAAGTATACCCGTAAGTCATTTTAACCCAGGGGACATTTTTTTATGAAAGCTTTACGCCCACCGCGTCCTGATACTTTATACCCGTTATTGTCAGAAGCCACCTACTGCCGGGATAGAACCTGTTTAACACAATTATTTTGCGGTTAAATTTAATTACTCATAATTGTGCAGGAATACTCAAAATGGGCGCTTATAGCCACAATTTTAGGTTATTATGGCGATAATGAAAATCACAATAATTTATTTTTAACCCTACTTATAGGTAGCACAGCATGAAAAAAAGAATCACAACGCTAGCCATTGCCAGTTTAATCACTCTTAGTGGTTGCACAACATTTGATGCATATACCGGCGAAGAAAAAACCTCCAACACCACAAAAGGTGCTGGTATTGGCGCGGGTAGCGCACTCCTCCTGTCGTATATAGCGAATAGAAACGTAAATAGTAAAGAACGTAAAAAACGCATGCTACGAGACGCGGGTATTGGTGCCATCGTAGGCGGTGGTGTCGGTTATTATATGGATACTCAGGAAGCTAAATTAAGAAAACAACTTCGTGGTTCAGGTGTGAGCGTGCAACGGGATGGTAATAATATCAACCTGATTATGCCAAGCAATATTACTTTTGCGAGCAATGGGCGTAATCTGAACTCCGGTTTTTATGATGTACTTAATTCTGTAGCATTAGTTATACAGGAATATAACAAAACGACCGTTGTGGTATCAGGCCATACTGATAGCGTTGGCTCAGATGCTTATAACCAGACGCTCTCTGAAGACCGCGCTAAATCTGTTGCCGATTTTCTGGCCAGTAAAAAAGTGAACCCTGCACGACTAGAAGTCGTCGGTTTTGGTGAAAAACATCCGATTGCAGATAACAAAACGGAACAAGGCCGTAGTTTGAATCGTCGTGTTGAAGTCACATTATTGCCTATTACTGAACAACCGTAGTAACAAATAATTACAGTCCAACATATGCGAGGGACAGCCTTGGCTGTCCCTCGATATATGACACTGCGTGAATGGATTGTCATTCTCTCCACCCACTACAGTTATTTCTTACCGACTATTGAATTCTTAATTCAACACGACGGTTAGTTGCACGACCTGTTGCTGTGCTATTCGTTGTTATTGGCATTTCTTCACCAAAACCTTTTGCCGACAAATTATCCGCATTGACACCTTTAGCAATTAAATATTTACGTACAGTGTTGGCACGTGCAGCAGATAATGTCTGATTATAAGAGGCAGCGCCTTGAGAATCAGTATGACCCGCGACTTGTACTTTAATGTCACCACGTTTCACTAATGTTGCAGCCGCTGCATCAAGCACAGGAGTAGAGGATGCTTTTAATTTTGATGAATTCGTTTCAAAATTCACTCCTTTAAGGATGATAACTTCACAACCATTGTTATCAACCGTCGCATTCGCAACAGAATTTGGGCAACGATCATTTGAATCAACAACACCATCAGCATCACTATCCAGGATAACGGGTTTAGCAACTACAGGTGCCGCGACAACAGGTGCAGCAACAGGCTTGGCCTTTTCGCCACCAAATGGCACTTTAAGCGTTAAGCCAACAATCAGATCACTAAATCGATCCTGGCTCGATACGCTACTACTGTCATTATCAAGGCGATATCGGATATCACCGCGAATGCCTATTCCACTGTTCGTTATCTTTTTTTCTAATCCTAATCCAACGTTAACCATTAGATTCGTTTTATCAGCAACACCAGAGTCTGTTTGCAAGGCGCCAGCACCCACTACCATATAAGGTGTAAAATCAGCATTACGATTAAAGAAATACAAGCCGTCAAAAACCAGACCCAGCTGATCATAAGATCCGCTGCTGTTAGAAAAATCTAATTTGTCACTGATGATGCTCGCTTCAATATTCCATTTTTCATTTAATTTCTTACCAACACCTAACATCAAACCCAAACCATCGTCAGCATTGCGATCACTATCCGCAATCACATAGTTCAGTGCAGGTGTGATGTACCAGTTCTCTTCAGCAGAAATGGTCATTGGTGATGCAACCAGTGCAGTCGCCATAGCCATCGTTAAATGTACCTTTAAATTTTTCATGATATGTACCCCAATAATTTATTTTGTTAATAGCGAAAGTTTTATTTAAACTTTCAATTCTAGATTCTGTCTCTCAACGGACAAAACACCTGATTTTTCTAAGCAGATTAAAGCTCCATCAAATGATGCCGTATTTTACTCTACTCGGAGCAGGTCACAATCATTTGTTTTGTCTATTTATCGGGTTTTGTGTGGATTGCATCGCAAACTGCGTTTAGATGAGATATATCTGCTAAATGAACCCCACTGATGGAGCATATAGTAAGTTAGGGAGATTTAAACTGAAGATAAAACCCGAATTCAAATATGTTTTTATTATGACTGTTGCTGTAATCCAATAACTATTTTTTGCATCAGCTCTTCCGGGATGAATTTAGTCAACATATCATTAGCACCAGCTTGTTTAGCCTTTTCAACATTGATATCACCATTTAACGACGTGTGTAAAAGAATATACATATTCTCAATCCCTGCTTCCTGGCGAATAGTTTCGGTTAACGTGTAGCCATCCATTTCCGGCATTTCGATATCAGACACGACCATGGCAATAGCACTACCGTGGCTGGAGTCATTTTTATTATTTCTTAATACGTCTAATGCTTCCTTTCCATCTCTTACAGCAATGTATGAGAGGTTAATTGCCTCTATTGTTTCAGCAATCTGTTTTCTGGCCAAAGCCGAGTCATCAACAATGAGAATTTTTCCCTGAACGATATCTGACACATCTAAATCAGTAACAAGATGACTGGTATCAACAGGAACAACTGTCCCCAGAATACTTTCAACATCTAAAATTTGTACTAACTTTCCATCTATTT
>Ga0316208_1002316_pt1 | contig 15710 bp, 18 predicted proteins | sample 3monopyrite_MG_FD_204944 | JGI IMG/M metagenome (GOLD analysis project Ga0316208, IMG submission 204944) | Microbial mat bacterial communities from mineral coupon in-situ incubated in ocean water Damariscotta River, Maine, United States -... | ecosystem: Environmental > Aquatic > Marine >... | reverse complement strand
TTGAAGTTAAGGGGCCAAAAGGCACCCGTGGCTTTAAGGCAACCGATGATGTGACCATCACTATTGACGGCAACGTCATTTCTGTCACGCCGCGCGGCTCATCCAAGCGCGCGCGCCAGCAGTGGGGAATGAGCCGCACCCAGATCGCCAATTTGGTGCAGGGGGTGACCAGCGGTTTCAAGAAAGAGCTTGAGATCAACGGGATCGGTTATCGTGCTGCCTTGCAGGGCAATGTGCTGAAACTTTCGCTCGGTTATTCGCATGACGTGTTGTTTGACATCCCCGAAGGGGTGACGATCACCGTGCCGAAAAACACCGAGGTGGTTGTTGAAGGCAGTGACCAGCAAGTTGTTGGCCAGGTCGCCGCAAATATCCGCGAATGGCGCAAACCCGAACCTTACAAAGGTAAAGGCATCAAATATAAAGATGAATTTATCTTCCGTAAGGAAGGCAAGAAGAAATAAGGAGCGCAAAGATGGCAAACAGCAAAAGACAGTTGTTTCTGAAACGCCGTATGCGCGTTCGGAACAAATTACGCAAAACGGCCAATGGCCGCCCGCGTTTGAGCGTCCACCGGTCGGGCAAAAACATGTCCGCACAAATCATCGACGATCTCAATGGCGTTACCTTGGCTCACGCCTCGACGCTGGAGAAAGACCTTGGTGTTGTGGGCAAAAACAATGTCGAAGCGTCGGCTAAAGTGGGCGCTCTCATTGCAGAGCGCGCCAAAAAAGCCGGTGTTGAAGATGTTTATTTTGATCGCGGTGGCTTCCTGTTTCACGGGAAAGTCAAGGCGCTTGCAGATGCGGCCCGCGAGGGCGGCCTGAAATTTTAGGAGAGCGATATGGCAAGAGAAGACAATAATCGCCGGGGAAAACGTCGCGATCGCGAGGAAACACCGGAATTTGCCGATCGCTTGGTAGCGATCAACCGCGTGTCGAAAACGGTAAAGGGCGGTAAGCGCTTCGGATTTGCGGCATTGGTGGTTGTAGGTGATCAGAAAGGCCGCGTCGGCTTTGGTAAAGGTAAAGCAAAAGAGGTGCCCGAAGCTATTCGGAAGGCCACCGAGCAAGCCAAACGCCAGATGATCCGCGTGCCGCTTCGTGAAGGGCGCACTTTGCACCATGACATGTTCGGCCGCCACGGCGCCGGCTCTGTTGTGATCCGCACCGCGCCTGCGGGGACCGGCATCATCGCCGGTGGCCCGATGCGTGCGGTTTTTGAAATGCTGGGCTTGCAGGACGTGGTGGCAAAATCCATCGGGTCGCAAAATCCGTATAACATGATCCGCGCCACCATGGACGGCCTTAAAAAACAGGGCAGCCCGCGCAATGTGGCGCAGCGCCGTGGCAAGAAAGTCTCTGACATTCTGCCCGCCCGTAACGAAACCCCGGTAGCCGCTTCGGAAGAAGCCGCGCCCGCTGAAGCTTAAGGAGCTTAAACAATGGCAAAAACCATCGTTGTAAAGCAGATTGGCTCGCCAATCCGCCGCCCGAAAGACCAGCTGGCAACGCTGAAGGGCCTCGGCCTCAACAAAATGCACAAAACCCGTGAGCTAGAAGACACGCCATCGGTTCGCGGCATGGTGCGCAAAATCTCGCACATGGTAGTGATTGTTGAAGAGAAGGGCTAGCGCCTTGGTGGGGTAGAACCCCACCCTACGGAAATTGAAAACGCCTCGGGGGAAACCTCGGGGCGTTTTTTTGTTGCAAAATACACTCTAATGGTGCGCGTCTCGCGGCGAAGCATGTGCCCAAAGGATTGAGAGTTATGAATTTTCAACAAAGTGTTAAGATATGCCTAACTAAAAAAAAATACTCGGCCTTTGATGGAAGGGCAACCCGATCCGAATACTGGTGGTTCGCCCTGTTTCAATTGTTTGTGGCTATTGTTTCCGAATTGCTCGATTACACCATGCTTGACGACTACGCAAATAGCTCCGGCTTCGTTTCTATAATTACTACTTTGGCATTTTTGTTGCCTGCCCTTTCCGTTGCTTCCCGCCGGTTGCATGATGTTGAAAAGAGCGGTTGGTGGCAGTGGCTGTGGATAGTTCCTGTTATCGGCTGGATTCCCCTAATTTACTGGTTGGTTCAACAAGGAAGTGTGGGTGAGAATAAATATGGCGTTTCATCCAAGGAAGGCCCAAGCATTTACACTTGATCATCCGGCCACCTGAGTCTATACGCCCCGAGTGGCCACAAAACCCACAGAATCATATCAACGCCGTGTTGCTCTTGGGTTGACGCTCATCAGGGGACTTCCGGCAAAATAGGAGAAGCGTCATGAAACTTCACGAATTGCGTGATAACCCCGGTGCAACCAAATCCCGCAAGCGCGTGGCGCGTGGCCCCGGTTCGGGCACCGGTAAAATGGCTGGCCGTGGTATCAAAGGCCAGAAATCCCGCTCGGGTGTGGCCATTAACGGCTACGAGGGTGGCCAGATGCCGATTTTCCAGCGGCTGCCAAAACGCGGCTTTAATCCGCGTAACCCCAGCAAATATGCGGTTGTGAACTTCCTTGTGCTGCAAAAATTCATCGATGCCGGCAAAATCGACGCCAAAGCGCCGATCACCGAAGATGTGTTGATCGAGAGCGGACTTGTGCGCCGCAAGCTAGACGGTGTGCGCCTGCTGGCCAAGGGCGAACTGACCTCGAAAATCGAGATTACGGTAACCGGTGCCTCCAAGGGCGCGGTTGCGGCGGTTGAAAAAGCTGGTGGCAAGGTAACGCTTTTGTAAATAGCGGCACTGCGGACTTGCGAAGCCGCGTTTTGCGGCTTACATCAGTATACAGATTAATTTGTGCCGCCTTGAGCCCTTAATCAGCTCGGGGCGGCACGTTAAATTAAGGGGCCACACATGGCATCTGCAGCAGAACAAATGGCAGCGAATATGAGCTGGGGCAGCTTTGGCAGGGCCAAAGAGCTTCGCCAGCGGATTTTCTTCGCAATCGGCCTTCTCATGGTTTACCGGGTTGGCACTTTTATTCCGGTTCCGGGTGTGGACCCTGTGCAACTGGCCACCTTTTTTGAAAACCAGCAGGGTGGCATTGGCGGTATTCTCAATATGTTTACCGGTGGTGCCATTAGCCGGATGGCCATTTTTACCCTCGGGATCATGCCCTATATTTCGGCCTCGATCATTGTGCAGCTATTGGCCTCGATGGTGCCCTCGCTTGAAGCGCTCAAGAAAGAGGGCGAGCAGGGCCGCAAGAAAATGAACCAATACACCCGCTACGGCACGGTATTGCTGGCGGTGGCGCAGTCTTACGCGATTGCGGCGGGGCTTGAAGGGCAGGGGCTGGCAACAGACCCGGGCCTGTTTTTCCGCGCCTCTACCATGATCACGCTGGTGGGGGGCACCATGTTTCTGATGTGGCTCGGTGAGCAGATCACCGCGCGGGGCATCGGTAACGGTATTTCGCTGATCATCTTTGTCGGCATTGTGGCCGGCTTGCCAGCGGCAACCGCGCAATTCTTTGCTGCCGGGCGCTCGGGTGCGATCTCGACAACATTGGTGCTTGGGGTGATTGTAATGGTGGTTGTGGTGCTGACACTGGTGGTATTTGTGGAGCGGGCGCTGCGCAAAATCCATATCCAGTATCCCAAGCGCCAGGTTGGCATGAAGATGTATGGCGGCGAAAGCAGCCACCTGCCGGTGAAGCTTAACCCTGCCGGGGTTATTCCGGCAATTTTTGCTTCGTCGCTATTGCTGCTGCCGACCACGGTTACCGCTTTTTCAGACCCGAATGCCACCGGCTTCATGGCCACCGTGGCCGCCTATATGGGCCGCGGCCAGCCGCTTTACATGCTGATGACCGCCGCGCTTGTGGTTTTCTTTGCCTATTTTTACACCCACAATGTGGCGTTCAAAACCGACGATGTGGCCGATAACCTCAAGAAGCAGGGTGGGTTTGTGCCGGGGATCCGCCCGGGTGCCAAAACCGCCAGCTACCTTGATTATGTGATGAATCGCCTCTTGGTGCTCGGCTCGCTTTATTTGGCCGCCGTGGTTTTGCTGCCCGAGTTTTTGATCGCCAAAACCTCGATACCATTTTACTTTGGCGGCACCTCTGTTTTGATCGTGGTTTCCGTAACCATGGATACCATCAATCAGGTGCAGTCACATTTGTTGGCACAACAATACGAGAGCCTGATTGAAAAATCAAAAATGCGCGGCAAAAACCGCAGCAAGGCGCGGCGGGGCCGCCGATGAATATCATTCTTCTCGGGCCGCCGGGTGCTGGCAAGGGCACGCAAGCCAAAATGCTTGAAACGGCCTTTAACCTGAAGCAGCTTTCAACCGGCGATATGCTGCGCGAAGCCCGGATTTCGGGCACCAAAATGGGGGCGCGCGTTGCAGCGGTGATGGACCGGGGCGAACTGGTCACCGACGAGATTGTCATCGGGCTGATTGCCGAGCGGCTGGGTGGCCCCGCCGCTGGCAACGGTTTTATATTTGACGGTTTTCCGCGCACGCTGGCCCAGGCCGATGCCTTGGGGGCATTGCTGGAGCGGGAGGGCGAGCGCCTTGATGCCGTGGTGGAAATGCAGGTGGATGATGACGCGCTTGTTGACCGGATAACCGGCCGCTTTACCTGTGGCGAGTGCGGTGAGGGTTATCATGACAGTTTTAAAAAGCCCGCAGTTGAGGGTGTCTGCGACAGGTGCGGGGCCAAAGACAGCTTCAAGCGCCGCCCGGATGATAATGAAGAGGCGCTGCGCACCCGCTTGATGGCCTATTACAAAGATACCTCGCCGCTGATCGGCTATTATTTTGCCAAAGGCCTGCTGAAGCGGATCGATGGATTGGGTGATATTGACGAGGTTGCGGGCCGCATTTCCAACGCACTTGAGGGTTGAGCATTTCGGGGGTTGACGATAGGCAATGCGTGCCTATAATCCGCGCTCTCTTGGTCGCGCAAGCCTGAATTTCGAATCGGCGCGTATTGGCTAAATAAGAGTTAACCCACCGGCAAAATGGCGGTGGGTTTTGGTTGTGAAAAAAGGTTCCGGTTTTACGGAACCGCAAACAAAACGGAGAGCCAATTTGGCACGTATTGCAGGGGTTAACATCCCAACCCATAAGCAGGTGCAAATCGCCCTGACTTATATTCACGGCATTGGCCGGGATACCGCTATAAAAATTTGTGAAGCCACCGACATCGAGGTCACCCGCCGGGTGAACGAGCTATCAGATGCCGATGTGCTTAAAATGCGCGAATTTATCGATGCCAACGTGATGGTTGAAGGCGATTTGCGCCGTGACACCCAGATGAACATCAAACGCCTGATGGACCTTGGTTGCTACCGCGGGTTGCGCCATCGCCGCAAATTGCCTGTGCGCGGACAGCGCACCCACACCAACGCACGCACACGCAAGGGCCCGGCCCGCGCGATTGCCGGCAAGAAGAAGTAGAGGGTTAGGCACATGGCACGCGAAAAAATCAAACTCAAGCGCAAGGTCCGGAAGAATATTTCTTCGGGTATCGCGCATATTAATTCCAGCTTCAACAACACCAAGATTCTGATCTCGGATGCCCAGGGCAACGCGATTTCATGGTCGTCGGCCGGCACCATGGGCTTCAAGGGCTCGCGTAAATCTACGCCATATGCGGCGCAGATGGCGGCGGAAGATGCCGCGAAAAAAGCGCAAGAGCACGGCATGAAAACCGTTGAAGTTCAGGTGCAGGGCCCTGGCTCCGGCCGCGAATCGGCGCTGCGGGCGCTGGCTGCCGTCGGTATTGTGGTAACATCCATCCGCGATGTAACCCCGCTGGCCCATAACGGCTGCCGCCCACCAAAGCGCCGCCGCGTATAATTACTTTATTTTTTGAGCCGTGCCCGTTTGGGCGCGGTTTTTAAGAATTTCCCTCGGGCGTTTGCAGCGCTTCAGGATCCTGCTGCAAACTAGAATGGAGGCCAAATATGATCCATAAAAACTGGCAAGAACTCATCCGCCCCACACAGATGGACATCAAGCCCGGCGCTGATCCGCTGCGCTCTGCTGTTGCTGTGGCCGAACCGCTCGAGCGTGGTTTCGGGTTGACACTGGGCAACGCCCTGCGCCGCGTGCTGCTTGGCTCGCTGCAAGGTGCGGCGATTACTTCGGTGCAGATCGACAATGTGTTGCACGAGTTCTCGAGCGTGGTTGGCGTGCGCGAAGACGTGACCGACATCGTGCTGAACCTCAAGGGTGTGGCCATCAACATGGAAGTTGAGGGCCCCAAGCGTGTGGCGATCAATGCCAAAGGCCCCGGCGTGGTAACCGCTGGCGATATCGTTGAAACCAACGGTATCGAGGTTATGAACAAAGACCACGTGATTTGCCACCTCGATGAAGGCGCATCGGTATTCATGGAACTGACGGTTGAAACCGGCAAAGGCTATGTGCCCGCCGACAAAAACCGCCCCGAAGATGCGCCCATCGGCCTGATCTCGGTTGATGCGCTGTTTTCGCCGATCAAAAAGGTTTCCTACAAGGTTGAGCCTACCCGCGAGGGCCAGGTGCTTGATTATGACAAGCTCACCCTGAGCGTTGAAACCGATGGTTCGGTTAGCCCTGAAGATGCGATTGCCTATGCAGCCCGCATTTTGAAGGACCAGCTTTCGATCTTTGTGAACTTCGACGAGCCCGAAGCGGCAACCCGCGCTGATGAAGAGGATGACCTCGAATTCAACCCGCTACTGCTGAAAAAGGTCGACGAGCTGGAGCTTTCGGTGCGTTCCGCGAATTGTCTGAAAAACGACAATATCGTTTATATCGGTGATCTGATCCAGAAAACCGAAGCCGAAATGCTGCGCACGCCAAACTTTGGCCGCAAATCTTTGAACGAAATCAAGGAAGTGCTGACCACAATGGGCCTGCACCTCGGCATGGATATCATCGACTGGCCACCAGAAAATATTGAAGATCTGGCGAAAAAGTTCGAAGACCACTTCTAGCGGTGGGGTAGAACCCTACCCTACGGGCCGTCGCGTTTGTAGGGTGGGGTTTACCCCGCCAAATGCCCGGAATGCCGGGGAATACACGGGCAATACCGCCCCAAGGAGAGCAGACCACCCGCATGGGCTGCCAGACAAAGTATAAACCTACGATAGGATTAAGAAAATGCGCCACGGAAACGGATACCGCAAGCTAAACCGCACCCACGAGCACCGCAAAGCGATGTTTGCCAATATGGCCTGTTCGCTGGTCGAGCATGAGCAGATCAAAACCACCTTGCCAAAAGCCAAAGAGATGAAGCCCATCATTGATAAGCTGATCACCTTGGCCAAAAAGGGTGATCTGCACTCCCGCCGCAATGCGCAAAGCAAAATGCGCCAGGAAGCCGCGGTGAAAAAACTGTTTGAAATTCTCGGCCCGCGCTACGCCGAGCGCACCGGCGGCTATTGCCGCGTGCTCAAAGCCGGTTTCCGCTATGGTGATATGGCGCCAATGGCGATTATCGAGCTGGTTGACCGCGATGTCGATGCCAAGGGCAAAGGCGACAAAGAGCGGGTTGCACTGGAAGATGCCGCCGCCGAGGATTGATCCTTTAGGCAGGGGCTGCCCTGCCAACGCATCAATGAAGCCCCGGCCATGGCCGGGGTTTTTTGCATTTTGGAGGTCTGAAAGTGACGGTTCTGGATATTGTGCTTGTTGCCATTGCGGCGGTGCTTGCCGGCATTTCGATGCTGCCCAAGCTGCGAGAAAATATCTGGTGGGCGGCAACGGTTACGCCGCTGGCCTCGATCATTGGCAGCGGGTTTTTGGTTATTGCCCCCTTGTTGGCGGCGGTGGCGGGGGCCTATGCGCTGGCGGCGATGCTGGCTATCGTGCTGCTTGCCAATGCAATTGGCCAAGTTATTCGCTATAATATCACCCATGCCGAGCCGTTGGAAAGCAGCCAGCATGCGCCGGCGGGTTTTAAGGCAACGGGCAAGCTTGCCAGCGCGGCCCTTAGCGTTGCCTATGTGATTTCGGTGGCGTTTTATATCAGGCTCTTGGCCTCGTTTGCGCTGTCGCTGACCCCGATCAATAATAACCTCTACGAGGATATACTGGCCACTTTCATTCTGTTGCTGATCGCATTGATCGGTTATTATCGCGGATTGCGCGGGCTGGAAGTGGTTGAAACCGTTTCGGTGTCTATCAAGCTTGCCATTATTGCCGCGCTGTTGCTCGGCCTGTTTTGGTATAACTCTGGCACCGGTATCTGGTCGGCTGATCTGGTGCCCGAAGATCGTAGCAATTGGGCAAGGCTGCGGATGCTGGGCGGCATGTTGCTGGTGGTGCAGGGCTTTGAAACCTCGCGTTATCTGGGCCGTAGCTACCCGGCTGAGATGCGCCGGAAAACCATGAATTATGCCCAGCTTACCAGCACGCTTATCTATCTTGCCTTCGTGGCGCTGGTGGTGCCGGTGCTGGTCGATCTGCCAAGTGGCCCGCCCAGTGAAACCGCGATTATTGCCATTTCGGGCAAGGTGGCGGTTGTGTTGCCTTACCTCTTGGTGCTGGCGGCGTTGATGAGCCAGCTTTCGGCCGGTATTGCCGATACGGTAGGCGCGGGCGGGCTGGCGGCCGAAGAAAGCGGCGGGCGGATCGTTGAGCGCCACGCCTACCCGATATTGCTGGCATTTTCGATCGCGCTGATCTGGGCGTTTGATATTTTCGAGGTTATCAGCATCGCTTCGCGCAGTTTTGCCTTTTACTACATGATGCAGGCCATTATTGCGGCACTGGTGGCGCGGCAAAACCGGCATTTCGGGCAGATGGGGTTTTCGCTGGCGCTCGCGGCCCTGCTGGCGCTTATTGTTGTTTTTGCCCTGCCGGCGGAATAAGCTGAAAACATGCCAGACCTTTTTGACACCCCCGGCCTAGAAGCCAGCGCGCCGCGCCCCTTGGCTGACCGCCTGCGCCCGCAAACCTTGGCCGAGGTGGTGGGGCAGGGGCATATTCTTGGCCCCGACGGCCCGCTTGGGCAAATGCTGCTGCATGATAACCTGACATCGCTGATTTTTTGGGGCCCGCCCGGGGTGGGCAAAACCACCATCGCCCGGCTATTGGCCGACGAAACCGACCTCACCTTCGTGCAGATCAGCGCCATATTTACCGGCATGCCGGACCTGCGCAAAGTGTTTGAGGCGGCCAAGCTACGCCGCCAAAACGGCAAGGGCACCTTACTCTTTGTTGACGAAATCCACCGTTTCAACAAAGCCCAGCAGGACGGGTTTTTGCCCTATATGGAAAACGGCACCATCACGCTGGTAGGTGCCACCACCGAAAACCCGAGTTTTGAGCTCAATTCGGCGGTGTTGAGCCGCGCGCAGGTAATGGTGCTCAACCGGCTCACGCCCGCACATCTGGAGCTGCTTATCCAGCGCGCCGAAAAAGAGCTGGGCAAAAAGCTGCCGCTCGATGCCGATGCCCGCGATGCGCTGTTGGAAATGGCCGATGGCGATGGCCGCGCTTTGCTCAACATGATGGAACAGGTGTTTGGCTGGCAGGGCAGGGCAGACCGCGATACGCTTTCCAAGCGGCTCAACCGCCGCGCCGCGCAATATGATAAATCGGGCGAAGCACATTATAACCTGATTTCAGCCTTGCATAAATCGGTGCGCGGGAGTGACCCTGACGCCGCGCTTTACTGGCTGGCCCGTATGCTGACCGGCGGCGAAGATCCGCGCTACCTTGCGCGGCGCATTACCCGTATGGCGGTGGAAGATATCGGCCTCGCCGACCCCGAAGCCCAGCGACAATGCCTTGATGCCTGGGCCACCTATGAGCGCCTTGGCTCCCCCGAGGGGGAGTTGGCGCTGGCGCAAGCGGTGATGTATCTGGCACTGGCCCCCAAATCAAACGCCGCTTATGCGGCCTATAAAAACGCCATGGCGGACGCTAAAAAAACCGGTTCCGAACCCCCGCCAAAACACATTCTAAATGCGCCAACAGCGATGATGAAAGATCAGGGCTATGGTGAGGGCTACCAGTATGACCATGATGCCGAAGACGGGTTTTCGGGGCAAAACTACTTTCCCGACACCATGAAGCGCGGGGTTTATTATCTGCCGGTCGAGCGTGGCCATGAACGCGAGCTGAAAAAACGGCTCGACTATTTCGCCCGCTTGCGCGACAAGCGGCAGCAATAAAGGAGGCGGGATGCCGGTAATTTTTCAGGTTGCCCTTGGCGGGGCTTTGGGGGCTGGCTTGCGCTACTTAAGTGGTAGCGCAACCCTTCGGCTGCTCGGCAGCGGTTTTCCCTATGGCACCATGATCGTGAACATTCTGGGCTCTTTCATCATGGGTCTGGCGGCTTTTTATATGCTCGAGCGCATGGATGGCAGCTATGCCCGCTTTGCGCCTTTTATGCTCACCGGTGTTTTGGGCGGCTTCACTACCTTTTCGGCGTTTTCACTCGATGCGCTTTACCTGTTGGAGCGCGGCCGGATGGCGGCGGCGCTTTTTTATATGGGCGGCTCTGTCGCTCTGGCGATGCTGGCGCTTTTTGCCGGCATTGCCCTTGCAAGGATGATAACATGAGCGGTGTGCAAACCCTGACAGTAGATGATGACGGCCAGGACCAGCGGTTGGACCGCTGGTTCAAGCGGATGTTCCCGCATATTTCGCAGGGGCGCATAGAAAAGCTGTGCCGCAAAGGCGAGATCAGGGTCGAGGGCGGGCGGGTGAAATCCGGCACTAGGCTGGTGGCGGGGCAAACGGTGCGGGTGCCACCACTGCCGGATGCGCAAGACCTGCGCGCGCGCAATATCGCGGTGGTCACAGACGCGGACCGAAAAATGATTCAGGATGCGGTGCTGTATCGGGACGCACATTTTATTGTGCTCAACAAGCCCGCGGGCCTGCCCACGCAGGGCGGCACCGGCCATGATATTCATATAGACATGCTGGCTGAAGAACTGAAATTTGGCGAAGAGAAAAAGCCAAAGCTGGTGCACAGGCTGGATAAAGACACCTCGGGTGTGCTGTTGCTGGCCCGCACTGGCCGCGCCGCCAAAGCGCTGGCCAAGGCCCTGCAAGACCGCGAAACCCGCAAGGTTTACTGGGCGCTGGTGGCCGGGCGCCTGCCCGAGCGGGTTGGCACTATTCAATATGGCTTGGTCAAGGCTTCGGGGCACGGGCCGCACGGTGCCGGTGAAAAAATGCATTGTATCCACCCCGATATGGTCGAAAAAACCCCGGGCGCCAAACGCGCCACCACCGATTATGCCCTGATCGAAAGCGTGGGCACCCGCGCGGCATGGGTCGGGCTGGTGCCGGTTACCGGGCGCACCCACCAGTTGCGGGCCCATATGGCCGAAATCGGCTGCCCGATTGTGGGTGACGGTAAATATGGCGGCAACAGCCAAGACAATGAAGGCGAGGGCTGGGGCGCAAAAATAGGCGGTGACATCAGCCGCAAAATGCACCTGCACGCGCGCTCGCTTGGCTTTGTGCACCCGTTTACCAAAAAAGAAATGTTTTTCGAGGCCCCGCTGCCCGAGCACATGGCCCGCACCTGGGATATGTTTGGCTGGAACCTGAAATGGGCCCCGAAAGACCCGTTTGCGATATTCGAATGAGCGATTTGCGGCTGGTTGTTTTTGATGTTGATGGCACCCTGATCGATAGTCAGGATTTCATCCTGATGGCGATGGCGCGGGCGTTTTCGCTGGCCGGTTTTCCCGCGCCGAATAAAGCCGATGTGCTGGCGATTGTCGGGCTTTCGCTGGATAAGGCTGTGGCGGTGCTTGTGCCGGAGCTGGACGCTGCCGAAAACCAGCGCGCGGTAGCGCTGTATCGGCAAGCCTTTATTGACCTGCGCGCCGAGCTTGGTGGCGAGGCCAAAGCGCCGCTTTACCCCGGTGCCCGCGCTGCGCTCGATCGGCTGCACAAAATAGACAACATGCTTTTGGGGGTAGCCACTGGCAAAGCCAGACGCGGCCTGGACCATGCTTACGAATCCCACGGCATTGGCCATTTTTTTGTCACTTCGCAAACCGCAGATTTTCACCCCAGCAAGCCACACCCCGCGATGTTGCAGCAGGCAATGCGCGACACAGGTGTGAACGCGGCGCAGGCGGTGATGGTGGGGGATACCGAATATGATATGGAAATGGGGCGTGCGGCCGGCTTTGCCACGATCGGGGTGAGTTGGGGCTACCATCCGCGCAGCCGCCTTGGCGCGGCGGATGTGATTATCAACGATTTTGCCGAGCTGGATGCGGCATTGCAAAACATTTGGAAGGGTTAATATGGCCGTGTATGAGCAAAAGCGGTTTTGGCAACAGGTCGAGATTGTGCGGGAAGGTTCATCCTATGGTATTGCGCTGGATGGCCGCCCGGTAAAAACCCCGCTCAAGCGCCCGCTACTGGTGCCAAGCGAGGCCCTTGTCGCGCAGATAGCCGACGAATGGCGCGCCGTTGAAAACAAGGTCGATTTTCACAAAATGCCCTATACGCGCTTTGCCCATGCCGCGCTTGATCAGGCGGTTGACGAACGCGTTGAAATAGCTGCCAAAATCGCCCTTTATGGCGAAACCGATTTATTGTGCTACCGGGCTGAAACCCCGCAGGAACTGGCTGACCGCCAAAAAGCCGCATGGGGGCCGTTGCTGGACTGGAGCGCACGGGAACTGGCCGCGCCACTGCGGGCCACGGCGGGCATTGTGCATATCCCGCAACCGCCGGAAAGCCTGCAAAACCTCACCCGGCAGGTGCAGGCCTTTACAGGCTTTGGCCTCACGGCCCTTTATGACTGGGTGACCATTTCAGGCTCGCTCATTCTTGGCTTGGCGGTGGCCACGGGGCGGCTTTCCGCGGCCGAGGCCTGGGCGCTATCGCGCCTTGATGAAACATGGCAGGAAGAGCAGTGGGGCATAGATGACGAAGCCCGCGAACTGGCCGAATCAAAACGCGCTACATTTCTTTTGGTTGAGCGTGCCCTCGGCCTGATTTAGGTGTGATTGAAAATACCGGTTTCGTGCGGCACACATTTGCGTGTATTCAGCGCTGATCCCGAATTTCCAACGATTTTTATCGTGGAAAGCCGCAAAAATCAAAGCACGGTGCTGTATTTTTGAGCCAATTCGAGGGCGGGTCGGCCCGAACTTCGGTGAAAATTGTATTGGAACCGCATTGCTGGGTTCATATAGGTCATAATGCTTGCCATAATATATGAAGGCTTCGGCAAAGGTTTTGCGCCTGCCTGTTTTTGAACCATTCACAGCGCGAATGTTTCGCATTCCAAGGCAAAATGGAATGATTCAAACGCAGCCCTCAGCGGTGCAGACCAATATTCCGGTATTGTGCGCTTTTAACCCTGAGTTATCGGCGCAAAAAAGGAATTAAAAGTAAACAAAGCTGACCAATAGGGCCAATTTGGAATGAACCCTTGACCTGAACGCCCCGAATTGTCCAAAATCCGTTGTCTGCCTTTTTGAGGCGAACACTAAATTTGATTCTGGCAATTGGTGCCGGAACCCGAATATCGGGACCACAGGAAGAGGTAAATATGAAAAAATCCGTTCTACTTGGCACAATCGCCGCCGCCAGCGTTCTCGCCGGGGCTGCATCTGCGGCCACCCTTGATGACGTGAAGGCAGACGGCGTGTTGAAATGCGGCGTAACCACCGGCCTCGTGGGCTTTGCTGCTCCCGACGCAAATGGCCGCTGGGAAGGCTTTGACGTTGCTGTTTGTCGCGCCGTTGCCGCTGCCGTTTTGGGCGATGGCGATGCGGTTCAGTTTGTGCCGCTATCCTCGAAAGTGCGCTTCACCGCGCTTTCTTCGGGCGAAGTCGACCTGCTGGCGCGTAACACTACCTGGACCCTGAGCCGCGATGCCGACCTCGGTTTCACCTTTGTTGGTGTAAACTACTATGACGGCCAAGGCTTCATGGTGCGCAAAGATCTGGGCGTGTCATCCGCTACCGAACTGGACGGCGCAACCGTCTGTATTCAAACCGGCACCACCACCGAGCTCAACCTTGCCGACTATTTCCGCACCAACGGGATGTCTTACGAGCCGGTGCCGATTGAAACCAACGCCGAAGGCCAGCAGCAGTATCTTGCCGGCGCTTGCGATGCATACACGACCGATGCTTCCGGCCTTGCCGCTACCCGCGCAACTTTCGAAAACCCGGAAGAGCACATGGTTCTGCCTGAAATCATCTCCAAAGAGCCGCTCGGCCCGCTGGTGCGTGAAGGTGACGAGCCTTGGGGCGACATTGTGCGCTGGACATTGAACGCGCTGATCACAGCTGAAGAACTGGGCATCACCCAGGCAAATGTTGATGAAATGGCGGCTGGCACCGAAAATCCGGAAATCAACCGTATGCTTGGTGCAGAGGGCAACCTTGGCGAAATGCTCGGCCTTGACCCCGATTGGGCTGTGCGCGCCATTAAAGTTGGCGGTAACTATGGCGAATTGTTTGAAGCCAATGTTGGCGAAAACACCGGCCTTGGCCTTTCGCGCGGCCTGAACGCGCTTTGGACCCAGGGTGGCCTGATGTATACGCCTCCTTTCCGCTAGGATCGCATATTAAAGTTAAGGGCGCATCGAAAGATGCGCCCTTTTATGAAGGCATAAAAAAATAACCGGTAGGCAGGGGTGGAAATACCGCCTCGCATTTAGACCGGATGTTCCATTATTCATGAGGGGGATTACCATGGCTATGGCTGACCAACCCGCAGGCAAGTCTTTCCGGCTAAGCATGCTGATTTACGATACCCGCTATCGTTCCATCACCATTCAGGTTGTTATGCTGGCGCTTTTTGCGCTTGGTGTCTGGTGGCTGCTTGACAACATGTATTCCAATCTGGCCAAAATTGACAAAGACCCGGATTTCTCCTTTCTTTCCAGCCCTGCGGGCTATGATATCAGCCAGCGTCTGATTGAATATACCTCGCAGAGCAGCAATTACCGCGCCTGGCTTGTCGGGCTGCTCAACACGCTTTTGGTCGCATTTCTGGGCTGTATATTGGCAACAATCCTCGGCGTGCTTATCGGGGTGCTGCGCCTTTCCAAAAACTGGGTGGTTTCGCGCCTGATGACGGTATATATCGAAACCTTCAGAAATGTGCCGGTGCTGCTCTGGATCATTTTTGCGATGACCATATTCATCGAAACATTGCCGCAACCCAGAGAATTTAGAGGCGCAGACGCGGCGGCCTCGATGAAATTATGGGATACGGTGGCCTTTACCAACCGCGGCTTCTATATCCCGCGGCCGGAATGGGGCGCAGGCTCCATGGTTGTGGTCACCGTCTTCCTGCTCTCGGTTGTCGGCATATTTGTGTTTGGCAAATGGGCCCGAAAACGGCAGGACGCCACCGGTGTTATTCTGCCAACCTTCTGGATAAAGCTCGGCATTTTGATCCTGCCCGCCGTGCTGGCCTTTTTTGCCATGGGGCAGCCGATCACGCTCAATTACCCCGCGCTGAAAGGGTTCAACTTTGCCGGTGGCTGGTATATGCGCAATTCATTGATCGCGCTCTGGTTGGCGCTCTCGCTTTATACGGCGGCATTTATTGCCGAGGCCGTGCGCGCCGGGATCATGGCGATCGACAAGGGCCAATCCGAGGCGGCGGGTGCCCTTGGCTTGCGGCCCAACCGGATTATGAGCCTTGTGGTGCTGCCACAGGCGCTGCGGGTCATTATTCCGCCGCTGATCTCGCAATACCTCAACCTCACCAAAAACTCCTCACTGGCGATTGCGGTGGGTTATATGG
>Ga0316208_1002315_pt1 | contig 15717 bp, 11 predicted proteins | sample 3monopyrite_MG_FD_204944 | JGI IMG/M metagenome (GOLD analysis project Ga0316208, IMG submission 204944) | Microbial mat bacterial communities from mineral coupon in-situ incubated in ocean water Damariscotta River, Maine, United States -... | ecosystem: Environmental > Aquatic > Marine >... | reverse complement strand
AAGCATTCGTTTAACGGCAAGCCGCAGGCGACTGCGTCAACAGGTTTGCTTTATTTTGAAGGTGCCGAACCGCGAATAAACGTGATTTTTCGCGAATTATTTTCAGTCACCGTACCTGTTCTTTTTTTCTTTTTCTCAGAAAGCAGGCCGGGTGCCTTTGCCGCTGTTTGGTTCGGTTAGCACAAATAGAGAGTCGTAACGATTTTCATCAGCCCACGCTTGGGCTGCATCGGTCAGGTTCCTGGCTGGCTCCCGTTGAACGACACAACCCATAAGAGTTTGTGCATTGATTCCAATAAGATGGAACAACACTCTTTTGTTTCGTCTTAATCTAGGCTAAAATTTTTGTAGACTGTTTGCGGTCGCTTAATCTCACATTTATAAAAAAATAAAGAGTTGCCCTCTGCGTGCCCGGCTTCTGAGTACTTTTCGAAGTTGTTGAGGAGGAACTTTGTTGATTTGACATATACCCAATGGACTTCAGTTCTTCGAAAAGACTCGCCAAAGAATTGGTGAAAATGAAGCTGATCGATAAAGAGCGGGTACGCGAGTGCCTGCGTCTGCTCGATTCCTCGCATCGCAAGGGATCCGATCTGCTACAGATCTTGCTTGATCAACACGTGCTTACTCCTTTTCAGATTGAGAGTATTAAACGGCTCGATACCGATATTCTCATTCTGGGGGGCAATAAGCTGCTTTATGCCAACGCTGCGGGAAGTTTTGCACGTGTTTACCGGGCGGAAAGAATTGAAGACGGGAAAACAGTCGGCGTTAAAGTTCTTCGCCAGCGGTGGGTGAATGATCCAGCAACCGTCGATCTGTTTCGGCGTGAAGCTGAATTAGGGCAAAAACTGAAGCACCCGAATATTGTCCCCATTTTTGATATTGGTCATGAAGGAGAGAACTACTTTTTTACGATGGATTTCGTGCAGGGGGGGAACCTGAAAGACTTTGTTCAAATTCGCAAACAGGTTGAACCACTCGAAACAGTAAAATATTCAATCGACATGGCTCGTGGTTTGGAATATGCCCTTAATCAGGGAGTGACTCATCGCGACTTGAAAATGACCAACGTCCTGTTCAGTGTCGATGGAGTCGCCAAGTTAATCGATTTCGGTTTAGCGACCGATGAAGAAATGATTAAAAGACACGGTGACACAGGCATTCAGCAGGCGTTGGAATATTCAACGCTTGAAAAAGGAACCGGAGCGCCACGTAATGATCCCCGCAGTGACCTGTTCTTTCTTGGCACAATTATGTATGAAATGATTTTGGGGCAGCCGCCTTATCCTCGAACACGTTCTCGCGAAGAACGTAAACAGATTACACGCTATCGTAATATTCGTTCTTTAAGCGATGCGATGCCTAATTGTCCGCGACATATTTCCAGCATTGTTGATCGCCTGCTGCATATCAATCCGGATGAACGCTATCAGTCGCCAGGCGAAGTATTGCAAGATCTTACAACGGCCTATCAACGCCTTGCTAAAGAGAGCGGAAGTGGTCTGTCTGTTGCGGGAAAAACCAAGGCAGGTGCTGATTCAGTTTCTTATTCGACTATTCTTTGCGTCGAAAAACGAAACAAAGAACAAGACATTCTTCGCGATTATTTTTCTCACCACGGCTATCGCGTTTTAATGATGTCAGAGGCAAGCCGGGCCGCCCTGCGGGTTCAAGGTACCCCCCCTTCCCTTCTACTTTTGATGGCGATGACTTCAGATGAAGCAACCACAGAGGGGTATAATCAATTGATTGAATCGGCAGTGAATCATCAAGTTCCGATGCTGGCTGTTGTGAACGATGAAGAATCTGGCTTGCATGTCCCACCAGGCAATCGGAATATGATCAGTATTTGTCGTCAACCGATGTCGTTACGAGAAATGAGAACGGAAATAAAATCTTTAGCTAAAAAAAATGATATCAAATTGCAATTGAAATCAAACAACAAATAGGCACACTCGCCTGGGAGTGGAAATCATGGGACCGGCGACTACAATAACAGGTTTTCTAAAAGAACCTGACCGTATTCCCCTGCTGGTTACCTCAATTTTCAATTAGGAATGCAGATGATTATGAGTGATGTATTGAAGTTAGCTGTGAATGGTGCGGGTGGACGAATGGGGCGGCGAATTGTCGCACTGGCTCAGGCAGATACCGGGTTTGATGTTGTGTTAGCGCTCGATTCTTCTGCCTCTCCATTGTTGGGGCAGGATGCGGGCGAATTAGCTGGTGTCGGAAAAATTGGCGTTCCCATTACTAGCGAAGTAACCGAGCATATCGATGTGATGATCGACTATTCTGTTCCCGCTGCCTGTGTTCAAATTGCAAATATCTGTGGTGAACGATCCATTCCACTTGTCGTTGCAACCACCGGCTTAACAGAAGAACAAAAACAAACTGTTTTGGTCGCGGGGCAGACAACACCATTAATTATCGCCCCCAATACAAGCACCGCAGTCAATCTGGCGATGAAACTGGTTGAAGATGCCGCCCGTGCGTTGAAAGATCTTAATGATGGGGTTGATGTCGAAATTGTCGAAAGACATCACCGATTCAAAGAAGACGCACCAAGCGGAACAGCGTTACGGTTCGGCGAAATTGTCGCCGAGCAGCTTGGACAGGCCGATCACATTCATGGACGCCACGGCTTGGTCGGCGAGCGGAAACAATCAGAAATTGGATACCATGCGTTACGAACCGGTGACAACGTTGGCGAGCATACCATTGTGTTCGGCATGATGGGGGAGACACTCGAAATTCATGTCCGCGGACATACCCGCGACAGCTACGCCTTCGGCGCCCTCAACGCTGCCAAATATCTCGTTACACAAGGACCAGGCGTTTACAGCATGAACGATGTACTTGGTTTTTGAATCTATCTTTCAAAAATACCCGGCCTTAATCATGCTGCTTCTTGATGATAAAAGCCTTTGATTTCAATAACACTTTGGAGTGAAAATACGATGTCAAAATTCATGCGATTGTTCTGTCTCATCTTTACGCTCACCTTATTGATCCCGCTGGTAAACAGTCGGGCAGCCGAGCCTCAACCGCCCAAAGGGTACCGTGCGATCTTCAATGGGAAAGACCTGACCGGCTGGCATGGGCTGAATCCTCACAGTGTGGCGAAATTGACGGGTGAAAAGAAAAAAGCAGTCCTGGACAAGCAACTTGCTGATTTCCCGAATCATTGGTCAATCGAAAATGGCGAGTTGGTTAACGATGGTCATGGTCCGTATGCGACAACGGATGAAGATTTTGGCGACATCGAACTGCTTCTGGAATACAAAACCGTTGCCGGGGCTGACAGCGGAATTTATCTGCGTGGTGCGCCGCAAGTTCAAATTTGGGATTGGCATCAAGTATTCGACCCGAAAAGACCAACTCGCAGGCCTTATCTTGGTTCGGGCGGCTTATTCAACAACACGCCTACAACACTCGGTCGCGATCCGGCTCGACTTGCAGATAAACCGCTTGGTCAGTGGAACAGTTTTCGTATTCGTCAAATCGGCGCAAGAACCTGGGTTTGGCTTAACGGTCGTCCTGTCGTTCACGGAGCGATTATGGAAAATTACTATGACCGCGACAAACCACTTCCTGCTAAAGGTCCAATCTTACTACAAACACATGGCGGCGAAATCCGTTGGAGAAATATCTTCGTTCGAGAAATTAGTGAAGCCGAGGGAAAGAAATATCTGGCAGCACACCCGATGTTGCCCAATCCGACAGAATACAATGTTTCGTATGGTCCTCACCCCAAACAGTTAATTCATTTTTGGAAAGCGGAGTCTGACAAACCAACCCCCGTGCTGTTGTTTATTCATGGTGGCGGTTGGAATGCAGGCGGAAGGCTGAGTGGTCTGACTCAAATGTTACCTGAGTTATTGAAAGAGGGAATTTCAGTTGCATCCGTTGAATACCGTTTCATTCCTGAAGCGACAGAAGATGGCGTTGTCCCTCCCGTGAAAGCTCCACTGCACGATGCTGCCCGCGCTCTTCAATACGTTCGTAGTAAAGCAGACCAATGGAATATCGATAAAAAGCGAATCGGTGCATCAGGTGGTTCTGCAGGGGCTTGTTCAAGTTTATGGCTCGCCTTTCATCCTGACATGGCTGATTCAAAAAGTGATGATCCGGTCTCTCGAGAATCGACACGACTGTGGTGTGCTGCGGTGAGAGGTGCTCAAACAACGCTCGATCCACAACAAATGAAACAATGGACGCCGAACAGTCGCTACGGCGGTCATGCCTTTGGTTTCAAAGGAGATCGAACAAAGAAACTCTCACAATTTGATGAATTCCTTGCCAAGCGTGATACCATCCTCCCGTGGATTGCAGAGTATTCCCCTTATGCACTGGTCTCTTGCGATGACCCTCCCGTGCATCTTGTCTACTCGACACCACCTGCAATCGGCAAGCCGCAGAAAGACCCGACACACACTTCCAACTTCGGCATTAAACTGCAAGAGCATTGCAAAAAAGCCGGTGTCACCTGCGAACTGGTTTACCCCGGCGCCCCAGAGATCAAACATGCAACAACAACTGAATACCTTATCTGGAAACTGAAAAAGTGAAGTAGATTTGATGAAAAGGTGGCAGACTCTACGGAACTCAAATCGCAGGAACTTTTTCGTGCCAGGGGTTTTCCTGTTCGAGCATGCGGGCGGCTCGTAACAGTTTTTCTTCGCCTAAAACGGGGCCGAGAAGTTGTACGCCCAGCGGTAACCCTTCATCACTGAAGCCGCTCGGCACAGACATCGCGGGGATGCCAGCAAGATTAGCGCCGATGGTGAAGATATCCGCCAGATACATCGCCAGAGGATCGTCAATCAATTCTCCTTTTTTGAATGCGGGCGCGGGAGTGACAGGACCGATCAGTAAATCAACCTTTTCAAACGCATCGAAATAATCCTGTTGAATGAGCCGACGTACTTTTTGTGCTTTCAAATAATACGCATCGTAATAGCCGGAAGAAAGAGCATAACAGCCGAGCATAATGCGGCGTTTCACTTCATCACCAAAACCTTCACCGCGACTTTTGCGATACATTTCATCCAGGCTCGCATACTCTTTTGCCCGATGCCCGTAATGCACGCCATCGTAACGGGAAAGATTACTGGAGGCTTCTGAAGGGGCAATTAAATAATAGGTCGCGACACAGTATGGAGAATGAGGCAATTCAATCGGGACAATTTCTGCGCCCAGTTTTCGATAAGCATCGACAGCTTGCGTAACCGATTGCCTGACGCAGTCTTCAACACCTTCTGCGAGCCATTCTTCGATAAAGCCGAGCCGTAGTCCCGCGAGTGGTTGATCCAATGTTTCCAGATAATCGGGAACTGGTTCATTCAAACTGGTGGAGTCGAGAGGATCGTGACCGGAGATTGTTTGCAGGACGGCTGCAATTCCATAAACATCGCGAGAAAAAGGACCAATTTGATCGAGCGAACTGGCGAACGCTCCCAACCCGTAGCGGGAAACTCGCCCGTAGGTTGGCTTCAAACCAACCACACCGCAAAATGCAGCTGGCTGCCGAATCGAACCGCCGGTATCGCTTCCCAATGCAACCGCTGACAACCCGCCAGCAACCGCAGCAGCCGAACCGCCCGATGATCCACCCGGAACATATTCGGTATTCCAGGGATTCGCAGTTACTCCGACGGCTGAATTTTCTGTGGAAGAACCCATCGCAAATTCATCGAGATTCACTTTTCCCAGCAGAACCGCCCCGGCATCGTTCAGTTTCTCGATGACAGTCGCTTGATAGGGAGACGTATAGTGATGCAATATTTTCGAGGCACAAGTCGTCGGCGAATTTGTTGTGCAGATATTATCCTTGATTGCAATCGGCATTCCGAGTAGCGGGCTTTGTGAATTTGCCTGGTAATCATCACTGCCAAGCTGCGCATCACTCGCGGTTGCCTGACTGCCTGCATCTTCAGAAGTAACCGACAAAAACGAGTGAAGTTGAGGATCAACCACTTCAATCCGCTTCAAATAAATTCCGGTCAGCTCACTGCTGGGCAATGCTTGTGATTGTAATTTCCGAGTAAGTTCGCGAGTCGGAAGAAAATGCGTCTCCACGTTTATGGTCTCTCCATCGATTGAGTGTGAGAGAGCAGCACGCCCTCATTTTTGTTATCACACACAATATAATGAGAACTTCACCTAATGCAAAGGGTCTCAACAGGGGCAACCTTACGTTTCAGACTGCTTGAGAATGCCAATCGATTCACCTGTCATCGGATTGAGGCGATCCACTTCGATAATCTTCCATTTGCCCCCCTCTTTCTGCCAGGTGAGATTCCAACGCGTCGCAGCATGACCATGATGGTTCAGACTGTTAATATTGACAGTCCCATTCACACGAAAGTGACTTTTCGCCCGAGAATCGTTAGCCAGCATCGTTACCGAGAGATCGGTGACGTGCATATCATCCTGAATATCAACCAATGACAACCCGGCTTGCACGACACCCTGTAAAACCAGATTGTTGGCGGAGACATGTTCCAGCACACCATCAACATCGCCCTTAATACATGCCTGCACACTGCCGTAAACCGCCAGTTCCACTTCTTCTGCGGGGGTCACAATAACCGATTCAACATAGTAAACCATGCCTGCAGCCAGGAATAAAAAAAGACCGATTCCCCAGTTCCGTTTCGTTTTCCCCTGCAAGCCCATTCCAAAAAAGATAGACCCCAACGCAACACAAGCCACGACAGTTGGCCACGGATTCTCAGCAAACCAGATCATATATTCTCTTAACCCAAGCAGGTAGGTAAGTTGTTGAATGCAACGTTGAAATGCAATTTTATTATGGCATAAAAAAAGCGTGACACCCGTGGGATGGCTTGTCCGAAAACAGACCATCGATTCATCAAGTGAAATCCACGAATGTCACACTGGAATTATACCATCGAAGCTCGTGAAGTCATAGCAAAAAAAGAAATATCGTGGATTTGTTTACGAAAATGATGGACGAAACAGAAGAAAAGTAAACAATACCTTGGGCTGTTACGCAATAGAGACGAACCTAACTGAACAGCACCACGATTAAACCAGCGCGTCTTCGAGTTCTTCGCCGTTTTGCATCGCTTCCCATTGCTCGGTATTGTAGTTAACTTCACGTGCCTGGGAGCCGTTGTAGTCGCCGACGATTCCGTCTTCGGCCATATAACTCTTCGACATCCATTGAACTCATCTAGGCATTCCTTGACACAACTTATCTGCTAGTGGTAACTTATATAGATTATTGGATAATAATCCTTCTGGCTGATTTCTGAACACACTGGCTAATGAAAATCTGGCATTCTCATGGGCGATACGATTTTTTACATGCGGAGTTCCTCTCCGGACCCATCATCTCAATCGCAGCTGCGTGAGCGGTTTATTGATGATTTACGCAAATTTGTTGAGTTTGAAAAAGGTAAGTTTCAGAGCGCAATCAAGGCATTGCAGCAAGCCCCTAAATTCCTGGTATCAAGCGAGGTTCCTGATATTCTTTGGCTTGGGGAAGAGTGGGATGAGTTAGAAGCTAAGTGTGTTGGAAGAATTGTTTCGTGGCTGAATGGTAATATTGAGTCCAAATTAGATTTCATTAGATTGATAAATCTTCTGGAAAGCGCTGAGAAAGACGGAGAACCTGAAGATGAGCAAGTTTTTACCAAAGAACAGATTCAAACACTTCAGGAGCGTCTGAGAACTCTCATTGATGCCTCGTCTTCACTATTGAGGCAAAAAAAAGCTGAAGAGCTGGGAACAATCGTTGGTCAGAGACTAGAAAAACTGCATCTGATTAATGACTTACGGCCTATCTTCGATTCTAATCGAAAGCAGGTTGAAGGGTTTCTTCCTGTAACGACGATGCATATAGTGGTTACAGGAGCAGATGGCTTACCAAACGCTCTTGATGTTATTTTATCCGAAGCAGATGTGGAACGGATTGCTGAACAAGCTGAATTCGCAAAAAACAAGATTCAGGCACTGAAAAAAATTGTACAGAAATTGAATATTACAATTCCTGAAACAGGGTTAACGACAGCAAAAAGCGATCATGACAATGTCAAATAATCAGTTGCTAGAAAATTCGACTGAGCAAGTGAAACGCATTATTGATGCGGCTTTATTGAGTCAAGAAAAAGCAATCTTTAAAGGGAAGACATCAACTTTTTTCGCGGGACACCGTACTGGGAGTGCAGAGAAGAAAAAATATAACGTGGTAGATGAACATGGGGCCGTTGAAGAATTTGAGCGTACAGTTTTCGATCAAACCATGGATGACATTCAGTCTATTGAGACTGGAACTGAAAATTGGATGGACGAGTTAGAGACGACTCCTTCATCTCAGCGTGCCAAAGATGTGAATCTGACAATTGAAAAACGACTCGATGCCCTTCGTGAGTGGATTGCAGATGATGAAGATGATGTGGCGGCATTTATTCTTTCAGAACTCAATCAAACAAATCTTACATCAGAGTGGAAAAGAGTTGTTATTTACTCAGCAGAGTCCGTCCGATTTTCTGATGCCACTCGACATGCTCAAGTTGCTCGATTGCTCTTAAAGCACGCAGAAGAATTGAGAAGTTCATCAAGCCCGGATGATCGCCCCGTCGTGATGTGTGCTATCCGACGAGCAGGTTCCATCCTTCCCGAATCTGAAATAGGAAGTCTTCTACCTTTTCTTGCTTCGGGAAGTCTGATCGATACTCGTTTGATTACGCTTCAAGCTATTAACTCCATTTTCCTTTCTACGCCTCCGCAGCAGGATACCGTGAGTAACCCACTGGCAGATCGTGCATTTTCTCTAGCCGAAAAACATTGGGATTTGGATGTTTTCAAATCGGGCGACATATCTGCGTTAGCTATCGATGCCACCATTGCAGTTATTGTGCTTGGAAACTGCCGTGCTGCTGATCTTATTGAAGAAGCCAAGAAAACCAAGCGAGAATGGGTTCTCAGAACACTGCGAACCCGCCTGAATGAAGTTTTAAGTTTGTGGTCTGATGTTGGAGTTACATCAACAGCCGTTGAAACTCTTCAACAAGTTATTTCGATCTTCTGATTTTAATTTGGGACGATCTGTATGGAGATCGAAACGGGGACTTTCGTCCTTGAGCAACGTACAAGTGAATCAGGCAATTCTTTGCGAGTACAACGATTTGCAATCGTGGGTACTTATTCTAAGCAGCCCCCTTTTGTCGGGCATGCAGCCTTGCTTCGCAAGGAGGAAACCTTGAACGGTCCTTCGACCGTTTCCGTGCATCATATGGGACCACCTATTGAGAACCTCGCCCAAGTTTCATGTCACCTCATCGGTCAAATCAATTTGACAAACGAGGAAATCGAGTCGATTGAAAACTGGTTGGCAGATGTTGATACTCAATATTGTGATTGGAAGCTTCTTCCTTTTCAACAATATATAATCAAGCCTCATATGAAATGGGAAAAGTCCGAAAAGGGACGCCCTATCCGGCAGCGGTTCAGTTGTGTCGGGTATGTGATTGAGGCATACAAGGCGGCAGGTATAGAACTTCTTGAAACGGCTAATCTTCCTGGCGCAAATAAATTACTACTCATGCAGGCATATTCAGAATTCAGTGAAATTCTAAATAAGCCACGCTTGGCAAACAACTTGGGGGTTCCAGGCAATGGCCCATGGAAAGTGGCTTTAGCGGGGTATCTATTTCATTCAACAGGTCGATATAGCAGTTCAATGAGCCGTAAGGACGGATTTATTCCAACCGGTGTAAAAGAAGTAAACTTTCCAAGTAATGAAGCTCAGCCAGATTTGGCGGAGTAGTAATTAAACCAGCGCGTCTTCGAGTTCTTCGCCGTTTTGCATCGCTTCCCATTGCTCGGTATTGTAGTTGACTTCGCGTGCCTGGGAGCCGTTGTAGTCGCCGACGATGCCGTCTTCGGCCATATAATCGATTAAGCGGGCACCTCGTCCGTAGCCGATGCCGAGTGCTCGTTGAAGCAGTGAAACTGAGCCGCGACCTTCTCGGATGACCACTTCAATCGCCTGCTCGTAAAGTTCGTCGCGGTCTTTGATCGCTTCCATCCCTCGCTGAGGAGATTCACTGGAATCGGCAGAAGTGACTTGTGAAATTTCTTCACAATAATCGGTTTCGTACTGTCCTAGGAAATCGATGATGTCGTTGACTTCATCATCGCTGACGAATGTCCCTTGGGCACGGGAAACACTGCTTGTTCCTGGTGCAAGATAGAGCATGTCTCCATTACCGAGCAGGCGTTCTGCTCCCATTTCGTCCAACACAACACGGCTGTCGGTGCGACTGGCGACCTGGAAGGAAATTCTTGCTGGCAGGTTCGATTTGATCAAACCGGTAATCACATCGACAGTCGGTTTTTGTGTCGCGAGAACAAGATGAATCCCGACGGCTCGTGATTTTTGAGCCAGTCGAATGATGTGCCCTTCGACATCTTTGCCAGAGGTCATCATCATGTCTGCCATTTCGTCTGCGACAATCACAATGTACGGAATCTTTTCGGGAACGCGGTCCGCTGCTGGTGAATCGGCTGCGATACCCATTTTTTCAAGCACTTTTTCATGCCCCAATTTATTGAAGCCATCCAGGTGACGCACGCCTGCTTTGGAGAGCAGTTCGTACCGCTGTTCCATTTCTTCGACCGCCCATGCGAGAACCGCTTCTGCTTTTTTCATGTCGGTAATCACGGGGTGCATCAAATGTGGGATTTTTGTGTAAGGCGACAACTCGACCATTTTCGGATCGATCATCAGCATCTTGACCTGCTCAGGAGAGCGTGTCATCAAGAGTGATGAAATGAGCGTATTCAAACAGACCGATTTCCCGGTTCCGGTTCTTCCTGCAATCAATAAGTGAGGCATTTTCGCCAAGTCAACTGTCATCGGATGACCGGAGACATCCTTACCCAAATAAAGCGGTAAACGCATTTTGTCTGCAACTTCAGGATTTGTTTCGATCAATTCCTTTAACCGAACCATCACCCGTTTTTCGTTCGGGACTTCTACTCCAACGGTATTTTTTCCGGGAATTGACGAAACAATCCGTACCGCAGAAACCCGTAACGCAATCGCCAAGTCGTCTGCAAGAGCTGTCACTTTGGAAACGCGCAAACCTGGTTCAAGAGCAAGTTCGAACTGCGTGACAACCGGACCGGTATCGATCTCTGCCACTTTCACATTCAGGTTAAATTCCTGGAATGTTCGTTCCAATGTCGCGGCGGCAAGCTGTGCTTTTTTGGCGAGTAACTCGTACGGAAAATCTTCTGCATTATCGAGCAGGTCCAACGGCGGTAATTCAAAAGGGACGGTCTCTACTGCCTCCTGGAGTTCATAATCCTCATCAAAGTCGTCCTCTTCTGCGCGAACCCCGGCAGGTGGATTGACTTTGAAGGGCAGCGTTATAGAGGACGGTTCTTCTGCATCTTCGACATCTTCAATTGAATCCGTAAGGCCCTGCTCTGGCAATGTTTTTACTTCTGCTTCTACTTTTCCTTTGCTCAACAATCTGTCGAGAAGCGATGTCTCTTTAGACGAGCCATCTTCGCGAGACTTAGCCTCGGCAAGAACCTCCGATTCATCCTGATCCGTTAACGGCTTCATGGGGCGAAACTTTTTATGCAGTACAACAATCGGCAGCAAGAATGTACTTTTCAGGATAGCAAGTGCGAATCGCTCTGCAGAAAGCATCAAACCACCCAGAAACAGAGTGAGTAGTATCAGGATTGATCCAATAATCGAAAAATGCGTTTCGAGCATCATCCCGCCCATCGCACCGAGAAATCCACCACTCCCATAAAGCGCAGGACGTCCAAGCCAGGGGATAAATAGATTCAACGCAGTGGAAAGCGAGAAGATGATCAAAGCGATTCCCAACACTCGCAGCAGTAAATCTTTGAGCGGACGTTCCGAAAACAGACTCATATCAAAAGCGATAATCGAAATCACAAGAATGTAACAGGAATACCCAAAGCCTTTCATTAAACCGTAAGAAGCGAACGCGCCAGCCGGACCGCACCAGTTGGCAACAGATTCGGGAACCGGATAAACGCTCTGGGAAGGGGCATCGGTCGGATTGAAGCTGAGCAGGCTGAGCGCAAGAAACAAGATGCCGGCGAAGATCGCCAGTGCTGCAAGATCGGTTTGTAATCGACGATAATCGATCATCACATTCTTACTGCTTATTTTGCTGATGAAAAGGAGGGAATGCAACAGCAGGGGGACGGTCCTCCATGGCTCGTCCCCCATGTGCTGCTCTAGCGATCCGAGACCGATCTCACACAGAGAGTCTCGGATCAATCAAACACTCGAAGTGGCAAGTCGAGCGTTTAATACAAAAACAATCTCAATACAAACCTACCACCTAAATGAACCCGTGTTGAAAAAACGCAACATTTCACGTTGAGTTCCTGCAACATCGCTGGTAACTGGTTATGATTGTTCTGATCAGGTAAGATTCGAAGAGAGAGTTTCGACAGTTATTCGGGAAGTAACGGTTGCATTAAATGTTTCTGACTCTATCGGATTCTATGTGCAGCGTCGCAGGGTCTGCTGTGCAGACCGGTTGTTGTAGGTTGGTCTCAATAAAGGCAATTGCAGTTTCATAATGATGCACCATTAATGGTCCGCACAGCGGACCCTACTTGGCTGATTACAAAATAATGTAGTAATGTAGGGCAGGCTCTCGTAATAAGAAAGAACAAAATGAAAAAACATAAACTGCTGGCTCTGTTAATTGCCTCTGTTTTATTTGCGAATACGGCAACTTTTGCTGTTGCAGCGAATCGTCCTAATGTGATTGTCATCATGGCGGATGACCTGGGGATTGGGGATGTTTCGCCGACGAATCCGAATTGCAAAATTAAGACGCCGCATTTGCAGACGATGGCTGATGAAGGGATCACATTTTTTGACGCCCACACGCCAAGTGCGGTTTGCACGCCGACTCGTTACGGGCTTCTCACCGGTCGCTACAATTGGCGGTCTCGTCTTGCCAGAGGTGTGCTGAGCGGAAGAAGCGAGCATCTGATTCCTGCGGATCGCCCGACGTTAGGGCATTTAATGCGTGGAGCAGGCTACCATACGGCGATGATCGGCAAATGGCATCTCGGCTGGGATTGGCACAAAGTAGATGGCAAAATCGATTTCACCAAAGCGGTGAAAAACGGCCCCGATATCAACGGGTTCGATCAGTACTACGGGCATTGTGGATCACTCGATATGCCGCCTTATGTCTGGGTCGATACCGGTCGCATTACCGCGATCCCCAACCGCGAAGAAGGGGTCAGTAAAAAAGAAGACCGCTACGGTTGGTATCGCAAAGGGCCGATTGGTCCTGATTTTCATATTAATGAGGTGCTGCCGCATCTGTTCGGGAAATCGATTTCGCAAATCAAACAGCAGGCAGCCGATGCGAAATCTGGAAAACCTTTCTTCCTTTATCTCGCCCTGCCCGCTCCTCATACACCGATTGTTCCCGTGCCTCCATTCAAGGATGCAAGTAAGCTGAACCCGTATGCCGATTTTGTCATGCAGGTCGATCACCATGTGGGACAGGTTTTTGAAGCCCTGAAAGAAAACGGCATTGATGAGAACACGCTCGTCTTTTTCACCAGCGACAACGGCTGTTCCCCTGAAGCAAATTTTCCGCTTCTCAAAGAACATGGTCACGATCCGAGCGGCGGTTATCGCGGCCACAAAGCAGATATTTATGAAGGGGGACATCGTGTGCCATTGATCGTCCGTTGGCCCGGTCATATTCAAGCAAGACAGAAAACAAACGCGTTGGCTTGCTTAACTGATATCTATTCCACATTAGAAGAGTTGACCAAACAGCCCCGAAAAAGCACCGGCGGCGAAGATGGATACAGCTTACTGAAAATATTCAACGGGGCAGAATCTTCCTGCAGAGAGACATTGATTAGTCATTCCATCAACGGAAGTTTTGCTATTCGTCAGGGAAAATGGAAACTCTGTCTCAGCGCAGGCAGCGGCGGTTGGAGTGCGCCCCGAGATAACGTCGCCATCAAACAAGGTTTACCAGCCATGCAACTGTTTAACCTGGAACAAGACCGGGCAGAAAAAAACAATCTGCTCGATAAACATCCCGCCAAAGTGAAAGAGTTGTTGCGTTTACTCAATCAACAAATAAAAAACGGCCGCTGCACTCTCGGCGAAACCGTGCCCAATGACCGCGAAATCAAATTTCTCCCCAAAGGCGTAACAATTTCTTCACGTGATTGATTTTTGAATTCGAATTTCTGCTTAACCAGACTAAGAAATGACAATGAATATAACCACTTTTGAAGAAGACCTACTCGGCCTAAATGATTTTGCTCAACGACTCGAACGGTTTATCGCTACTGAGCATAATTTTGTTGAAGGCAGCTTAGTTGTCGCATTGAGTTCAAAGTATGGTGCTGGAAAAACTACTTTCCTTCAAATGTGGAAATCGTCGTTGGAAGTTCCGGAAGAAGTCAAAGTTAAGCCCATTGTAATTTCTCTGAATGCATGGGAAAGTGATTACTATGGTGACCCTCTGTTTGCTATCGCTTCGGCAATGATTGAGCGTATCGATAAGAGTGATAAAAACTCTGCCGGAACTCTTAAAGAAGCGTTGAAGGATATTGGATGGTTTGGAGTTGCTATCGGATCGCAGATGGTTGAGAAAGCTACTGGAATAAAACCGGCGGAAGCTGGCAAGTCTGCGCAAGATAAAAAGAAGGAACGAAATGAAACTGTCCCTCTTCATCATGATACGTTTGCGATCTATCAAAAGAGACGCGATGCGATGAAAAATCTAAAAAAGGAGATTGAGAAATTTGTATCTGATTCGGGGCAAAAAGTGTTGTTTCTTGTTGACGAGTTAGATAGATGCAGGCCTGATTATGCAATCGATTATTTGGAGACAATTAAGCACATTTTTGATGTCAATGATGTAGCGTTTGTGCTCGCTGCTGATCGACAACAGTTAGAAAACTCAGCCAAAATGGCATTCGGTCAAGACCTCGATTTTGAGGAGTATTTTAGAAAGTTTGTGCATCGTGAAGTGACTCTACCGACGATATCAGAATCTGGATATCAAAAGCTGGCTGACAGATATGTGGATGAATATCTGAAACGTAAAGACTTCAGGGACTGCTACATGAAACTGGAAACTGCTCAATTAAGGGATATTACGGCACTTGTGAGTGGCTTGAAATTAACTCCCCGGCAGATACAAGAGGTTTTTCGAATTCTTGGGCATCTTCTCCATACTTCAGATGACAAACAAGGAACATTGCCTTGGTGTATCGCAGCAGGCTCTATAATAATGGCAATGTTAAAAATTGGAGAGCCGGAGATGTTTCATTCACTGGGTGAACAACGACTTGATCCTAAAGAAGCGGTAGCTTTCTTACAAAACAGGCTTGAGGTAAGCATTCATGTTGAATGGTGGCTTTCTCTTTTTTATACGGGAGACGGATTACAGACCATTGAAAATGAATCCTTTGCGGAGGTTAAGCAGCGTGCAGGATTAACAAACGAAACTGTGTATCCCGCTCGAGGCCGCCGAGACGATAAACTCAGCCAATGGTATTCAGGCTGGGACCATAATCGGTCAGATCAATTCAGCCAAATATATGAGAAAATCCAACAGGTTGCGCAGTGGGATTAACGGTTGAGTAGCATACTTCGATACCCTGTAATACGTTCATAACCGTTTCGTC